>Ga0208374_1000257_pt1 | contig 28141 bp, 27 predicted proteins | sample RifOxyC3_FD_184037 | JGI IMG/M metagenome (GOLD analysis project Ga0208374, IMG submission 184037) | Groundwater microbial communities from Rifle, Colorado - Rifle Oxygen_injection C3 (SPAdes) | ecosystem: Environmental > Aquatic > Deep subsurface > Groundwater | place: Rifle, Colorado, USA...
AACCAAGCCCAGCCAGAGCCAAATAGGGAAGTGGCTGCGGTAGTAAATTTTTCTTTGAAGTTTTCTAGCGATTCAAAATTTTCAGCAATTTTTGTTAGAGTTTTTCCACCAATTGCTTGAGATTCTGGACTAAGAGATTCCCAAAAGAAACTGTGATTGAAATGTTGGGCAGCATTGTTGAAAACGGGTAGATTGTTTTCTTCTTTAGATTTTTTGATAATAGATTCTAGATCTTGTTTACTATAGTCTGTACCTTCTATCGCTGCGTTTAATTTGCTTACATAAGCAGCATGATGTTTGCCATGATGATAATCAAAACCTTCGGCTGTACAAAAGTCTGGCATTGCGTCTTTGGTAAAAGGGAGATTTGGTAGTTCGAACATAGTTCAGTTCATTTCGAACGAAGTGAGAAATCTTTCTTATCTCAGACGTTCTTGAATAAATAGTTTTTGATATAAACAAATTTTTTCTTAGGAAAGATTCCTCTCCCGACTTACTTCGTGTCGGGATCGGAATGAAGTTAATTTAGATCTTACCAACTAAATCAAGTCCTGGTTTCAAAGTATCTTTGCCAGGTTTCCATTTGGCAGGACAGACTTTGTCGCCGTGTTCGGATACGAATTGAGCTGCTTGAAGTTTTCTTAGTAATTCTTCTGAATTTCTACCGATACTATTGTCATTGATTTCATAAGATTTGATAACGCCGTCTGGATTGACGATGAATGTGGCACGCAAATCTACACCTTCTTCTGGCAAGTAAACGCCAAGCAATTTGGAAAATTTTGAAGTAGGATCAGCCAACATTGGATAATTTACTTTTTTGATTGCTTCTGAATGATCATGCCAAGCTTTGTGTACGAAGACTGTGTCGGTACTTACACTCAAAACCTCAGTATTTAGAGATTTGAATGTTTCGTAAGTCTCGGCCATATCTTCTAGTTCAGTAGGACAGACAAAAGTGAAGTCTGCTGGATAAAAGAAAATAATAGACCATTTTCCTCCCATTTTACTTGGGTTTATTTTGACAATTTCATTGTTGCTGTAAGCTTCCAATTCCATGTCAGGTACTTTTTGTCCAATGAAACTTGGACGGTACATTTGTTCTTCCATATTTAAATAATATTAGGATAAATTAATACTAGTATGGTACTATATAAGAGCTATCTAGTCAATCTGTGGAAAAGTATTGGTTTTAGTCCACAATTGCATAGTTTATAGTCTTTGTGTTATAATTGGCAAAGTTCAAAAAAATAACTTATTAATTTATTTACTTATCTACCTCGTAATAAAATAATGAGGTATAAGAAGGAACATTTTTAGTATAATTTATGAGGAATTAAATTTTCTCGTCCGCCTTGGGCGGATTTATAAAATAATTTTGGAAATATGGAAGAACAAAATACACAAAAAAGTATTTTTGAAGTAATGAACCCACAACAAACTTTTATTTTTGGTTTGGTCGGTGGTGTCATGCTTCTTTGTACTGTCGGATTTTTTATTTTACTTGGCATCTTTTTGAAAGGTGGTAATGGGGTTGGCTTAGCTTATAACAACGGCAATAATCCTGTTGTCAATAATAACGCTGGAGTCGATAATGCTGCTCCTAACAATGTTGCACCTGCTAATATCGTAATAAAAGATGTTGATTTGAAAAATGATCACATTAGAGGAAACAAAGATGCAAAAATTACTATCGTAGAATTTTCTGATACAGAATGTCCTTTCTGCAAGAGATTTCATGAAACTATGTTGCAAATTATTGACAAATATGGCAAAGATATTCGTTGGGTATATCGCAACATGCCTCTTGATGGTTTACACCAAAAAGCTCGTAATGAAGCTCTTGCTCTAGAATGTGCTGGTGCTCAAGGTAAATTCTGGGAATTCACAGACATGGTCTACGACAAAACTACTTCAAATGATGGTTTAGACCAAACTTTGTTGCCAGTTTTTGCTAAGAATTTAGGATTAAATGTTAGTAAATTCAATACTTGTCTTGAAACAAAACAATTTGCTAGTGTAATACAAGCTCAAGAAGCTGATGGTCAAGCTGCTGGAGGACAAGGTACTCCTTATTCAATCTTGATTGGGCCAAATGGTGAAAAGACTGCTATCAATGGTGCTTATCCTTTTGAACAAGTAGAACAAATGATTCAACAATATTTGAATTAAGCAAATACAGCAGAGTCAGCTGGTCAGCAGATTCAGTAAATTTTAAAAACGTTCTCAGAGTTGAGAACGTTTTTTTGTTTTTGACTTTGGTCAAATTATATGATATTTTAGGTAAATATTAATATTATTATTTTATATGGAAATAGAAGATGACAAAAAAATAGAAATACCAAATTATGGTGAATTTATAAAACAGATTAAAGAAGTTTTAAGATTGAATTTTAAGACATTATCTGTGCGTGTATTTTTTATTACATGGCCTATAATTTTGTTGTCTATGGTTCTTTCTATTGCTAAAGAAAGTAAATCTTTTATTGATTTTCTGTTATTATATAAAAGTTATGTTTTTACTTTTGTGATGTTTTGTATAGTTTACGTTTTTGTGGCTAAACATCTTTTTTTCATAGAAAAGCTCATTTGGATAGATTCATATTTTCATAAATTAAAAATAAGTTATGAACAAAGTTTTAAAATAGCTAAAAAAATGTTTTGGAAATCACTAAAAATAAAGTTTATATTATTTTTTAGATATTATTTTATATTCGTAGTACCTTATTTAATCGCTTTTTATTTTTCAATTAAAAAAATACACTTACTTTATTTGAAGTATGATGATTTCAATATGGATATATATTATTATAGTATTGTTTTATTTACTATAGTTATACCATTGATTTTAGTGATATATATAGTTTACATGAGAATAAAATTAAGATATTTTTGGTTTTTGTTTATAGATAATTATTCTAGAAGTGATTTTTCTTATAAAATGATTATCGAAAAAATGAATGAATTGAATAAAGCAAAGAAAAAAGAAACCTTTAAAAAGGCTTTGGTTATGCACCTTGGTATAGATTTTTTCCAAAATTTTATAGATTTAAGTACCTATTTATTTTTAGGAAAAGCTTTTTCTCTATTTAAATCAAATAATATAAATTGGTTAGAAAGTGCTGTAACAACTTATGCAAAAGAAGTAAATCAGGAGATATTTCATTTGTCTAAGTCTGTAGCAAATTATGTTTTGTATGATTTTAGTAAAAAGTATCTTAATCAAAAAGATTTAGAATCAAATAATATCTATAATTTAATAGATTAAAATAGTCATTAAATAAGCAAATTAAGTAAAAAATAAAAACGTTCTCAGAGTTGAGAACGTTTTTTTTGTTTTTGACTATTTTATTTTTCAAAAGGATTAAAACCTTTTTTTATAAGATTTTCAAGTGGTTTAAAAAGGGGACTTGGTAAATCATCCCAAGTGCACCAACGCCATTCTTCGAATTTGTCAGGTTCTAATAATTGCGCTTCTCCTCCAGTGTATTTGGTTCTCATAAAAATCGTTAAATAATGTTTATTGTCTTCTGGCATCACGTCATTGGTAACCGCAAAATATTCTACATTTTCTAATTTTAGACCTGTTTCTTCCATTGCTTCTCTTATAGCACATTCTTCCCAACTTTCACCAAATTCCAAATGACCACCTGTCAATCCCCATTGACCACTACCATGTGAATTTTTTCTTTTACCAAATAAAATTTTATTTTCTCTTATAATAAATGTACCTAAACCTGCTTGTGGCATTTTTTTGTTTTCTTTTTCCTTGATAAATTCAAATCTTGGCATTTTTTTGCCTTCCCATTCTACCTCTTCTAAAAAATTAGCGATAGGCCTAACCCAATAGTCACAAAAAGTTTGTTCATAAAGTGGTTTATAGAGTATTAAATCTTCCAGAGTGGATTCATATTTAGCAATTCCCATTACTTCGTATTCTTTGCCTTTGTAGTGGCGATAAATTCCTTTTTTGATTTCTGGCATAATTATATTATTAGAGATGATCTAATGATACCAAAAGTAGCTAAACATTACAATAAATTGTCCCATTGTTCCACTGACTCACTGACAACTTGAAAACCACAATAGGGCGATAGGGCAATGGGACAATCATTTTGATGACATGAAAAATATTGCAAATTTGTCTAAACAAAGCTATTTTTTAGATATGAACAGTTGAATGTTTGAAAGAAAAAGTGCATACTGTACGTAGTAATAGTAAACAACCATCTATGACTGTTTTAGAAGAATCAATGAGTGAAAAAACTGATAACGAATTAGTAGTGTTGAGTCTTGAAAATCAGGAGAATTTTTTGTACTTGGTCCAAAGGTATGAAAAAAAACTGTTATCTTATATAATTCGTATATCTGGTGTAAAAATAGAGGACGCTGAAGATGTGTTGCAAGACGCATTTGTTAGCATATTCCTAAAACTAAATAGTTTTGATTCTCGTTTGAAATTTTCTTCTTGGGCTTATCGTATAGTACATAATCAAACTATTTCTGAATTTAGAAAAAGAAAAGTTCGACCTTTGCAATATTTTGAAGAAAACGATTTGGTAAAGTTGGTAGATAGTATGGGTAGTGATAATCATTTTGACAAGAAATTACTACAGGATGAAATAAAAGTAATCTTGGATCAAATGGACAAAAAATATCGTGAAGTATTGGTCTTGAAATTTTTGGAAGAAAAAGATTATAATGAGATATCAGATATTTTGAAAAAACCAGTAGGAACTGTGGGAACTCTGGTCAATAGAGCTAAGAAAAAATTTCTGGTGATTTATGAAAAAATAAATCAAGAAATAGATAAGAAAAAATAATATTTTTAAAAACTAATAATCTAATAAATTCATTCAATTTTTAATCAGCAAGCACAGAGTCTACAGATCCTTCACTGTATTCTCAGCTCAGGATAATAGTAATCTATGACAGAAATAGGAAACAAAATTTTAGCGGTAATAAAAGAAAAGAATTTGCAGCCAACTTCTAAATTAAAATTTGTTCTCAAAAGTTATTTGTGGGCATTTTTTGCTTTTCTGATGGTGGTGTTTGGTTCATTGGCTGTTTCTGTTATTATTTTTTATTTGAAAAATGAAGATTGGGGATTGTATAGACAGGCTGGTTTTTCACAAATAAATTTTTTATTATTGTCTATTCCATATTTTTGGGTTTTATTATCTTTGCTGTTTATATTTTTAGCTTATTACAATTTTCATCATACAAAATTTGGTTATCGTTATAGATTTTCGGTGATTGTCTTGGCTTACTTTGCGGTTTCTCTAGTTGTAGGTAGTGGAGCTTATGCTCTTGGCGCTGGTGACAAGATTGAAGGTCTGTTTTTCAATAATAATTTGATTTTTTATGGTCAGATTATGGAAAAAAGACAAGAAATGTGGCACAGGCCAGAAATGGGATTTGTTGTCGGTCAAATCATTTTGGTTGATATGAAAAAAAATGAAATAAATATTATCGATCCAAGACAAGAAAAGTGGCTTGTTGATGTGTCGAATACTCTTATTCCACCATTTGTAAAATTGGAGCCTTCTTCCAAAATTAGAGTAATAGGTCAGATATTTCAGGGTAACAGAATAAAAGCTGAGATTATCAAACCATTTTTCACAGAACCTCCAGAGCTGTGTAATAATGGACTTAGAGATACTGAAAATAATGAAGACGAAGATTGTGAATTGATACACCGACCAAATTTAATGATGAAAGAAAACTTACAACGTATGCGTATTATTAATTGATAGTGAGATATCTCAAATAATTTATATAATTAAATTCAATATGAAAAAAAATACATTAGGTATCATCGGTATTTCAGCTTTGGGCTTAGTCCTTGCTGGTACGGGTGTGGCGCAAGCTTATGGTGGTAGTTCTAGTCAAAACACAAGCATGACTGGAAACAAGACCAATTTTAGTCAAGAAAGACGTGGTGATTTTCAAAAGATTTTTGATACTACAGATTATCAAACTTGGAAAAATGCGATGTCTAATACCAAAATGGGTGCACAAATTTTGGAAAAAATAAATGAAAATAATTTTTCAAGATTCGTGGAAATGCACAAGCTTTTGCAAGCTGGTGACAAGACTGGAGCCGAAGTTATTAGAGTAGAACTAGGTCTTCCAGAAATGGGCCCTGGTACAGCTAGATTAGAAAATGGAGAAAGAAAAGGTAACTTTGGTAAAGCACAGAATGAAGCTGTAAGAACAGCAATTGAAAGCAAAGATTTTAGTGCTTGGAAAACAGCTATTGCCCAAATGCCAAATGCTGAAAATATGCTCGAAAAAGTAAATGAGTCTAATTTCGCAAAATTATTGGAGATGCACAATCTTATGCAAGCAGGGGATAGAGATGGGGCTGAAATAATTAGAGAAGATTTGGACTTAGTAAGACCTTTTAATCCAGAAAACAAAGCTGGTATGATGAGAGGTGCTAGACATATGGAAAAAAACACTACAACACAAAATTAAGTAAAACCTTTTATTCATTTTATTCATTCGTTTCGAAAAACACACTAACTGAAAATTGGTGTGTTTTTCTTTTTTGTGTTAAAATATTTGCATAAATAATTAATTTTTTTATGGAAAATGAAGAACCTTCAAATCGTAAATTTATGTTTTGGCTAATGTGGGGGATGTTTGTTATGTCTGTCTTTATTTATGGAATTGTTGTTTATACTCTGGGTAATAGTGAAGTTCAAGGTCAAGTTGTGGATTTAGTTATTTTGAATAATACATTTTATGTGCTTTCCATACTAGCGGCTGTTATTTCTGTTTTTGTAGTAGATAGATTTTTCAAAATAAAATTGAATATGCAAAAACAAAGTGAAACATTGAATGAAGGTAAAATTTTACAACTTTACTATCCTTATTTTTTGGTAAAGATTATGTTTGCAGAAGCTATTGCTTCATTTGGTTTTTGTTTAGCTATTATAGGTGCAGAAAAAATGCATATTTATTTACCTTTTGGAGTTTTTTCTTTATTAATTTTATTGGTCAATATACCAAAGTTAGATAATTTAGTTAATTAATTTTTAATATGAATAAAACAAAATCAATTGTTATTATTACTGTTGTTACTTTACTTTTTGTTATTGCTGCTATTTATTATTTTTTGGCATTTAAGAATAAAAAAATATCTGAAGATGTAAGTAATTTGGAATTACCAAACATTATTATGGTAGATGAAAAAGGTACAACTACTTTTAATAAAAAAAATTTAGATGAATCTTTGCAACTTGTAGGTAAGAGTGATTTGAGTGATGTTGAAAAAGCAGGTCTTGTCTATATGCTGGAAGAAGAAAAGTTGGCTTATGATGCTTATACTGTCTTATTTCAAAGATTTTCTCAAGTAACTTTTGACAATATTGCCAAAAGTGAACAGAATCATACCGAAGCTGTAAGAAATTTGGTAGAGCGTTACGGTTTACCAGATCCTTCTTTGAACAAAGTCGCGGGTGAGTTTGAAAATGCTGATTTGAAAAAACTTTATGTAGAACTTCTAAACAAAGGAACTAAAACAATAAAGGATTCTCTGGAAGTAGGAGCTGCTATTGAGGAAATAGATATTTTGGATTTACAAGAAAGAATTGCTCAAACAGACAATCAAGATATTATTTTAGTTTATGAAAATTTGATGAAAGGTTCTCGTAATCATTTACGTGCTTTTACTAAAAATTTCAAAAATTTGACTGGGCAAGATTACGTGCCTCAGTATCTTTCTAAAAGTGACTATGATTCTATCGTGGGTGCAGAGATTGAAAGAGGTGGTGCAGGAATGGGTAAGGGTAGAAATAGGTAAGAATATTATATTAATAAGAAACATCCTTTTGATAAGGATGTTTTTTTGTGATCCTGGTGTCTCGACTAGTTTGGACTACCAGCTGTGTTATTTTTGCTAAAAAACAAAAACAACTTAGTATATAAGTTGTTTTAGTGATCCGGGTGGGGTTCGAACCCACGACCGTTAGCTTAAAAGGCTACTGCTCTACCAGCTGAGCTACCGGACCATATATTATATTGAATTGTGAAAATGTTACTGCTCTACCACCCGCCCAATCGGCGGGTACAGGATCGTCTATATTTATTTGATTGAAATTTATGGTTATTATGATATAATAATTCTATAAAAAAGTCAAGACTTATATTGTGTTTATGGAAAAATATCACGCAGACAGTATATCACATGTTTTTGTCAAATTGCAATCCTCAGAAGCTGGGTTATCCTCAATTGAAGCAGATGCTAGGTTGAAAGCTAATGGCGCCAATGTATTGCCAAGTGCCAAAGTGAAGATGACAAGACTCAAAATATTTGTAAATCAGTGGAAGAGTCCATTGATTTTAATTTTGGCTTTTGCTGGTTTTGTCAGTCTTGTTTTGGCTGAATACACGGATGCTATTGTTATTTTTTTTACAGTGTTTACCAATGTTTTTATTGGTTTTGTGCAAGAGTACAAAGCGGATGTGGCCTTAGAAAAATTGCAAAATTTTGTAAAGTATAGTTGTTTGGTTTTGCGTGATGGCAAAAAAAATGTGATCCCAGTTGCACAGCTAGTCGTTGGTGATGTCATTTTGCTTGAAGCTGGCTCAAAAATTCAGGCAGATGCTAGAATTTTTTATTGTAATAATTTGCAGGTAAATGAAGCCCCTTTGACAGGAGAATCTGTGCCAGTAGAAAAAAATACCAAAAAGATTTCAGCTGAAACAGTTTTGGCCAATAGAAATAATATGCTATATGCTGGTACTACTGTTGTGGTGGGTAATGCCTATGGCGTAGTGACAGATATTGGACAAAATACGGAAATAGGTAAAATTGCAACTTTGGTAAAAGAAACTTCTCAAGAAGAAACACCTTTGCAAAATCAATTAAAAAAGATTAGTCGTTTTATTGGTATAATTGTGATTTTTGTTTCTATTTTTATTTTTTCTTTGGGTTTTATCCGAAATTCCGTTGGTTATGATTTGTTGCAAATATTTAAAACTGCGGTAGCCGTAGCTGTGGCAGCTATACCTGAAGGCTTGGCAATTTCTTTGACTGTAATTTTGGCTTTGGGTATGCAACACATTTTGAAACGTCGAGCTTTGGTACGCAAGCTTATTTCGGCTGAGACATTGGGTTCGGTGAGCGTTATTTGTACAGATAAAACAGGTACTCTTACTGAAGGTCGGATGCTTTTGTCACATCTAATTACATCCAACAATGAATTTGATGATGGTGAAATAAATCTGATAGATATTTCAGACAAAAATAAAATTGATGAAAGGTCTATAATGCAAGTGGGGATACTTTGTAATGATTCGTTTTTGCAAAATCCCCAAAGCCAAAAAGAAGATTGGAATTTTGTGGGAGACACTACTGATTCAGCTTTTTTGATTGCTGGTTTAAGTATAGGACTTGATAAAACAATTTTGGAAAATAAATTCAAGCGAATTGCTGAAATACCTTTTGATAGTCGCAACAAGTTTATGGCTAGTTTGCATCAAGATGGACAGAAGAAAAATAGTTTGTATATCAAAGGTTCTTTTGAAAGTGTTTTTGCAAAAAGTTCTTTTTATCAGACTAATGGTAAAATAAAAAAATTGGATAAAAAAATCAAGGATTGGTTTATTAAGCAAGAACGTATTTTGGCCGAAAAAGGTTTGCGTGTTTTGGCTTTGGCTACCAAAGATATGGATAAAGAGGTGACGGAAATTGATGATAAAAATTTGGATAAGTTGGTTTTCCTCGGAATTGTAGCTTTGTCTGATCCTTTGCGTGCTGAGGCTAAAGAAACTATTTTGCAAGCCAAACAAGCTGGTATTAGGACTATTATGATTACAGGCGACAATCATAAGACGGCTCAATTTATTGGACATGAACTTGGTATTGCTTGTGAAAAAGAAAATATTATGACGGGAGAAGAGTTGGAAAAAATATCAGATATAGAGTTAAGTAAAAGAATAGACCAATTATATATTTTTGCGCGGGTGGATCCTAAGCACAAGATTCGTATTGTAGAAGTCTTGCAAAGAAAAGGTGAAGTTGTGGCGATGACTGGAGATGGAGTAAATGATGCCCCAGCTCTCAAAGGCGCTAACATTGGTATTGCTCTAGGTTCTGGCAGTGATGTTGCCAAAGATATTGCTGACCTAGTTTTGACTGACGATAATTTTGCGACTATCGTGGCTGCGGTGGAAGAAGGTAGGTATATTTATAAAAATATCAAGAAAGTTATACTTTATCTTTTGGCTGGTAGTTTTACTGAGATGGTTTTAATTAGTGGTAGTATTATTGCTGGTATGCCTTTGGCGCTGTTACCTGTACAAATACTTTGGATAAATTTTATTTCGGAGTCTTTCCCAAATATGGCTTTGGCTTTTGACAAAAAGATAGACAATGTCATGCTTGAAAAACCAAAGAAAAGAAGTGAAAATATTATAGATAAAAAAATTTTGTCGATGATATTACTTATTTCTACTGTGTCTAGTTTGATACTTTTTTCATTATTTCTATATTATTTTAAACTTGGTTACCACATAGATTATGTACGTACTGTAGTTTTTGCTGGTTTGGGTGTTTATTCTCTTATTTATATTTATTCCATACGTAGTCTAAAGAAACCTTTGTGGAAAATAAATTTTTTTGACAATAAGTATCTTACTTCGGCTATTGTTTTGGGGATTTTTTTGTTACTTATGGCAGTTTACTTTTCACCTTTACAAATATTGCTACAGACCGTATCATTAGAGGCAAAGACCTGGTTTATTCTTATTATATTTGGTTTACTCAATGTTTTAATTATAGAGTTATTTAAAGGATTATTTTTATATAATAAACAGGAAAGACAAGTTTGATTTATATTTATTAATTTTAATTTAAAATGTTGTATGTTAGACAAAAAATATTTGAATAGTATCAAGAAGAATTTGCTTCAATATGCTGAAGTAAGACGAGAAGTAATAAAATCGTCAGATGATGCTTTACACAACGCCAAAAGGGCTATTTTTGCCATGCACAGGGACAATATGAAGGAAGCAGAAGAAAAATTGGCTAATAGTAAAAACTTGCTTAGTTCATTATTAAAAAAGTATGCCAAATATAGTGAAGTTACTGAAGAAGGTTCTTTTAAAGCTGGTCTTGAAGAATATGTAGAAGCGAGTCTTTTTTATCAATTTTTGACTACTGGAAAATTGACCAAAATTACAGATATGGATGTTCCTGAAAAAAGTTATGTAGGTGGACTTTGTGATGTACCTGGTGAACTCTATCGCTATGCTATCAAGTCTGCTACTGAGAAGGATATGGACAAAGTGAAGGAATGTGCTAATATGGCTCAAGAAATCACAGGTGAACTTATTGAATTCAATTTGACAAGTTATTTGCGTAACAAGTTTGACCAAGCAAAAATGGCTGCTCAGAAGATTGAACAGATTGTTTATGAGCTGTCTTTAAAAGACACTGAGTAAAACTGATTAATAATAGATTACACTGAGATATGTATCAAGATAGTGAGCTTACGGGGGAGATTATTGGTTTAGCTATGAAGGTCCATACATCTTTAGGACCAGGATTTAAAGAAAATATTTACCAAGAGGCCTTGTTTAGAGATTTAGTTGATAGTAATTATAAAGTTGAATTTGAAAAAGAATTTGATGTAATTTATAAAGGTAGTATTATTGGTATGTTTCGTGTTGATTTACTAGTGGAAAATAAAATTATTGTTGAATTAAAAGCTATCAGTGGAGAATTACCTATTATTTTTAAAACGCAAGTAGTTTCATATTTAAAAGCAAGTAATAAAGAAGTTGGTTTACTTATTAATTTTGGTAATCCAAGTTTGGATGTAAAGAGATTTGGTAATTATGAAAATTATTATAAAAAATCAGTGTAATCAAACCTATAGGTTATAATCAATGTAATCAGTGTTATGAAAACTTTAATAAAAAAATTAATACCTAAAAAATTACTAAATCTACGTCATCTATTTTTTGCTTGGTTAGGTGCTTTCAAATATCATCACCCTTCGGAAGAATTGATGGTTATCGGCATTACTGGCACAAGTGGCAAATCAACGACCGCTTATTTATTGCGACAAATTTTGGAAAGTGCTGGTATGCTTGTTGGTTCACTTTCTACTATAGATTTTTATGTGGCTGGTGAAGAAAAATTGAATGATCAAAAGATGACGATGTTAGGGAAGATGCAAATTCAAAAATATTTACGTGAAATGGTAGATAAGAAATGTGATGTCGCTATTATTGAGACAACTTCTGAAGGACGTGTTCAATATCGTCACAAATTTATCAATTATGACATGATGCTTTTGACCAATTTGTATCCAGAGCATATTGATTCGCACGGTAGTTTTGAAAATTACAAAAAAGCAAAATTGGATATTTTTGATTATGTAAGTAAATTACCTAGAAAAAGGGGAATGGGGAAAGGGGAACGAGGAATGGGTAAATATATTCCAAAAACTGCAATTGTAAATGGTAATTCAGAATACAAAGATGAATTTTTACAATTTGATTTTGAAAAAAAAATTATTTTTGGTACAAATATTTCAAAGCAAGAAGTAAAAAATGATGGATTATATTTTAATGTTGATGACAAAAATTTTCATGCTCCACTTTATGGTGAACATAATATTAGCAATATCGTTGCAACTTTAGCTATTGCTAGAGAATTTGATATTGCTTGGGATGTATTGCAAAAAGCTGTTTTGCAGTTGAAACCAATTCCTGGTAGAGTAGAATTTATTGATGAAGCTGAAGAAAAGGGTTTTCAAGTTATTGTTGATTATGCCTTTGAGCCCGTGGCTATGGAAAAACTTTATCAAGTAGTAGATTTGTTGAAACCGACTGGTAAAATAATTCATGTTTTTGGTTCGACTGGTGGTGGACGTGATAAAGATCGCCGATTCAAACTTGGTGAAATGATTGGCAAGAGAGCTGCTATTTGTATTGTCACAGATGAAGATCCTTATGAAGATGATCCAATAGAAATTATTGATGACGTCGCTAGTGCTGTTACTAAACAAGGAAAAGAATTGGAAAAAAATGTTTTCAAAATTTTGGATAGAAAAGAAGCTATTGGAAAAGCTGTTGAAATGGCAGAAAAAGGGGATTTGATTTTGATTACTGGCAAAGGCAGTGAACAAGGAATGTGTGTGGCTGGTGGCAAGATGATTGTTTGGGATGATAGAAAAATAGTTAGAGATTTTATTGTAAAAAAATAATATTGTGATAAAAAAATATTTCAAAATTTGGTGGTTGCAAGCTATCTACATGATGGTTCAGGCTGGATTTATTTCTATTTTGTATGTTTATTTTGTCAAAAATGAAATAAATTTTTGGCATATTATACTAGCTGAAGCTTTGGGCTATCTTTTTGCTGTAATTTTTATTTCTCTCAAGCGTAATTTCGCGACAAAAAGGGACATGCTTATTGGCTATTTATTAATATTGTTTGCTTTGTTAGTTTTGTTATTGCCTTTTTCTGCTTACTATTTGTTGATACCCTATATGGTTTTAAAAATATCTGGAGCTATCATGTTTTTTACACCTTACAATATTTTATTTTTTGAAGGTACTAATCAAGATAAGAAAGTTCACAAGATGACGGTTTATTGGGCTATTGGTACCGTGGTAGGAATAGTTGCTCCTTTGCTCGGGGGTTATATCTTTGTAAGATTTGGATTATTAGGTTTCACTATTTTGGCAATTTTAGTTTTATTGATTGGTTTATTTTTTATATATTATGCCAAAAATGCTACTTATAAATATAGATTAAAAGATATATTAGTGCATATAAAGGGTGCTCGTACTATTACTATGTTGGATGGCGGACTACAAAATGTTTCGCAGTTATTGATTGCTTTATTCTTACTTAATTTTATTAAAGATGAATTTGATTTTGGTAAAATATTATCAATTATAGCTTTGATTTCTGTGGTCTTTTCTTTTAAACTTGCAAAAATTTCTGATAAATTCAAAAAAAGGATAGAATTTATTTGGCCCTTATCTTTTCTTTCTGCTCTAGTGATGATATCTTTTTATTTTGTGAACAATTTGTTTTGGGCTGTAGTCTTGATTGTGTTGTTTAAATTTATTACTATACTATTCAATCCTCTTAGATCAAATATTTTGCTTGATAAAGTTTCCAATGGTCCTATAACTTGGATATCAAGAGAAATATATTTGAATATTGGGCGTTTTTTTATACTTGGATTAGTGGCTTTTATTGTTTATTTAGGTTTTTTGAGAGAGGCTTTTGTAAGTGTAGCTATTTTATATTTAATTTTTCCAATTGTAGTTAGATACAAAAAAATATATGCCAAAATTAATTAGTATTATTATCCCAGTTTATAATCGTGTCGAGATTTTTGAGAAGTCTTTGCTTTCGGCTATACAACAAAATTATGAGAATAAAGAAATTATTGTGGTGGATGATGGCAGTGTAGAGGGGAATGTGGAAAGTGGAATTTGGAATGTGAAAAAAAATACAAACGTAAACATTATTTATTACCGTCAAGAGAACAAAGGTGCGCCAGTTGCTAGAAACAAAGGTTTTGAATTGTCAAAAGGGGATTATTTAATATTTTGGGATGCAGATATAGAAGCTGAGTCAGACATGCTGGAGAAAATGGCAAAAAAATTGGATAAAAAACAAGATCTTAGTTTTGTTTATTCTAGTTTCAATTTGGGTAAGAAAAAAATGTTGGCTAAGAAATTTTCACCAATAGAATTACAAAAAAATAATTATATTCATACTAGTTCACTTATTCGTCGAGAGGATTTTCCTTTGTTTGATGAAAAATTAAAACGTTTTCAAGATTGGGATTTGTGGTTAAATATGGTAGAACTTGGTAAAAAAGGAGAGTGGATTGATGAATATTTGTTTACAATCATTTCTACAGGAATAATAAGTGGTTGGTTACCAAAATTTGCTTACAAAAAACCATGGAAAAATTTGCCATGGTGGAGTGAGAAAGTTAGAAATTATGAAAAGGCTAAAAAAATTATTGTAGAGAAACATCATTTTGATGATTTTCAGAAATAATTTTTATTACAAATACAAAATATAAAATTCCAAAACCTTGAAATAAAGCAGGGGTTGTAAGATTAATTACAAACAGTGAAATAGCTCCGGCAAAAAGTCCTAAATGAAGGGGGCTTTTTTGTTTATAAACTAATTTTGCTAAATAATAAAGTACCATAATGATAAAAAGTAAAAATATGAAAGTACCTACAAATCCTAGTTCAGCTAACATTTCAAAATAACCCCAATCAAACTGAGTGCGAGTAATTATTTTTTTTGTAGCAGGATCTTCATAGCTTACTTGTGTAGCTAGACCAGAGCCAAAATAGGGATGTGTGGCTATCTTTTCTTTTATATCTGGTAACATTGCGAGTCGAATGGCTCCACTAATATCATCACTTGGGTTTTGTATAGAAGGTACTTTCAAACCCAAAAGTTCCAAACCAACAGAATCAAACTTACTAGAAACTAGATTGAGTGAGACAAAAATACTCAAAAATAATACAAAAAGCATTGCTGAAGTTTTGAACCATTGTTTCAAATTATTTTTTATGGCTAAAAACAATAAGCCAAAAGCTAATGCCAAAAAGTAAATGCGAGACATGTTCATAGCAAGCATCAAAAGAAGTGAAGCTTGTAGAAACCAAAGATTTTTATTTTTTAAGTCTTTTATCAAAAAAGAAGCAATTATAATTATAAAAGGAACTATAAACAATTGTTCTGATAATACTATTCTAAAAAAATCATTTCCTAAATCTGTAACTTTTCCACCAGCGATATCACGAAACCATCGATAAAAGTTGTCATGGATAAAACCAATTTTACTAGAATATATAAAAAAAGTTATTAATGAAAAAATGAGTGTCCCAAATACAAAAGTTTTTATGAGACTAAAAAAATGGTCTTTTTTGAAATTATCAAAATCAAGAGTAGGGAATAATAAGAAGAGGAAAAAATATAGTATTGTATCTTGTAATACAAGATTTATACCGTGTCCATTGAAAATTCCTAAGATTGTAGAAAAAATAATATAGATAATAGATAGAGTAAGTAAAATCAGTAAATTTTTTGGTAAATTTATTTCTAATTTTTTTTCTTTTATTTTTTTGTAGAGCCAGGCAAAAGCAAAAATTCCAAGTAACCAAGTTCTAAATATTAATCCGGAAAATTCAAAGAAGTGTCCAGCTCCATCCAATAATAATTCTGTAACGAGTAACATCCAGGCAAGATTTGGTTTTTTAAAAGATAGATAAGCAAAGATTGATATTAAGACAAAAGATATAATATTATTTATAAAAACTAAGTTATAATTATAGATAAAAAATGAGCTTATTCTTACAATCAAAAAAAAGGCTAGTAACAATTGTTCTAACTTTTTTTGTGGTAATTTTGTTATTGAAAGGTTCATTTTTTAGTCAGATGATTGTAAAGATGTTTTTTAGAATCAATTTACGTTTTATTAAATAAAAACAGCAAAATGTAGGAAAGATCCTCACGCCGTACTTCGTCGGCTCAGGATGACAGAACCACTTTATCAATTTGTTTACCATAACCATTTATAAATACTTGTGCATCCATTTCAGGTTTTCCTTCCAACTGTAATTTTGATATTATTATTGAACTATCAGCTGTGCCGGCATATATTATATCATTTTCTATACATACTTGACCAGCTTCTATTTTTTTGTCAGTTGGTTTTATTGCCAAAAATTTTAAACGTTTGTTATTCCAAGTAGTCCAGACACCTGGCCAAGGTGTGAAAGCACGATATTGATTGTAAATTTCTGTTGTAGATTTTTTCCAATCAATTTTGCCATCATCTCTATCTAATTTTTTACAAAATGTTATTTCAGTTTCATTTTGAGTTTGTGGCTTTATTTCATCGGCAATATACTTTGGTACAGTATCTAGAAGCAATTGTGAAGCGATTTGCGCCATTTTGGCATCTAACTCTATATAAGTTTCATCTGGTAGTATCTCAACTGCCTTTTGGCTCAAAATAGGCCCAGAGTCCATACCTTTGTCCATTATCATGATGGTGACACCTGTTTCTTTTTCACCATTGAAAATTGCTGATTGAATAGGGGAAGCGCCACGATATTTTGGTAGTAGGGAAGTGTGAGTATTTATTGTTCCAAATTTTGGGATATTCAAAATACTTTCTGGAATGAGCAGACCATATTGAGCTACTATAAATAGTTCGGAGCCATTAGCCAATAGTTCATAGTTTTTTAAACTTTCTGGTTGTTCAACCGGTAGATTGTTTTCTTCAGCTAATATTTTCACAGGGGATTTTTGCAAAATTTGTTTGCGTCCAACTGGTTTATCTGGTTGAGTGATGACTTTTTCGATTTCAAAAAGAGAACTATCAATAAGTCCTTGTAGAATTGTTTTGGCAAATTCGTGAGTACCGAAGAAGATAATTTTTATTTTAGTCATAGTAATTTGATTTCGAAATTTAGAAATTAAAAATTGTTTTAAAATTTAAAATTTCTAAATTACTTAATTCTTCTATTCAACTTCGTAGATCCCACTTGCTTTGTCAATAAACAAAACACCGTTTAAATGGTCTACTTCATGTTGTACAACACGAGCAAAGAAATTGTTGGCTTCAAATTCCATTTTTTCGCCATGTCTATCCAAAGCTTCAACATAAACATTTTTGTAACGTTTTACTTTGCCATAAGTTTTTGGTACAGAAAGACAACCTTCCAAATCCACTTGAGTTTTTTTGTTAATTTTCTGCCAAGTTGGATTTATCAAAACTAAATCTTCTATTGCTAAGGTATTGTTTTTATCTTGTTTTAGAGCATCTTTGCCAATGACACAAACACGAATATTTTTGCCAACTTGAGGTGCAGCTAGACCAATACCATCATCTTCATACATAGTTTTTATCATAGCCTCAAAGAATTTTTGATTTTCTTCATCATGCACAAAATCAAGATCTACTTCTAGTGATCTCTTTCTCAAGTTTTCATTTGGGATTGTGACTACTTCTAAAGTCATAGTATTTTTGTAACTCAGGACTTCAGTCCTGAATAAGCGTTCGTCAGGGCTAAAGCCCTGAGTTACGGTGATAACAAGCTAATCGGATTAGGATCTATTTTGAAGTTGCCAGGAATATATTGATTGATTTGTTTGGCTACTGACAAAGGATTTTTGTCAGCAATTTTTAGAGCAAAACCATACCAATATTGCTTACGAAAATATTTTGGTTGCATTTCGTAAGGGCCGAGTATTGTAGCATTTTTGGCTAGTTTTGTCAATGCTGTCATAACATTTTTGGCAGTTTGTTCTGATAGGTTCTTGCTTTTGTTTTCACTATCAGTTCCACAGTAATATTTTACTACATATTGGTAAGGAAATAAACCTAGTTTTTGTCGAGTATTTAGTTCTGTCCTATATATTCTATCTTTTTCGCCTAGTGATTTGAAAATAGTATGTTCTGGATTATTGGTTTGAATATAAAAGTTGCTTTGTTCATTTCGATAATAATTTATTTCTTGAATATTGTGCCAGATATTTTCTTGGGATAAATATTCAGGTATCGCTAATTGTCTATCAATATCGAGAAAAATGATCAAATCAGTCTGTTTCCAGTTGATAGCTTTGATAGCTGCATTTGTACCAATGATAATACGAGCTTGATTAGATGTTGTTTCTAATTGATTACTATCTTTGTCTAGCTTAATAATATCATGAGTAATTTCTGTGTTCCTTATTTTTTTTACTTCTTGTTCTACTAACTCTGTGCCGTAGCCATAGTTTTTTATCAATTCACTTTTGCATTCAGGACAAGTAGGGGAGAACTTTTGACTAAATTTGCTGTAAGGTGAATAGAGAATATTTTTGCTTTGGTCGTAAATAAGAGGTAGATTTGTCTGAGGATCACGAGCTATATAACCACAATTTAGACATTGTGTGGTTGTGGCAAAACCTTTTCTATTTATATAAATGAAGACATCTTTGGTAGCTGTTCTTATTCTTTCTTCCAAATCTAGTGAAAAAACACTTTTATTTTGACTAAAATTTTTGTTTGAGATATTTATGACTGTTGGTAAATTTGATTTTGTATTTTTGAATAGTAGTTTATCTTTAGTCAATTTTTTGGAGTATTCAATTTGTCCTTTATTTATTTCGTAATACTTTTCAAAACTAGGTGAAAAACTAGCGAAACTAAGATCGCAAGAATATAATTTTTGTAAAAATTTTACAATGTCTTTGGTTTGGAATTTAGGTGTACTATCCCAACTTTTTAAATTTTCGTCATGTTCAAAGTCAATAATAATTTTGTCCAAATTATTGAATGGTAAAAATAGAGCATTGCGTGTACCTATGATAATTGTTTTTTCACCATTTTTTATTTGTAGCCAATTTTCAAATTTTTGTTTGGTACTAAGTTCAGAATACCAAACGACTGTTTTGTCTTGTAATTTTTTTGGGAGAATTTTTTTTATTTCTTCAATTTGTCTAACTTCGGGTACTATTAGCAAAGTATTATTTTCTATATTTTTATATATTTTTTTATGTTCTTCTTTTGAATTATAAAAATAATAACTTTGGGTATTTTCTTTTTTAGCTTTTTCCGTAACAGTTTGCAGTGCTATCTTTTGCAATTTTCTTTTTTGTAGTGGCAACAAACTCATTTTTAGTAATACCGAAGGAGATATTAGATAAATTTCAGACAAAAGTAAATACATCTCCAATTGTTTTTTACTAAAAATAGCTATTTCATTTACGATACTTTTTAGTTCTTTTAATTTTTCATTATCATTTTTTTCAATATCATAAACAATACCAAAGATATTTTTGGAGCGGAAAGGTATTTCTACCAATTGACCTGTTTTTAGTGATTTTTCCAAATTTTCAGGTATGGTATAATCAAAAAAAGAAAAAGCCCTAGGTAGTCTTGTAAGTGGAATGACTTTGACAATCACAAAATTAAAATATTTGGTTTTTAAAAGACAAATTCTCCAGTTAGATAGCCAATACCTACACTAGTTTCATAGCAAATATTTTTGAAAGAATAGTTGATGTTTCTTAGACATCCCAGTATTGTAATTATTGAGTTGTAGCCACACTGAGAAGCATTCTTTACAAGTTCTGGATCTAAGTGGACGATACCAGCTGTATTATGAGATTCGAGTAATTCAATAATTTTTTTATCAAATTCTGCACCATCTTTGTGAAAGCCTGCTGGAGAATCACTATTTAAGGCATGTGACAAATCAGCTGAGGCGATAATAGCTATTCGTTTTTCTGATTCTGAAAATATTTCGTATAAAAGTTGTCCAAATTCTAATTGTGTTTTTGGATCTAGTTGAGTATTGCCAATTGGTAATATTTTTATATTTTGGAAGTGTTTTGTTAATTTTGAAAGTGGTATTGATGAACCATGATCTAGTTTTGCTTCGGTGATTAGTTGTACTGGTAAATTTTTTTCGTAAGATTTTTCTTTGATAATATGTCCCAACATTATTTCACCTGTCCATGATTCTTGGGTAGCAAAATCACCAAATTTTTCATAATGAGAAACAAAATTTTCAGACAGATTTACTGCAAAAGTATTTTCAAAAATATCACCATGTGGAGAAATTATAACAATAACATCTGGTTTACTAGTATACAGATTTTGTTCAAGTTTTTCAAAAGCTGTTATTGTTTTGTTTACTAGTTCTTTTTTGTTTTTTCCTATGCCATCTATAATAATAGGTGGGTGAGGTGTGATAGCTGCAAATACTATGGGCATAAATTATAATTTAAAGACTTGAGATGTCCGAAGTTGTGACTACATCTAAATTATCAAGTTGTTCGATTAATTGCAAGGGCTGACCTTCTGGAATGATTAGAGCTGCTGAAAAACTTATCCAGACAACATTTTTCCAATTATAGCCATATTGTAAGAAAGTCTCTTCATTGTTGATATGTCTTTTTTTACCATTTTCCATAACATAGATAGTAGCTTCACCTTCTACACCAATGATAGTACCATTTTTAGGTAATATTGGTTCTGTTTTGTTTAAGTTGTTGAAAGCGCTATTGTCTACTTTATCTATAGTTAAATTTGGGAAGTTCAATTGTATTATTTTTTTATCAAGTATTGGAGCATAAGTGTCATCTTTTATATAATAAAAATTGTTTGTTCCTTTCAATTGCACTAGACGACCTGTTAAATCTTTTACATCGGCACTAATATTTTTGCCAGGTAAATATTCAGATAATTCAGTATCTGTGACTTCCATAATTTCGGCAGGATTGTAACCTATAGCTCTGACAACATCATAACTATCAAATTTTCTTTTGTAATCATAATCAAGCAAGTAATAACCAGAAGGGGAACTAACAATAGCATAGTTTGGTAATTTGATTTCTATTCCTTCTTCTAATTTGTCTAGTTCTGATTTAGTTATGGTAATTATAAGTTTTGGATCAAAGCGGGTAATCAAAGAAGTCATATTAGATATTTTTCTTTTTTTGCCATTTTGAATCAAATATACGGTAGTATCAGTAGATGTTTTGGCTAAGGTACCATCTGGGTAGCTTTGTTCAAACCAAGATTGCCAGATTGTCCAAAAATTTTGGTTGCCATGCAAATGTGGCGTATAGGTATAAAGAAACGCTGTAGCATTGGTGGCTGGTGTAATATCTTGTTCGTCTATATTATAAGTTTGTCCGGCTCTCTTTATCCAAGCTTGAGAACTCACTTTTTCATAATAACCACGCATTACATCCGCAGCTTTGTCTACTTGTTTGGCAAAACCTTTGTATTCTTGAATATCTGGATCATCTTTGCTACAACTATCGCATACAGCGTAGCCTGTAGCCCAATCTAATTGTTTTTGGCTAGGATTTTTTTCGGTAATTAGACTTTGTTCTTTTTGTAGTTTTACAAGTAAATATTTGGGATTTATACTGTATTTTTGGGCTGAATTATAGATGATGGTAGAAGCTTTTTGTCTTGATCCATCTTGGTATTCAGTAATGAAATCTGCTAAAGCACTATTTTTTTCTTCCAAAAAAATCTGAATATCAGATACGGTCATGGTATCTTTGTTTTGCAAAGCTTCATCAGTAATAATAAAATTAGGGTTGAATTCAGCTGATAGAGAGATTTGTGGCATTAAAAGAAAAAATGCACAAAAATAAGTTATTATTTTTTTCATAGAATATATTTTGATTTAGATAAAATAGAGATACAATTGAGATAATCTGGCTGAGTCTGCTAACTAGCTGGATTTGCTTATTATGCTGACTTATTATAGCATAAAAAACAAAAAAAATCTTGTATTTCAAGATTCTGGACCGTGGGCTAGGGAAGTGTTAGTTCCTTTCGCCCACGGTTTGCTTGTCTCGTCCGTCAGAAGATGTATCTGAAGAACGAGATTATGACTTTTAGGACTGGTATAGCGACCAGTCCAAGGGCGGCTCCCACTCCGGAGCCGGCCAGGGCGCAGAAGATGCCTGCGCCGGGATTTCCTCCGGCCGTTAGGCCGAAGACGGCACCCGCTATGGTGCCAATGATCATACCTGCAGTGATGCAGGTGTTGACCATATGACTTTCTTCCATACACCTTCCTTAAGGTGCAGGTGACGGTAGACATCTGGTACTTCCAGCTTGCCTCACGTCTTTTTTGTTCGCAGATTTTTGGTCTGCCAAAGATAATGTTAAATAGTTTGACCGCATCTTTGGTAGACAAAATTTGACTTTGTTTAGTCAAAATTGATTAGTCAATCTACTTTAAATTCGTTTTTTTGTCAATAGTTTGATTTTTTGGCTAGATTTGTTATTATATAAGAACTAAGGATTAACTACTAAAAAATATGGGTGATATAAAATCTAGTAGAGGAGAATTTGGAGGAGAGGAAAAAGAGTTTGCATCTGATTTTGTAGTAGATAAAAATGGGATTTTTTGTCAAAATGTTATTGATGGTGTAATAAGACCTGAAGATTTGAATATAGCAGATGTACAAAAAATGGCACAAGAATCAACATTACTTGCTCGCGCTGCTGTTAAATTCTGGAGATCTAAATACATGAGTGATGAGGTATTATTGGAATTAGCTAAAGGCATAGCTCAAGATACAACATTAGCTTATGAGGCGGTATATAGTGAGGAATCTTATTGGCCTGATGATTATTTGACAGAAGCTGTCGTTTTAGAATTAGCTAAAAGTGTTGCTCGTGATCCTAAGTTATCATATAATGCTGTTATTTAATGGGATAAAAAATATATAACAAGTGATGTTCTGTTAGTGTTATATGAAGCTGCTTGTAGAGATGCAAAATTTATTTATGATATTACTATATATTGGAGACCCGAATATTTGAAAATTTTGAAGGAGTTGTTACCAGAAAGAATTCAAAGACAAAGATTTTTGTTAAAATAAAAAGTTCATTATTTATTTAAGATTTATACTTGTGTCAGAAGAAAAAGGAAAATTATATATTGTTGCAACTCCAATTGGAAACTTGGGAGATATTACTTTGCGCGCTTTGGAAACTTTGAAAATTGTTGATTTTATTTTGTGTGAAGATACTCGAGTTACTCAGAAACTTCTTAATCATTATGAAATCACTACCAAGACGATTAGTTATCACCAACATAGCGATGACAGAAAAGTTGCTGAAATAAAAAAATTATTGGATGAAGGAAAAAATCTTGCATTGGTGACAGACGCAGGTACGCCTGGAATTTCTGATCCTGGCAATCAACTTATCCAGGAAGTCACAATGGGACATTGGGGCAATGAGACAATGGTAGTCCCTATCCCGGGTGTTTCTGCTGTCGTAACTGCGCTCTCTATTTCTGGATTTCCTACTGACAAATTTGTTTTTCTTGGCTTTCCTCCTCAAAAAAATGGTAGACAATCGTATTTCAAAAATTTAGCAAATATTGAACAGACAACTTGTTTTTATGAATCTAATCACAGAATTTTGAAAGCTATTGCTAGTATGCAAGAGTTTTTGGCACCTGAAACAAAAATTTGTATTTGTCGGGAACTGACTAAAAAATTTGAAACTATTTATCGTGGAACTGTTGGTGGTTTGGCTGATATGCAGGTGAAGGATAAAGGAGAGTTTGTTATCATTATAAGCGCGGAAAGACGCGGAAGATAACGCAGATAAACACAGAAAAAATATGGAGGGGCTTATTTATGAACAAGAAACTTATAAAATAAGAGGCGCTTGTTTCAAAATTTGGAAAGAATTTGGTGGAGCCTTCAAAGAGAGTGTTGTGGAAAATGCTTTAAAGATTGAACTTGAAGAATTGGGTTTTAAAGTAGAAAGTCAAAAAAGATTTCCAATATATTACAAAAATCAAAAAGTAGGAATTTATATTCCAGATATAATTATTGATAATAAAATATTAATCGAATTAAAATCAAAAGAATTTGTTACCAAAGGTGATGAAAAAACATTTTGGCATTATCTAAAAGCAACAAATTATAAATTAGGGCTATTAATAAATTTTGGTCCAGAAAAATTAGAAATCAAACGGAGAATATATGATGAAGCGAGGATATAATATCCGCGTAAATCTGCGTATAAATCCGAATAAATCCGCGTTTATGAATAAATATTACGTTACAACAACTTTACCATATGTAAATTCAGAGCCTCATATTGGTTTTGCCTTGGAAATTGTGAGAGCTGATGCTTTGGCTAGGTTAGCGAGTCTAAGAGGTGAAGAAGTGATTTTCAATACTGGCACAGATGAACACGGTCTAAAAATTCATAGAAAAGCTCTAGAACAAGGAATTTCAACTCAAGAATATGTTGATGGCTACGCTAAAAAATTTAAAGATCTAAAAGAATTGCTAAATTTGAGTTTTACAAATTTTATTCGCACCACAGACGAACATCACAAAAAAGCTGCTCAAGAGTTTTGGAAACGTTGTGATGCAAATGGAGATATTTATAAAAAAACTTACAAGGTTAAATATTGTGTTGGTTGTGAACTTGAAAAAACAGATTCAGAACTTGTTGATGATAAATGTCCAATTCATCCAACTTATGAAATTGAACTTATTGATGAAGAAAATTATTTTTTCAAATTTTCTGCATATCAAGAAAAATTGTTGAAGTTGTACGAACAAAAAGATTTTGTTATTCCAGAACATAGACAAAATGAAATAAAAGCTTTTGTAGAGCGTGGTTTGCAAGATTTTTCTATTTCTAGACTAAAAGAAAAAATGCCTTGGGGTGTAGAAGTACCAGGAGATGAAACGCAAGTGATGTATGTTTGGTTTGATGCACTTGTCAATTATATTTCGACTCTTGGTTGGCCAGAGGATAAAAAGAATTTCAATGATTTTTGGCCAGGAGTTCAGTTAGCCGGTAAGGATAATTTGCGTCAGCAATCAGCTATGTGGCAAGCGATGCTTATGTCAGCCAATTTGCCAAATTCTAAACAAGTTTTTATTGGTGGACATATAATGTCTGAAGGACAAAAGATGAGTAAGAGTATCGGTAATGTTATTGCGCCTTTTGAAGTTGTTGAAAAATATGGAGTAGATGCTGTACGTTATTTCTTACTTGGTGGTTTGTCTGCTTATGGTGATGGTGATTGGTCAGAAGAACGTTTTGAAAATTTTTATACAGCCCACTTGGTAAACGGTATTGGCAATCTTACTTCTCGTATTTTGACTATGATTGAAAAATATCAAGAAAATAAAGTACCAGCTGTTGCAGTAGATATTTTTGAAACAGAAAAATTTTGGTTAGATTATGAAAGTGCTTTTGCTAAATTTGATTTTGAGGAAGTTGTAAAAAATATCAATTCCTTGGTTTCAAAAATAGATTTGAAAATTTCTGAAGAAAAACCTTGGGAAAAAGTGAAGACTGGTGAAGATATCTCTGTTTTGTTGTATCAGTTGGTAGAAGGTCTACGACATTTGGCTTTATCATTGGTACCAATTATTCCAGGAACTGCTGAAAAGATTTTGTCTCAGTTGAATTTGGAAGTTTCAGACAATTTTGCTGAGGAAAAAAAATGGGGTTTATTACAAGAAGGAAAAGAAATCAAAAAAGCAGATATTTTGTTTGTAAGACTAGAGAAATAGATTGAACTGCTTTTATAACTAACTATTGACAAATTAACTAAAATATCGTAGTTTGTGGTTGAGGGGAACGGTGGAGTGCTCGCGGCCATAGTCTGGGGAGCTTACTCTCTAGACGAACTGGTAGTTTGCTCTACGTGCGGTGCTGACGCGCCTCCTTCGCGTCAATACCCGTAGTCGACAGACAAACGTGAGTCCCACCGTTCTCCTCACAAACCACAAAAATAATTGCCCAATATTGGGCTTTTTTATTTACTTTTTATTTTTTTTATAGTAAAATAGAAGCATAATTTTTATTATATATGTATGAATGTCACTGACATCATTTTTCTTATAATTATAGGTAGTTTTGGTATTTATGGTTTTTGGTCTGGATTTGTCCGTGCGTTTGGATCACTCATTGGTACCTTTTTGGGTGTTTATTTGGCCGGTAGATATTATCAGGATTTGGCTAATTGGCTTATCTCTGTAACCGGTTGGGGGGCAAATACTAGTAAAGTTTTGATGTTTGTTTTGGCTTTTTTTATTATTACTAGTTTGGTTGGTGTTTTGTTTTGGTTTATTGATAGAATTTTTAAGATAGTTTCTATCATTCCTTTTGTCAAAACTTTCAATCGTTTGTTTGGTTTAGGTTTGGGTATTATTGAAGGTATTCTAAGTCTTGGCTTGTTTGTATATTTTATTGAAAGAATTCCGCTTTCTGAAAAAATAATGACAAGTTTGGCAAATTCAATAATCGCTCCAATTTTGAGTGATATTGCTTCTATATTCTTGCCACTTTTACCAAAAGCTTTGCAATTGCTTCATTCTACTGTAGATTACGCTGAGAATTTAATTCGTTAATAGGGATACGAAATACGAAAAGTACGAACATACGAAAGTTCCGTAGTTCGTACTTTCGTAAATTTTCGTATTTCGTATCCAGTTAATAGTATGTTGTTTGACTCCCACTGTCACATACAATTCAAAGGTTTCGATGCAGAACGTGATAATGTCCTAAAAGTTTGTGCTGAAAAAAATATTTGGCTTCATGCTATTGGCACTCAAAAAGAGACTAGTAAAAAAGCAGTTGAATTGGCTGAAAGTAATTCTCATATTTTTGCTTCCATTGGTATTCATCCTATACATTTATTTCCAACTTATGTCGATGAAGAAGAATCATCTTTTGTTTCTCGTGAAGAAAGTTTTGATGAAGAATATTTTGCTGAACTTGCTAAGTCAGACAAAGTAATTGCAGTAGGGGAATGTGGTTTTGAATTGTACCATGTCCCAAAAGACAAAACAGTTGAAGAAGTTTTGAAAAAACAAAAAGAAATATTTTTGGCGCAATATCATTTTGCGCAAAAATATAATTTACCATTAGTTATTCATGTTCGTGATGCTCACAAAGAGCTGATTGAAGTATTAGAAACTTTGGCAAAGCCAATACGTGGAGTAGTACATTGTTTTAGTGGAGATTGGGAAGTTGCCCAAAAATATTTAGAATTTGGTTTGCATCTAGGCTTCACTGGTATTATCACTTTTCCTAGCAAAAAGACAGAACCAAAAATTCAAAAAGATTTGTGGGAAGTGGTAAAAAATGTTCCTTTGGATAGATTTTTGATAGAAACAGATGCTCCGTATCTTGCTCCACAAAAGTATCGTGGTAAGCGCTGTGAACCGTGGATGGTGGAAGAAGTCCTCAAACAAGTAGCTATTATAAAAGATTTGAGTGTTAAGGAAGTTCAGAACATTGTTTGGGAAAATAGTTTGAAGTTGTTTGATAAGATGAAGGTTAATTAATAACTAATAATTAGTAATTAACAATTTTACAATAAAAAAGAATCTCGGTAATTTTGAGATTCTTTGTTATTTAAGAATAATAATATTAAGAATAATAATACTTGTTTAAGTTAGAACAACAAATTCCAATTTGTCAAGGGTTTACAGATTGACAGAGGACTTGTCTGTGATAAACTGCTTGCGAATCAATTTTTATAGGAAGTTTTTGTGCTAGTTTATGCACTATATTTTTCTAAGATAATTGACTAGATTAGCTATATAATGTAT
>Ga0208374_1000259_pt1 | contig 28125 bp, 34 predicted proteins | sample RifOxyC3_FD_184037 | JGI IMG/M metagenome (GOLD analysis project Ga0208374, IMG submission 184037) | Groundwater microbial communities from Rifle, Colorado - Rifle Oxygen_injection C3 (SPAdes) | ecosystem: Environmental > Aquatic > Deep subsurface > Groundwater | place: Rifle, Colorado, USA...
TTTTTTTCTTCCAATTCTTCCAAAGCAAGATAAACAAGGTTCCTATGTAATCCAGTAGAACGCACGATATTACCAGCCTTTGCTTCACCAAGATCAAACAAGGTGGTGTAAACAGTCGCTAAATTCTTAGTAAAACCTAATTTTTGTAATTCTTTGAGAAGCATATATCTTATATTTTGTCACATTGCTTATGACAACATTATTAAAAAAGCTCTATTTATAGCTATATTTATCATATAATAAATGTCACCATAAGTCAAGTGACAGTATTGACAAAACCACAAAATTTTGCTATAGTAAGCTATTCCTGAAAGACGAAGACCAAGATGGTCGACGTTAGAGACAGGATAATCAAGAGGACTACATAATGAACGAAAATAAGTGTCCCAATAACTCAAACATTAGGTGGATCGCGGCCTGGATCGTCGTAAGTGCCGTTTGGATCTTCATCCATACTTTCTTGGTTCATCAGTAGACACCCAACCGGCCAGGTGAGGCCTATGGCACCACCCCACGATTCATTACAATAAGGAGAAGAATCGTGGGGACTCAACTTTTTTTATCAGCATGCTTTGGTAAAAAATGAGAGTAATCACACAAAAAATCAAGAAGAAGTGAATTGCAAAATAACTGAAATTTACTTCTTCCTGATCGACACCCGAACCATTTTGGTTTATGTGTCTTAGGGAGGTCAGCGGCACCTAGTCCGCAGTCCTTTTAGGAGGACATCATGTCGCGCTTTCTGAATGCTATGTTCATTCTCGTCACCATCCTCACCAACAACACCGCCAACGCCGGTTCGTACGGCTTCTTCGAGGAGCAGTTCCGCGTTGATTCGTCGGGCTTCATCCCGACGGTCGATGGACTGTGGGGACAGAACATCGAGGGGATCCTGGGCGTCGAGGCATTTTTACTCCAGTCACCCGGATGGTCTGAGGCCTATGTCGGGCCGACGTTCAAGTTCAGTGATGAGTTGACGGTTGGACTGTCATCTGGCGTCCAGATGAACAACGGTAAGTTCGAGCCGCGCTTCGCGACAAGTCTCTTCCTGAACTTCAACGATTTCGCAACCTCCACGATCGTCGAGTGGGGCACCAACGGCGATGTTGATCTTTGGTACGATACGAAAGCAACGTACAAGATCGAATGGCTCACGTTTGGTCTCCACCTTCGACGTTTCGTCGGTTTCGGACCGACTGTCTCGATTTCGACTCCGGAGAATAAACTGAGCTACTGGCTCAGTTGGACTCCTCTCGACATCGAGACTGGGACGTTCGGAGCCGATAAAGCGCTCTTCGGAGCGAAGCTCGGCTTCTAGAGTCTCCTCCTAAGTACTGGCTGGTGTGAGCCAATGATCACACCACCCCACAATCCAAGCGTGTCATATTTATATGACCGAGGAAAGTGGGGAATCAACTCCCTACCTCTCACGAGAGGCGGGGTGAGAACAAAAAATCCTATGTAGTTCACATAGGATTTTTTGTTTATTTTAAAAGTCTTTTACCTCTTTTGAAAGTATTTAGAATTAAATAAGATTATCTTAAAAAAGATCTCTCGCTGTATTCTCAGCTCGAGATGAACTACACGACACGTCCACCATATTCACCAGTCTCAGTATTGACCAAAATTTCTTCACCTTCTTTGATAAAGATTGGAGCGTAAATTGCCAAACCATTATCAAGAATAATTTCTTTGGTCACATTACCACCACTACTATCACCTTTGACAGCTGGAGGAGCAGTCACGACTTTGTATGTAACTTTCTTTGGCAATTGAATAGCTACGATATTACCATCATGAACAGAAGCCACAATATCCAAACCTTCTTTCAAATATTTGGCATCTTCACCAATCACACCTTCTCTAACTTCGACTGTTTCATAAGTATTTTGATTCATGAAAGAATATACATCAGAAGTTTTGTACAAAAACTGCATATTAGTATTTTGTACTTCTACTGAATCTACTGTTTCACCACTTTTGAAAGTAAGTTCCATACCTTTGTCACCACCAATACTTTTTAGTTTACATTTGAAAAAAGCCTGTCCTTTGCCAGGATTCACAAATTGAAAAGTATTGATAACATATAATTGTCCGTTTTGACGAATCACGGCACCTTTTTTGATATCTGTTGTATCGCCCATAGTACGTTTTATTAAAGATAATTAATCTTGATATAACAATCCGAATTTCCAGATAATCCAGATTTTCCGAATAATACTTAAACATTTTAATTATATAAAAATGTTTTTATTAGTATCTGGAAAATTTGGATTATTCGGATATCAGGATTGTTAACTGCTAAAATAGCTTACTTGAGGGCAATGTTAACACATTATCTATGTTTTGGCAAGATGTAAACACTTGAACCAGACGGTCCACACCAAGCGCAATCCCAGCTGATTTGGGCATTTGTCCAACAGCTTCGATGAAATCCATATCTATATCATAGACTTTTTTACCCTGTTTTGCACGCTCTTTTTGTTCCTCTTGTAATCTTTTGAACTGTTCGGCACTGTCAGTCAACTCAGAAAAGGCATTGGCGAGCTCCATACCATCAATGTATACTTCAAAACGTTCAGCATAGTTTGGATTTGTTTCAGAAAGTCTAGAAAGTGAAGCCATTTGGGCTGGATAATTGTAAATAATGACATGCCCCATATCTTTTAACTTTGGTTCAATTTCTTGCAAAAAAATTCTATAAAACAATTCTTCATAACTTTCATTATCCTCAACATTATACTTTTTTTCTTTGCACAATTCCAACATTTTTTCTCTGGTCAAATATTCATCAAGGTCAATTCCAACAATTTCACTCCAAAGATCCTTCATAGACAAACGCTTAAATTTAAAACCACATTCCTCATTCCCCACTTGTCCCGATACGAAGTTTTTCGGGATTCCACATTCCTCGTTCCACATTCCTCGTTCCATTAAAAATTTGAACAAACCTTCAACATCTCGCATAATGTCAAACATATCAGAATTTACTTGGTACCACTCCAGCATCGTAAACTCTGGATTGTGAGTCCCCCCAAAACTTTCTTCATCACGAAAAGTCTTACCCAAGAAAAAAATATTTGTAAATCCTGCTGCCAACATTTTTTTCATTGCATATTCTGGTGAGGTGTGTAAATATCCTCTAAACTCTTGTTTTTGTTCATTATGAAAAATTGTTTCAATTGCGGAAATATTTGGCTCTTGTCCTGGATATTTGATAAGTAATGGGGTTTCCACTTCAATAAAATTTTTGGACCAAAAAAATTCACGAATTAGTTTCATGATTTCAAAACGTTTTTTTAATATTTCAATATTCTTACTGATATGAAATGTTTGTGACATATAACACTGCTTATGATAATAGTTACTTTGTAACTTTATAAACTTTCTACTTTATAAACTATTTGTTATACTATACTTATTATCAAAAATAATCAATAGTTATGAAAATTTATACCAAAACTGGCGACAAAGGAGAAACATCTCTACTTGGGGGAAAGAGGGTCTTCAAGAATTGTGTGGAAATGGAAGCTATTGGAGAAGTCGACGAACTCAATAGTTTTTTAGGTACACTTGTTTCCTATTTAGATGAAAAATTTGAAATCGAAAAAGAATATTTACAAAAAATACAAAATAAACTATTTGATCTTGGTTCAAACTTAGCAGCAGTACAAACAGATTTAGTAAAAGTACCAAAAATAAAAGATACTGACTTAGAATTTTTAGAGAATGGTATTGATGAAATGACAAAAGATCTTCCAGAACTCACACAATTTATTTTACCAGGAGGATCTACCAAAGCTTCCTTTTCTTTTCAAGCACGTGCAGTCTGTCGTCGTGCCGAGAGAATAATAATCAAACTAGATCAACACTACGAACTAGACGCAAATATACCTAAATATTTAAATAGGCTGAGTGATTACCTATTTACTTTGGCACGATATTTAAATAAAAAAGAAAATATTGAAGAAGTTACTTGGAAAAAATAAAAAGGGACTTAGTCCCTTTTTTTATTTTTGTGTATAATATCTTTCAACTTTGGAAAATGTTTTTTGACCACTTCATTGGCAGGAGGAAGTTCATTTTTGTGTAACTCACCTTTGGTGCTCATCTTGAAAAAATTCATAGAATAATCAAAAAGGCCTTTGTCCACCTTATAGCGACGAGAGGAAACTGGGCACTTGAGACTCATATCCAATTTGACTTTACCAAAGCGAGATAATTTTTTGCTAATATCCATATCCTCGCCAAAACGTAAATTTTCGTCAAACCCTTCGGTCAAATCATAAACATCTTTACGAAAAGTCATATTATTTCCCATAGGACCTTGAGTCTTACGTGAAATAACCACAGCAAAAAACCACAAAAAATGGTGGATAAAAATGCGAGCAATATCTTTCCAAAGAGGGGCATCATAAAAAAACATTTGACCACCAACACAAACCAAATCCGAATTTTTTTCAAATCTCTTCAAAACCTCTTCCAAATAATTTTCTGGTAAATGAGTATCAGCGTCTATATGTAATATAAAAAAACCAGTAGCCTCTTGTGTACCTTTTTTTCTAGCAGCTCCCACACCTTGTTTAGTTTCTAAAAATACTTTTACCCCAGATTCTTTAGCTATTTGTGACGTTTTATCTTTTGAATTGTTGTCCACAACAATGATTTCATAATCAAAATCTATTTTGACTTTTTTGGCACACTCAAGACAAGAGTTTATTATTTTCTCTTCATTGTAGGCTGGTATTACTATAGAGAATAAAGGTCCTTGTATTTTTTTTGTCATATCTTCACTTATAAACAAAAGTCTGACTTTTCATCAGACTAAAAAATTACTTTCTTTTCACGTTAAGGTCTAAAAGAATTTCCATTGGAAAAGTTTGTTCCACCTGAATTTTGACTACCTGTAGTTTGTGTCTGTTCTAAACTTGCTTGAAATGATTTATATACAAAATTAGTTATACTATAAGAAGCCAAAATAATAAAGATACCTAGAGCACTATAGAGCATAATTTTACTAGCATCTTCTGCTCTATTTTCATTACCAGCAGAAGTCATATACATATAACCACCATATACCAAATAGGCAGTGGCTAAAAACCCAACAAAACCCAAAAATATTTTTATAATTTTAGCGACAATTATTCTAATATCTTGTGGAGCACCTACTTCTGAACTATTTTCGAAAGCCTGATTTTGAGAATTTATAGAATCAATAAGACTTTCAGTGGTAGAATTGACTGCTAAAGAAAAATTTGTAAAACAAAAAACACCAAAAATTACCAACAAAAACAAAACTATTTTTTTTCCAATCATAGATATTAATTAGAAGTCTGATTTATGTTTTCTTGTAGTTTATTACCTACAAAATTCGTGATACTAAATGAAAGCAATATCAAAAGCATACCAATCACTGCCCCAGTCATAATCTTTCGAGCTTTTGTTACTTTTTCTGATTCACCATGTGAAGTTATGAGTAAATATCCGGAATATACAAACAAGAAAATTGCCATCGTACCCAACAAACTAAGGAATATTTTTATAACTCGAGAAGCGATAATTCTGGGATCACTAGATTGTTCTTGAAGACCAGCTCCATTTGCTCCAGCGTGAAGTTGTTCCAAAGCTGAATCCTTGGTACTTTTGGTGGAGGTATTTGTCTGTGCCAGAGAAAAAGAAGGAGACAAAAATAACACCGAAAAAATTAAAGTTAAAATAATTTTTGATAATTTATTCATAATTAGACAAATAATAACCAACTATTTACTTGAGCAAGAGTCTGATCAAGTATTCTTGGAATAATGAAGTTGGTAATACTATAAGCTCCAAGTGTGATAATAAGTCCAATAATAGAAGCCGTAATAATTTTCTTAGCTTTATCTATTTTTGTTTCATCTCCTCTAGCTACCATCCAAGTATATCCAGCATAAACCATCAAAACAGTGAAAAGAACACCAATAATAGACAAAATAATATTCACTACCATACCAATATTGCTAGCCAAAGTTGTTTCATTGGTATTCTTGTCATAACCACCTTTGTCAGCTGCATTTTTGAGAGTGTCACCCCCCAAATCCAAAGCCAAAGCTTGTGGCGCAAAAGTAACAAAAGAAAATATAAGTAGAAAAGAAAAAAATATATATTTCATAAAATTTAGTTAAATCTACTAGTTACAAATTGAGTAATAGCATAAGCACTTACTACTATAAAAAGACCTATTATTGACGCTGTAATAGTTTTCTTAGCATTTTCAGTCTTACTATCATCACCTCTAGCTGTCATCCAAATAATACCAGCATAAACCATAAGAATTAGAAAAATAATACCAACCAAACTCAAAATAGCAGAAATAACAGTACCTGTAATATTTCCGACATCTCCTTCAGTAATCCCAGCTTTTTGAGCTATTGGGTCTAGATTATCACCCGCATTTTTGATACCTTGAGCAAATACAGGCAAAGTAAAAGATGACGCCAATATAAAAGCTACAAACAAATTTACAAAAATATTTTTTATTTTTTTCATATAAAAATTTTAACCACCATTTATAATTTTGGTTTGTAAGAAATTGGTAATAGCATAAGCTGCTACGACGATGACTAATCCAATAACAGCAGCTATCATCGTATTTCTAGCCTTTTCCACTTTGTCGGCTTGATCACGAGCTGTCATCCAGCGAAGACCAGCATAGACCATCAAAGCAAAAAATATCAACCCTACAAAAATAAAAATCATGTTCACCACATTTCCAGTAACAGCTGAAAAATCTTTTTGGTCAATTCCTGTTTTTTGGGATACAGTATCTAGTGCACTATCAGCATCATTCAAAGTTTTTTTTGCATAGACATTGGAAACAGACAATAGACTGACTCCCAAAAGAAAAATTGTTACCAAAAATTTACGCATAACAAAAAACTATTTATAAATACAACTACTTCCACCAGAAATACTCTGTGCTTCAGCTCTTGTAATACACTCTGATGAATCATAAGCACTAAACAAAGTTTCATTACCAAGCACACCATCGATATAAGTACAATAACAACCCTCTGGATTTGTACTTACCTCATTATTATTACATTCTAATTGAGAATTATATTGTGTTTCACCACTAGGACAACTACCTTGTACAATGTGACAGGATCCTGCATTTGGTAAACACCAATGCGTAGTTGTATTTCCTCCAGTTCCACCACCGGCACCACCAGCTCCAGATTGGACGTTACTAAAAACAAAGTTGGTAATAGCATAAGCAGCTAAGACAATCACCACACCAATGATAGCTGCGATAATAGTATCAAGTGCTTTTTGAGTATTTTCACTCTTTCCTCTAGCTGTCATCCAAATAATACCACCATAAAGCATGAGACCAAAAAATAGTACAGAAATCATTGAAAGTGCTGTACCAATCACATTACCCAAAACAGTTGGTAAATCTACTCCACTAGGCAAACCTGCAGCCCCAGCAGTTGCATCTAGACCATAGTTATCGGCAAAAGCAAAACCTGGTACAAACATCATAACCAGAAGAAAAAAAACAGTAAGGAATCCGAATGTTAAAAAAAATTTTTTGTTATTCATAAATACAAAATTATTTAGCAACAGGATACTCACTACCCATTGTCGCTTGATAAAGACCAAAAGAAACAAACTTAGTAATAGCAAAAGCTGACAAGATAATAGCAAGTCCAATAATAGCTGCGACAATAATCTTTCTAGCCTTTTCTACTTTGGACTCTTCACCACCGGCTGTCATCCACAAGAAACCAGCATAGACAATAAGCACCGTGACCACTATTCCCAAAAGACCAAGTATAACATTTATAATTTGAACAATGATAATACGAGGATCTTTGTCACTAAGTCCAGTATTACTTCCTACACAACCAAGCCCCAATAAATCTCCATCTTGATCACAAGTAGAGCTAGGTGCTGCCAAAGTTGGAGCACTGGCAGGTACCAAGACTGCGAAAGCAAATAAAAAAACAAAAACTAAATTAATTAACTTTTTGTTTATCATAATTTTTTATAAAGAATAAAAGATGATTTTCCAAAAATTTTTGTGAAAAATAATTTTTTATCCTCTCAAAATAAATATTCAGAGCAGAATATTTTTGCAAATATCTGCTCTGAAATTTAAATTTATTGATAATTTTCAGCACCAGGTGTGTTTGTAGCGTTACCCAGATTGACAAGAGCAAATCTAGCGATAGCCCAAGCACTAAGAATAATAGCAAGACCGATAATACCTGAGAAAATCCATTTACGAGCTGTTTCTACTTTACTGTCATCACCACCAGCAGTCATCCATTGGAAACCACCGATAAGTACGACGACAACAGCTATGATACCAAGTAGACTCAAAGCGATATTGATTACTCGAACGATAGTAGCTCTCAAATCTGAAGTACCTAGAGCAAGTCCGCCTCCATCGGTACCGTCGCCTTGTTCAACGACGTCAACGCCGAATGGATCATTTGGATCATAACCTTGACCCAAAGCCAGATTAGGTGATAGCACAAGTCCTAAAACAAATACGAAAGCAAGAGACAAAGCTGTTCTATATTTGGCAAGTTTATATAGCAAATTCATGTGTATCACCTCCCTTCAATGCAAAAGTTTTTTTTGACATAATTATAATTTTTTTAAAACTGTTGTAAGTATTTTAATTTACTCCCAACCCATTTAAAACTAGGTTAATTATAGCATAACTACTAAAAATAACAACCATACCCAACACAGCCCAAACCATAGCACTCGTACCTTTCTTTACTTTTTCTGGATTGCCTGCAGAAGTAAGCCAAACAGCACCTCCATAAATAAAAACTAACAACGCAAGTGAACCCATAATACCAGTAGCTATCTTAATTCCATTACCAAAAATTTCCGGAATAGTATTACTTTTTATTGGATTTTCTAGACAAGTTCTATTATCCTCACAATTCACAGCCTGTACCAAATTATAAACAAAAAATGATAAAGCCACAGACATTATAAGAAAAAATGAACTCTTAAAAGATATTTTCATAATTTTTTTAATTTATAATTATATATGCATCATTCACACCCAAAACATTGAGCAAGAAACTAACCAATATATAAGCACTAAACACAATAATCAAACCAATCACAGCATAGACAAAAATCTGTTGACCTTTTTTTACTTTTTCGGGATTACCAAAAGAAAATATCCAAGTAAATCCTCCATAAATAAAGAAAACAAAAGCAAGACCAGCCACAATAGAAAATAGATAATCCACTACTTTTAATGCTAGCTCTACCAACTTGTTTACATCACGACAAGAGCCATCAAAAGCACAATCTGGCAAAGGCCCCGTATAACCATCTGGTTTTTGATGATCTTGAGAAATATATTCATCTACAGCTTTGGAAACATTGCTTACACACTTTTCATTAGCATCCTGTGTACAGGCTATAGAAGTAGCACACTCATTTTTATTCAAGACACTACACAGAGAAGCATCGGCTGCTTCACCACATTTTTTGGTTGCAGAAACAAACAGACAACCACTATTGGTAGAACAGGCTCTTTCATCATTATCAAAGTCTTTACAGTTGGCTCCTTTTATTACAAAAGGAAATTTTAAAAAAGTTGTAAGATCTTTATTACCATCAACTGTTTTTCCACTAGCCTTAAATTCTAAATTAACAGTAGCTGGCAATTTTTTATCTTGACTAACCTTTATATATTCATAAGGAGTCAACTCAAAATTTATGATCAATTCATGTACATTGATATTACTATTTAAAACAGAAAAACCACCATTGGTAGATTTTAATCCTGGTATGATACTACAATTAGTACATTCTAATTTATCAAAATTATATGCAGTAACAGGCAACAACTTTGATACCTTAACATTGAAAGTAGCTATATTAGTTAAGTCAAAATTACTTCTACTTATCGTACCTATAAACATTTTTTCTTGATCTGAAAATTCTACACAAGCCTCTGTAGCATTACAATCAACATTTTTCATACTTGTAATTTCAAGAGTAGTATAATCAATCTGAAAATAAAATTTCCATTGTGATAAAATCTCATTTACATCATCAGGATTATCAACATCTCTATTACACCCAATTAGATCACTCCTTACATTAGTTCTTTCTGTTTCATTTGAAAGACAAAGTTTTGTAATATCATTTTTTTTCAAAAGACAACAATCGCCTTCGGCTTTTACTTGATCAACATTAAAAACAAAAACTCCAAAAACAAAAACTGTAGCAAATAAAATTTTATAAAAATTTTTCATATATTATTGCATTGTTTGCTGAATTCTGGCAGCGGTATTAATAATGATTTGTTTATCTTTTTTCAATAAATCATTTTCATCATCAGCTGGTTTCAAGAGTTCTGTAATCATAGAATCAAAAGAAGTAGCGACAGCATCCACATCTTTACCTTTGTACCAATTTTCAGCAAATAAAGCTTGAGTAGCAAAAGGTCCAAGATTTTCATCTTCCTGTTGAAGTGTGATTTGTGCACGAATTGGACTTGGACTAACAATCTTTTCGGTATACTTAGCTACATTTTCTGGAGAAGTAATAAACCTTACAAAATCCCAAGCTTCATTTGGATATTTTGTTTTTTGGACAACTGACTCTACCCAATAATTAGCTACATTGCTTGGATTTTCTGGATCAAGCTGAAGCATCGGCATAATACGTAAATTCATTTGAGGGGCTCTCTGTTTTATAGTCGCAAAATCATAAGAATAACCAAAATAAAAACCTACTCGACCACGAACAAATTCATCTAAAGCATCACCTTTCTTTTCATTCCAACTATAAACTTCTTTGGTAGGTCTAGCAAAATCAGTATAAAAATCAAGAGCACTCAAAATAGAGACATTTCTATCTTGAGCTTTGTCTATCCCTGCCGCAAAAGTAACTGTATTACCACTAGCTACTTTTAGTCCACTTTGCATAATAAACATAGCAATGATATCTGTAGCGGCATTGATATTATTGGCAGTACCTAGAGCTGCACCAGATTGGATGATATCTCCTATACTATTGAACTTAGTAAGTTTTTGGACATCTTCGGCAAAAACATTCCAATTTTTTGGGGCTTCGGCAATACCTGCTCTATCAAGCAAATCCTGATTATAAAAAATAGAAAGAGTATCCATAGACAAAGGCAAACCATAAATTTGTTTGTCTAGCACAACATCATCATAAACAGTTTGAACATAATTATTTTTTATATAACTAGCAGAAGGCAAAGCATTGGAATCTGTCAAAAATTGTTGTTCTTTTGAAAAATTATTGGCAATTACAATACGATGCATCTTTGTTACTCCAGGTGCTGGTAATAATCTAGATTGATTTTTACGAAGCCACCTCACGTGCTGAGAAACAATATCTGGACCAACATCATCAGCCAAAGCATTGGTAAACAAACTATCAAATTCCTCATATTTTACTTGTTTTATATTGATAGACACATGAGGATAACGCTGTGTATATTGTTGTGCCAACGCACGCAATTCATCCATATCATTATAAACAGTCCAATAACTAAGCTTAACAGCCTTAATAGATGCTTGCTCAGTTTGTGAAACACTCTTACAACCAAACCCAGCTGTCAACAAAAATATAGAAAGAAGAGAGAGCACTGAAATTTTTTTAAACATAATATTTATTTAAAGATATCCAAAACAAAATTAACCATAGCGTAACTAGCAAAAATGATAGACACGCCCAACACAGACCAAATTATAATACCTGTAGCTTTTTTCCTTTTTTCAGCATTACCAGCAGAAGTCATCCAAGTAAATCCACCAAAAAGCATCATAACCAAAGCTATAGAACCCAAAATACCCAAGAGAGCAGAAATGGCACGACCAATCAATTGTTGTATGTTATCAACACCTTGTAATTTATTTAATCCTTTTATTTGTGGATCCAACTCTTTTAGTAAATTAGATGTCGAACCACCTTGATTACCTCCAGATTGACTACCATTTTGAGTAGCATCAACAAGTGAACTACATCCTTTATCATTTTCTACTTGAATACATTGGTAACTAGCATTTACAGTACCCTTATTTCTATCACATTCTGGTTTATCAGCATAAATAGTAGAGCCGCAGTCACTTTTGTCAGTAGCACAAGCACAAAATTTTCTAGAAGTAGCAAGAGTAGAACAATTTTTATCAATAGTTGTCACTACACATTGGGTAAATTGTCCATTTGAATTTTGTACTATCCTATCACAATCACTTTTTAACTTTGCACCTTCTTCACAAACACCTTTATCTGAAGTACATTTACAATATTTCTGAATAACTTGATGTGCCTTAGCGGCAGTACATAATGCTAGACCACCTGGATTTGGTGAAAATTTCTGTCCATTTTCACTGTCACATTGAACATTATATTTCAATTTACAAGAAGAAGTTTGTGATAAACAAAAAGAATAATTATTACTTAAAAAAGTATTACAAGCCTGTTCTCCTAAAATATCTACATTATAATCACGACTACATTCACCAGGAACATAACGAGGAGATGAAAACTGTTGTTCCACACAATACCCCCCAGAATTTATACAATATTTACTTTCAGAAAATACCAAATCAACCTTAAAAAAAGATACAATAAAAACAAACACCAATATTCCAAATATTTTATAAATTCCAAACTTCATAAAGAATTTTAATTACTAAACTAATAATTCGTCTATTTTATCTTTAATATCCGGATCTTTTTTGGCGAAATGTATGGAGGCCTTGAGTAAGGCTAATTTGTCTCCCGTATCAAAATAAACCCCTTCATATTCATATGCCATGAATTTTTTCTTTTGAGCCAAAGAATTGGCAGCATCTGACAACCAAATTTCACCATCTCTACCCTTCTTTTGTGACTCAAGCATTGTCCAAATATCTTTGGTAAAAACATAGCGCATTCCTCCTACAATCAAACCCTCTGGAGATACTTTATCTATACTTGGTTTTTCTATGAACTCTGTTACTCTATGTGTCTTTTTTTCATTGGTAGCTTTACCATAAACATTACCATACTTAGTCATAGCTTCTGTATCTGTTATTTTTTGTACCCCGATTACCGAAGCATTTTGTTTTTTGAAAACTTTCAAAAGTTGCTTGACTACAGGTACGTTTGAATCAATAATACTATCCCCATCTGAAAAAACAAAAGGCTCGTCACCTATAAATTCACGCGCACATAGCAATGCATGGCCATTCCCCAAAGGTTCTGCCTGTCTAGTATAAAAAAATCTTACTTTTTTTGATAAATCTATAAGAGGTTTTATTTTATCTATCTTACCTTTTTTTTCTAGATAATCCTCAAAATCTCTATCTCTATCAAAATGATCTTCTATAGCTCTTTTGAGTGAACTAGTAACAAAAATAATTTCCGTAATTCCACTAGCCACCATTTCTTCAACAATATATTGCACAACAGGCTTATCTAAAACAGGTAACATTTCTTTTGGCATTGCTTTGGTAGCAGGCAAAAATCTAGTACCAAGACCTGCCACAGTTATTACTCCTTTACGAACTTTTTGCATAAAATATTTTAATAAAATTACTTTGCTATATTATAACAAAGTATTGATTTTTTTACCAACAAAAATTTTAAAATTGTTAACTAATTAAGTTCATGCCAACTAATAAGCTTATATTCAGGGATAACGGGGATACCAATTGGAGGTTTATAAAGTAAATTTCCGTCATAAGTATAAATAGTATCGACAAATCCAGATATTATTGTACCATAACTATTAACCCATTTTAAACCTCCGCTTGAATATTCTATTTGAGAACCAAAAACACTCAAAGAGTCCCTAATATATTTACTTCCAGAACTATAAGAAAAATATGGCCTAGAAATATTTCCAGATTTAGCTAATAAAGCCCCATCAATCTCCATATCGTTAGGAACATCATACGGAATTATGATATTTGTATCGGATAATAAACCCAAAATATCATCAGCATGTTTTTCACTATATATGAGATTACCAGGGATTAAAATTGCAGCACCATTATCAGCTACAACACTGACTCTACCTTTGACAACACCTTCTACCCAGATACTACGAGTGCTATAAATAACACCATTTTCAGGTAAACTCTGATTACTTTGAAAAGTTTCTGAAGTTATGTCATATTTAGTTGAAGAATAATTATTTACCCTATACAAATCAAAAGTACCATTGTCTAAAAAAACAATATGCCAACGACGTGATGATCCTAAATTGATTCCTTCTGGTGAATTAGCCATATCTTTTAACATATCAAAATTATCACCAATACCAGCAAAACTTCTTACCGGCAAACCATAACGCCAAAACTCTGTTGGTCCACCTGTACCATAAACGCCATCATTACCATAAGAACATTGATTTTCCCCTTTAGCACTATCTACCCAAGAATCACTAGTACCATTAAACTCTATACAGCCATTAGCAAATGTCTTACCATGAACAAAACTAGTAGAACTAAAGCGCATATCAGCATTAACAACAAAAGAAGAATCACTAAAAGATTCATAACCAAAATAAGCTTCTATAGTGCGTTTACTATTAGGATTTTCAAGTGACCAACCAGTCGAACGCACAGCTACAACATAAGTACCCTGTGGAGGTACATCTATTTCAATGGAAAAAGTACCCACTATATTACCATCCTTATCATAATAATCATGAACATAAGGACCAATAGCACTACTACCTTGTCCATCATAATAATCTTCAGGAGAACTCATTAGATGCCAACGATAATAATCTATTCCAGCTTCTGCAACATGAAAAGCCAAATCTTTACGATAAGTCTGTTTCGAGGCCTTAGACTCAAAAATAGCATAAGAAGTCATACCTATAGTAATAGTCATAAAACCAATAAAACCAAAAATCATAACAAAAAGAAAAGCAGAACCTCTTTTGTTTTCTTTTAAATTTTTGAAAAAATCATTCATAAAAATATTAGTGTTTATATGTGTTCAAGATTCGTGTTTCTAATTAGTTTTCGTACTCCTAATAAAAGCTTTACTCTCTACATGCAAAGGTACTGGTGTTTTTGTAGGATCTTTTTCTAATTCTAACTGAACCTGTACTACACGTACATCAGTAAAATTGAAATTACCACTAAGAGGACTCCCAATCCCCGTATAATTTTCATCATAATACAAAAACACAGGCTTTCCAACAGTCATATTTTTCACATTTTCAGCTAAATTTACTGTCTCTGAAGATCCATTTTCATATAAATTTGAAGAAGCCGTACTACTTGGCTTAGTTATAGTTTCTTTTAAGATATTATCTGTATCCAACCAAAATTTCACCTTTTCTATCATAGAGTCCTCATCCACATTGGCATAAAAAACTAAATTGTAATCTTCAGTGGTATCCAAAGAATAGGCTCCAACACTAGACGTCTCAGCACGACGTACATAATTGACAACATGATCAATAGTTTTTTTACCTTCATTTTGAGTGATTAATTGTTCCCACATTACTGCCAAATCTTTATTGGTACCAATCACAAACCAAGAAGCTCCTGCCACCAAAATAGAAAAAATAGCCATCACAACGATAATTTCAATTAGAGTAAAAGCTTTTCTATTTTTAATCATAAAAATAATTTTAAACTATAAAGCATTCAATTCTGTAGAAGTAGTAACATTATTACTAATATCTACATCATTTATAATTAATGTTTCATAACCATCAACTTCAATACTTATAGTATTACCAAAACTTTGGTCAATAGTATCAAAATAAGATTGCCCAGGCAGACTACAAATCTTTACATAAAAAATATCCACTTCAGAAACTGTAGGAGTATAACGAGAGTAGCCAAAAACAGGATCTTCATCTACTGATTCCAAATATAATTTATACCGTAAATAACGATCACCATCATGAATATCATTTATATCTTGAGTAGTAATATCATAATAGGTAGCTCCAGTACCATCTGGTCCCAGCCAGATATCCGGTGTCGAAGAATTACTAGTTGCTATTTGAAACTTAATCGTAGTACTTGTTGGTTGGTCATATTGCCAATCCAGATTAATATAATCAACGTCGATACTACCAAAATCAAAAGTAGCTGATTCAAGATTACCAGAATTTTCATAAAGTCCAGGACTTACTTCTAACAATCTCAAACCAAAAGGGTTTTCACTAGAATTGAACTCTACATTATTAGCCGACCAATAACCAACAGTCAAATCATAAAATTCATGCCCAGACAAACCTGCCCAATCATTTTGATACAAAAAACCAAGCCCTGTATAACTAATATAATCATTACTACCTGATGATAAAGTCACTTTTGCATTGGATATTGGCAACTGAGTCCCGGCATCTTTGACTAAAATAGATAAAGATTTTGCAGTACTTGGTGCCACAATAATACTTTGAATTTGAGTAGAGTCAGCCAATACACCCAAAGGTTGAGCCGGGATAGAACCTAAATAATTAAAATTATTAACAGCAAAAGTGTAATCTCCCCAATGTAAATTTGTAAGAGAATAATCGCCATTACTATCGGTTTGTATCGTACTTTCCAATCTATACACATCGTCTACAGTTCCAATAATACCCCCACCTTTTATATCCAAACTAACATTACCTACAGGCGTACATTCTTGATTAAGTGTCTGAATATCAACTTGAGAAGACACATCTAATTGAAAAAAAGTATCAGTCACATCCTCAGTATTTACAGTAGCATGTTCATTTACTGGAGTTGAACTGGTAAATTCACTAACAGACCAAGTCCTATCAGACAAATAACCTGACTTAGATACTGTTATTTCATAACATTTGTAACAAGAAGTGATACTATATATTTTCAATTGTCCATTATTATCTGTAGTATCAGTCATGTCGATATCAATACTCGGTTCATTACTTACAATGTGAACAGTAGCACCTTGCATAGGATTATAATTTGAATCTATCACATTGACAAAGAGTGCTCCAGCATTGGTAGTACTTTCAGGAAAAGAATCCGCCACATAAGAAGAAATAGAAAGAGGTTTTTGCTGTGCACAATTTACACACATTACTTCTAAAAAGACCAATTTGTAATCATTGGGACTACTATCAGTGCCATCTTCAATTAGACCATCTGCAGGATCATCTATATTTCTAATACTTCTAGTAACAAGAAAATCCATGTCATTACGAGTCACAGTGATATTTCTATTCAAGATACCCAAAGGAACAGAAGAAACAATCCCAACATCATTGAAATCCATATTTCTAATTACTTCCATTTGTTCGTTTAAGATAGCTGTCTCAATAATTTGGACACGTGAACTATAAATAACTTTATAAATATATTGGATACTACCATAAATACCCAAAGCAAAAATAACAAAAATAGCTATAGCCACCACAGTCTCTACAAGGCTAAAAGCTTTTTTGTTTTTGTCGAGTTTTGACAGGCTCTGCATATTTTTTAAAAAGAAATTTGTGCAATTAAATTTTCGACCATTTCTGTTGCTTTATTTTTTAGGTTTTCTGTAATTTCACCACCTTCAGCTTCACTCAATTGAATGGTTTGGGCTGTTATCAAATTTTCTTTCATCTTGAGTAATTCATCGGTATGTCCTGCTATTTTTTTCTTCAGTTTTTCTATCATTTTTTTATCTTGCTCAACAGAAGAAATATTTTCATCACTAGAGGCCAATTGCAATTGTTGACGAAGAGCTTGGATAGCCTGCATAACTTGAGTAATGTTTATCATGATATTTTGCAATTGTTGTTTGATAGACTTTACTTCTTTGACCAAAATATCAGCACGCTCCATTGTCGCAGCTGCTTTTACCTCAGGTGTGATTTCTTTTTCTTTATTAATTTCAGGATTTTTTTCTCTTTCATGTAAATTATTTTTTTCAATATTTTCCATAACTAAAAAAATTTGAAGCATTATTTTTATTCTTGTGTATTATACCTTATTTTGGAAAAATAGTTAAATAAAAAAACTAGTTTGTAAAACTAATTTTATTTTAGATATTTTGTTGAGCCACCCCACGTCGAACCAAAGGTTAATTTGGTCGACGCGGTTTGGCAGCACTTGTTGTCAGCTTCCGGACTCCGCCTTGATTTGAGGAGCTCGGTAGCATTGGACGAGACGCCACTGTAGTGTGGAAGCGTCATTCTTCTTGTTGTAGAGACGATCGTAGCAGACCGCCTCTCCGTCAGTTGTCCTGCAGAGAGCAGAACTGACTTCAGGACTAGCACAATAGTGATGCTGATCACCGGAGTCCCAAACAACAGTGTGGAGTTTGATGTTGTTCTGGTCGAAGATGTCACACGAGATGACAGAGGTCTTCATATCTTCCAAGTGAAGGCAACTGTTCTGCTCGAACTCGTCCTGATAAGAATCCTGACGTCGAGCCCCCACCATGAAGCCTGAAAGCACCATTATGGTGTTCCCTAGAATCAACAAGGTCCATATAATTACTGAACTACGAAGCATCTATTGGCCTTCTTTTTTTCGAAATGACATATCGCTTTTTAGCGGATAAGGTCCAAAAGGACCGATTATAATATCATAATCTATCAAAAATGTCAAGATTAAAAAACAAAAAACTCTCATTTCTGAGAGTTTTTAATCTGTGTAATCTTTTACTAATCAATGAAATCAATGTCTTATTTAGGAACAAAAGCTAGAAGTCCAGCAATACGAGCTTGCTTGATAGCTTTCGCTACTTGACGTTGATGTTTGGCACAAAGACCACTACGTCTACGAGGTTGAATCTTCATATATGAAGATGTAAATCTGCGTAAAGTTTCATTGTCTTTGTAATCAATATGTTTGTCTTTGTTGACACAAAAAAAACATTGTTTTTCTTTTTTTTGTGTTTGATTATTATTTCTAATCATAATAACAATTATTTTAGAATGGAATATCTTCTACTTTGATTTCATCACTGTCTGAAACACTTTGATCAGTGTTATCATTAGAAACAGAAGTATCATTTCCAAAAGAACCTTTACCAGCACCAGAATTATTACCACCAAGCATAATCATATTATCGGCAACAATCTCTGTACGATATTTCTTGACACCATCTTGTCCTGTCCAATCACGAGTTTCAAGACGTCCTTCAAGATAAACTTGACGTCCTTTACTTAGATACTGACCAGCTATTTCAGCTAGCTTTCCCCAAATAACTATGTTATGGAATTCTACTTTTTCTTGTTTGACACCTGATTTATCAGTCCAAACACGATTGGTAGCGGCGCTAAGATTAGCTACCGTTTGTCCAGAAGGAGTAGTCTTTACTTCTGGATCTCTAGTAAGACGTCCGATAATGGTTGCTCTGTTTAGGTCCATATTTTTTTAATTAAAGATAAGTAAATTTAACTATAATATATACTATTATACCTTATCTATATCATCTTGCAAGATTTCGTCCAATTTTTTATCAATATCTTCGACACTCATTTTTGTTTTTTCAGCTTTTTCTTCTACAGGTTTTTCAACTGTTTTTTCGATAACTTCTTCTTTTACTTCTTCCTTCTTTTCTTCTACAGTTTCTTTTACCTCATCAGAAGTTTTTTCTTCCTTCTTTTCTTCTGTTCTGTTTGTCCTATTAGTTCTAGGTCTATCTTCCTTTTCAACTTTTGGTGGAGCACTAGGAGCAGTAGGATCTAAAGCTAATTTATAACTAACAGTGTTACTAGGATCACAAACAGAAACAGTAATACGTAACATTTTATCCAAAAGACGTAATTCTTTTTCCAATTTTGTGATATTTTCTTCTTCCAAATTGAATCTATACAATTGGAAGTAACCATAGCGAATATGTTTTATAGGATAAGCCAAACGACTTTTCCCCATATCCTCTATAGTAACATCGCTAGCTTCATACTTAGCGACACTTTGAGAGACCAAATCTACATCAGATTTAACCTCTTCTTCAGTCATTGTCCCTGGAAGGACACACAACATTTCGTAATATTTCATAATTTTTTTTGTTTTGCAAGTTTTATGTTGTCTTTTTTTAAGGCTAATTTTGGCTAAATTCGACATTTTAGCTTCTATTAACAAGTTCAAAATAAAACACTTATTTTTTAAGTTTTACAAAACACCAAAGGTGAAAACACTATAACAAAAAAGATCTAAATTGTCAAGGAAAAGGACTGAGTAAAGCTAATTTGAATTTTTTTATTTAACTTTTGGCTAAAATCCATTGACATTTTGATAATAATATGCTAAATTAAGCAGTCCTTTTGGGCCGTGTTGCCACGAGGCGATACGTTTTACGGAAGAAAAATGTCAGAAGAAACAAAAATTACCTGGCTCGTAATCGCATTTTTCACTGTAGGTATTGGATGTGGTATTGGTTTTGACAGTTGTGCTCTACAAAGCAAAAACTGCTTCACCGCCAAGACCGCAGTGTCCTGTGATATCTTCAGTGAAGAAGGAACGAACATACACACTGTCAGCTGGCCATATCCTGAGGACAAAGAGCATATGTATTGCTCTGTCCCTGATATAATGGTCAGATGCAAAGGAACTGCAGGTGAGCCCGTCTGCTTTCAAAAAATCAACCAGTTTGGTGATGACATCTACAACTTCCCTGAATGGGGAATCTGTCCTGCGCCGGTGAAAGCCGAGGCTGAGCCAACTAGTACGACCAGTACGAAGTGACCAACACAATCATCCCGCGTCTAACGAATTAATTTTCGGTTCGACGCGGGATGACTCAACAAAAAATTTTAAATATAGACTAGCTTATACGCTAGTTTTTTTATTATCTCCATTTTACTTGCCCTCCTTACCTAGCACGCCTTTTTATCCGCCTAGGATGGAGGGCTGTGGGTGGATCTCTGTCTTATTTTCCATAATTTTTTACAAACAAATTTTTAATTTATTATTTAGAAAAAGTATGATATAATACATTCAATCTAAAAAAATTTTATGCTTGTCAAAAATATTCTAGAAACACTTCTCAAAAATAGTTTTAAAATAGATGATAAAAATTTAAAAAAATACAAAAAAGAAGCCAAAGAAAAAAAAGTTTCTCTGGAAGAATATCTTACTGCTGAAAATATTATAAAAGAAGATGAACTGTATCAAGCTGCTGCACAACTATTTTCTACTCCATTTATAGATCTAAAAGAAAAAGAAATAAGACAAGATGTCCTAATTCTAATACCAGATGAATTTGCGCACGAACACGGCACAGTAGCTTTTCAAAAAACAGAAAATGAACTCAGTGTTGCGATGATTGATCCAAATGATATTCAAACTATAGAATTTTTAAGAAGAAAAACAGGTCTTACACCAAAAATATATTTATCTACTCCAGGACAAATCAAAGATGCTCTAAAAAAATACCACTCCGATATTTCAACAGACAAAGTGATTTTACAATTACATAGTGACTTGGATGGAAATACTTCCAATCCAGCTAACCTAAAAAAAATAGCAGAAGAACTTCCTATCATAAATATAGTGAACTCTATTTTAGAACATGCTGTGCTAGAAGGTGCTAGTGACATCCATATTGAACCCACAGAAAAAGAAGTTGCAGTACGTTATCGTATTGATGGACTATTAACACAAGTCATGTCTTTACCAAAATTGGTACAAAGTGGTGTCACAGCACGTATCAAAATTTTGTCAGAACTAAAAATTGATGAACACATGCTCCCTCAAGATGGTCGCTTCAAAATAAAATTAGGAGATGAAAAGCTGTCTTTCCGCGTTTCTATTATGCCAGTATATGATGGTGAAAAAATAGTTATGCGTCTTTTGCATGAAGGTCAAAAAGCTCTAAGTCTAGAAAACCTTGGTTTCTTACCAAAAGTAAAAATTTTAGTTGAAGACTCTATCAAAAAACCACATGGGATGATTTTGGTTACAGGTCCAACAGGTAGTGGTAAAACAACAACACTATATTCAGTATTAGGAATTTTAAACAGACCAAACATAAATATCTGTACTATTGAAGACCCTATCGAATACCATGTCGCCGGTATTAATCAAAGTCAAATAAATCCAAAAGCCGGATTCACTTTTGCATCTGGTTTACGTGCTTTTTTGCGCCAAGATCCAGATGTCATTATGGTTGGAGAAATACGTGATAAAGAAACAGCTGAAGTAGCCATCCATGCGGCTATGACTGGTCATCTAGTTCTATCGACTCTTCATACCAACGATGCTCCTACCACACTACCTCGTCTAGTAGATATGGATATACCTCCTTTTTTAGTAGGCTTTACTACAAATATAATTATAGCCCAACGTCTAGTAAGAAAAATATGCCCTTATTGTAAAAAAGATTACAAGCTATCAAAAGAAGAAATAAAAGAATTAGAAAAGATGACACACGGACAAAATTTAGAAAAACTTTTTACATCAGAAAATATACAAGACAAAGATATAACATCCAATATTTCTCAAATGACTTTTTATAGAGGTGAAGGTTGTAGTAAGTGTGGCAACAGTGGCTACAAAGGTCGTCTAGGTATTTATGAAGTATTAGTAATAGATGAACCCTTAACAAAAATGATAAATGAAAGAGGCACAGCACAAGATATAAAAAATTATGCAGAAAGCAACGGTATGATAAATCTTTTTGAAGATGGTCTCATAAAAGCAAAACAAGGTACTACGACAATAGAAGAAGTCTTGAGAGTAACAAAAGAATAATTTTAATAAATATTAAATAACAAAATCCAAATATCAAAAATAAAATAGTTTTATTTTGAAAATAATTTGTAATTTGGATTCCTGCCTATCGGCAGACAGGTTGAAATTTGTAATTTATTGAATATATGTTTTCTAAAAAGAAAAAAGAAAAAGAACTATCAACTTTTGAAAAAAAAATGAATGATTTTTTTATAAAAAATTTTACAAAAATAAAAGCTATTGATAAAGTCTTCTTTTTAGAACACCTAAATACTATGCTCGGGGCAGGCTTATCATTATTAGAAAGTCTAAACGTATTAAGTAAAGAAATTGAAAATAAAAAACTACAGTCTGTCGTAAATAATATAAAAGCTGGTGTTGAAAGTGGTAGCCAGCTTAGTGAAACACTAAACGAATACCCTAAAGTATTTCCACCAATTTATGTAAAAATGATTGCTTCAGGAGAGCTGTCTGGTAAACTAGAAGAATCTTTAAGACAGGTAGTAAACCAAATGAAAAAAAATTATGAATTGACTTCCACCATAAAAGGCGCCATGATCTATCCCATTGTAATTTTGATAGCTATTTCAGCAGTAGGTATTGTCATGGTAACTTTCGTTTTACCAAAAATCACAGTACTCTTCAAAGATATTGATACAGAGCTACCTCTACCAACAAGAGTACTAGTCGCCACAACCGACTTTTTGAGCCAACCTATCAATATGATAATAGTATTATTATCTATTGCTTCTTTTCTCGCATTGTATATTTATACTCTAAAAAAATCTATTAATTTCAAAAGGTTTATTCATAAAATAAATATCAACTTACCTATCGCTGGCAAAATAATAAAACAAATAAACTTAGCTAGATTTTCCCTGACACTTTCTTCTCTCCTCAAAAGTACCATACCTATAGTACAAGCAGTAGATATTAGTAGTGAAATCTGTAGTAATCTAATATATCGAGAAGCATTGAAAGAATCTACAGAAAAAATTAAAAAAGGTATAACACTGTCACAATGTTTAAGAGAGTATGACAATATCTTTCCACCAATGGTTACAGAAATGATTATGGTAGGAGAAAAAACAGGTGAAATAGACAAATTATTACATGAACTTTCCAAGTTTTACTCTAATGAAGTAGACAAAACTATGAAAAACTTTTCAACAATTATTGAGCCAGCAATAATATTATTATTAGGTCTTGGTGTCGGAGGCATTGCAGTAGCTGTCGTTATGCCAATGTACAACCTAACACAAAATTTTTAATTATGTTTAGTGCTAACCCCTTTCCAGGCGCTTTTGGACTTGATATTAGTGACCTTTCTATCAAATTAGTCCAATTAGAAAATGTTTCGCATGAAAATAGCGAACCATCTTTTAATATAAAAAATGTAAGAAACATTTCACTACCACCAGGGCTTATCATAAATGGTGAAATTATGGCCGAAGCACAGGTTGTTCATTATATACAAAAATTACTAAAAGGTAGTACCAAAAAAGAAAAACCTATAAAAAGTCCTTGGGTAATAATAAATTTGCCAGAGATTCATACTTTTGTAAAACTAATTATCATCAACAAAAATATTGATGAAATAATTCAAGATGACATTGAAATTGAAGCTCAAAAGTATATTCCTTTTGAAGAAAAAGACGGTCGGTATCTAGATTGGGAAGCAATACCTACTCAAGAAGGTAAAACCAAGATAGTTTTAGCAGCAGCCACAAAAACAATCACAGATAGTTATATCAGTCTAATAGAAAAAGCCGGATTAAACATCTTAGCAATTGACTTAGAGTCAATTGCCATTTCTAGAGCTATGGTCACAGCTGAAAAAAAATATGAAAACGAAGCTAGAGCTATACTAGACATTGGGGGCACACGTAGCAGTATAATCATTTATGACAATGAAACCCTCCAATTTAGTTCTACCATAAATTATTCTGGAGAACTACTTACTACAGCATTATCACAAAAACTTTCTCTTACTCATGAACAAGCTGAAAAAGAAAAAATAGAAAATGGTTTGGAATACAAAGATAAAAACAAAGCTTGGTTGACACTTATGGGACAAACTAAGAAATTTGTCGAGCAAATCCAAAAAGATATTTACTTTTATTATAGCCACTTCCCTGAAACAAACAAAATTACTCATATCACCATGTGTGGAGGAGGATCCATCTTAAAAGGATTAGATAAAATATTAACAAAAGAACTAAACATTGAATGCAAAACTGGCAGAACATGGAAAAATCTTAATAGTAAAAAAATGATAAATATTCCTTATGAAGAATCTATCAAATATTCCGTGGCCATTGGTCTAGCTCTCCGAGCAGCTGATAATCCTTTTACAAAAAGTGACTCTATCTAAAAATATGTACCCTCTCAGATTAAACTTACTAAACAAAAAAAAACAAGAAAAGAACCTCCACACGGCTCAATTTAAGTTTGTACAAAGTCTTTTCCAAATGATCTTGATTGGTATTAGTATTGCAGCCATGACCTTACTTTTTTCACAAAATTTATTAGAAAAATACTTTACAAATATTGCCCAAAATACTGTAGTCGTCAGTAGCAACTACACTTCAGCCACCAAAGAAATTACTGATATAAACAATCTTACTAAACAAGTACTAGATATTCAAACAAAATACCATATTGTAACACCAACAATTATTTCCTTGGCATCATCTACCCCTCCAGGAATAATATTAACTAGTTTAAATATTGATTACAAAAATAAAACTATAAAATTTTCAGGTACTGCAGAAACTAGACAAAATTTTTTGGATTTTCAAGAAGCGTTAGATAAAAACGAAGATTTAACCAATGTGAACTCACCTGTTTCTGATTTAACAAAAAAAGAAAATATCGCCTTTAATATTGATGCTAAAATCAAATAATATGGCAAACAAAAAAAAGAGCCCAACAATACAACTAATAATTTCTACTCTAGTAGTTGTTTTTTTAGCCACAATTATTGTTATTCTTGTTATTTTACCTGCCATAAAACAAATAAAAAATTTAAAAGATGATATCCAAAACATAGAACAAAAATCCGAAGATCAATATAAAAAAATAAAACTTCTCAAAAAGTCTATAGCCGAATTAGATACTATAAAAGAAAAAATAAACCCAATAAGACAAAGTATTATAGAAAAAAATGAAGCAATAAATCTTATCCAAGAATTAGAAGACTTGGCAATAGAAAAAAAAGTAACACAAACTTTAACTATCCAAGAGGGTGCTGAGAAAAGTTTTATTTTAAATTTTAGTATTAGAGGTACATTCTACGATTGCTTACAATATTTATATACCTTAGAACAATTACCTTTTTACTTAATCATAGACTCTCTTAGCTGGACAAAAACAGCTGAACAAACTGTTTCTTTGTCTTTTAGTGCATCTGTATTTACAAAATAAAATCTTCTTATGAAATTTTTAAAAAAAATAAAATTAAATACAAAGCCTGAGCTACCACAATCAAGAGAATATAATCGTTTCAAAAAAATAAAAATAGTTAATATTTTTTCCTTAATAATACTACTAACTACTCTTGTCACAACATCTTATTTTGTTTATAACAATGTTTACAAAATATTGGGGCAACTAGATACCATAGCTATAGTAAATAATATCAAAAATTTTGAAGCAATAAACTTCAAAAATTTTGAAGATGCCATCGTTGCTTGGGACAATAAAAATAAAGAAGTAAAAGATCTCCAGATTTCCCGTGATTTATTCAACAAAACATTAATTATTACTACATCCACTCTAAATACAGAAAATATTGTAAAAGAAAATATCATACAAAATTGACATAAAGCTATTATAAGTGTAGTCTATAAAAATCTGTATAATATATACTATGAAATATTTATTCGAACTAGGACACCAACCTCATATCTCAACCGCCGAAGTCTTGGCGGTTTTGAAGCACGCCCAAATAGAATACAAAGAAATCGAAAACAAAAATGATTTTTTCATTCTAGATGTAGTAGCAACAGAAGAAGAAATCGAAGAATTGTCAAAAAAATTTGGGGCCATTATACAAGTAGGGATTCAAATAGAAAGTGAAGGTTATCCTCAAAACATAATCGTAGAGTATTTATCCAAACAAGAAACTGGTAAAATCAATTTTTCTATTTCTCCTACCAACAGCAAACTAGCTATCGCTATCAAAAAAGAATTGAAAGCTCTTGGTAAATCTGTGCGCTATGTGGAAACCAAAAATACTGCCACCATTTTGCACAATAAACTAATGGAGAACAAAACTCACTTCACAGTTTTTCAAAACAATGTTTACAAAACAATTTATATCCAAGATATAGAAGGTTTCAGTGCTCGCGACTATGATAGACCTGTTGCAGACAATGTCTCAGGTATGCTTCCTCCAAAACTAGCCAGAACTATGATAAATTTAGCCGAAGTAAATACTGAAGCTGTAATATTAGATCCTTTTTGTGGTTCAGGTACTGTTTTGAACGAAGCTCTATCTCTTGGATTCAAGAATATTATTGGTAGTGATATTAGTGAAAAAGCCGTAGCAGATAGCGAAAAAAATGTAGCTTGGTTGATAGAAAAAAATAATTTGAAAAAGATTAAGACAAATATTTTTTTAAGTCCTAGTACTGAACTATCTAGCAAACTAAAACCACAAAGCGTAGAAGCTATTGTAGCTGAGCCATACATGGGAAAACCTCTCCACGGACGTGAACCAAAAGTTGTGCTTGACAACCAAACGGATGAACTATCAAAATTGTATATAAACACTTTCAAAACTTTTTATAAAATACTAAAAAATGAAGGGACTATAATCTTCATCATTCCAAAATTTAAATTTGGCAATGTCTGGCTACAGGTAAGATGTCTCGACGAAATAAAAAATCTAGGATTTGAAATTGAAAACTTTGAGAATGGTGAACGATCACTTCTTTATCATCGCCCAGCTCAATTTGTGGGCAGAGAAATTTGGAAGTTTAAAAAAAATTAAACTAAAATAATTTAGTTAAAAACAAGCTCAATAGCTTGTTTTTTGTTACTTACAACACTTGACAACAATGTAATTTTATGATATTTTTATTAGTCCTTCTGGACCGCATTCACCACACAGGTGATACGTTTTCCACCCCGAGGTAAAAAAGGATGACCTTCTGCAGAATGCTCCTTTCTTTTGTCGCTATGTTCATCATAGTACAAGGGTGCGCGCCGCTTCAAGGCAAGCATTGCTACATCCCTTCCAAAAGGTCCATTGCCTGTGTAATCTATGCAAGCAATGGTAGCTACATTCGAACGGCCAAGGTCGACAAGGCCAATTTGGCCAAAGAGTGCGATGATTTCATGGCCTTTGTCCAATGCATCACCGAGGACGGTAAGTACGTCTGGCCAGACATGACAACGCCAGGAGTCTGCCCCATCCTAAGTGATGAAGCCAAGTGCCCAACTCTCAAAGAGGTAGAGAAGAAGGCTG
>Ga0208374_1000260_pt1 | contig 28072 bp, 21 predicted proteins | sample RifOxyC3_FD_184037 | JGI IMG/M metagenome (GOLD analysis project Ga0208374, IMG submission 184037) | Groundwater microbial communities from Rifle, Colorado - Rifle Oxygen_injection C3 (SPAdes) | ecosystem: Environmental > Aquatic > Deep subsurface > Groundwater | place: Rifle, Colorado, USA...
AACAGAGGTCGGGATAGTTGAACGCGCTAACATGCCGCCGCATGCTCCGGACGATGGGGAGAACACGTTCAGGGAAGCCGATTTCATGCGGAATCTGTTGAGCAAGGCGGCTATTCCCGCGGATGCGCAATTTGTGCTTTACCTCACGGCCGCGACAATTGAACAAGGGCACCTGCCCTACTTCAATCCCGACATGCTTCCCCTCGCGGGGGCGTGGAACGGGCCGTCGGAAACCGCGGCACAGGTCGTAAGCATGATCCTGGCAGCAGAGGCATTCGGGTCCTTTGTGCACGCGGTGGAGGAAGTGTCGTCTACAACGCTGGCTTCCGGCCGGTGCGCCGGTTTTCCATGCCGGAACCGTTCTTCCGGTCACTTCTCCGCGATGCTGACGCGCCTGTGCCCGGCCTGTGAGAACCAGTATGCACGGGTGGATTATACAAGGATGAAGCAACAACTGGCCCGCACAATCCAGGAAGCCGGAGGCAGGCTTGTCCCGCCCGGTGAGTGCCGAATTTCGGCGCCGGTGAAGCCGACCGCTGTCCGGAAGATTACGCCTCCAGCCGACGGCACGGTGTTCGATGTGCCGCATGTGGGCACGCTCAAAGTGGATGGAGATCCCTCCGATTGGGGGACGAATGGTATGGCATGTGGGGAGCTGGCCGACGACATGAACGTGGTTCCAGCGGAGACCAACCTCCAGGTCGAGTTCCGTTTAGGCTGGAACCAGACGGGATTGGCCATCCTGGTGAGTGTGCGCGACGATGTATTCTGCGAGGACCCGCGGCTGTCCCTGTTGTGGCGCATGGACAGCGTGGAGATGTTTGTCGGGCATCCCGGCAAGACCAACCGGTACCAGGTGGCGCTCGCACCGGGAATGGCAAAGGAACAGCCGAACCTTCGTTTCAATCTCTATGACTACAGGACACGGAAGACGCCGCAGTTGCAGATCCAGGCGGCACGAACGAAGGTGGAGGGCGGTTACACCATGGAGATACTGCTGCCGTGGACGAATCTCAACATGGAGCCGGTTGCGGGTTCTGTGTTGGCCTTCCAGATCATGGTAAATGACAGCGACAAGTTCTGGGGCCATCCCGACGACTGGAAGAGGATCCTCTGGTATCCCCGCGGGAATACCTACGAGGATCCCGACATGACGTACCGATTAAAACTGGCCGGCAAGGATTGACGGCAAACCCAAGTCCGACCGAACAGGAGATGAACACCATGAAAAGCGAAAAGACACACACCAGGCGGGGGAAGACGATATGGATTATTGGATTGGCTCTCGTCATGTCGGGGTTTCCTGCGCCGGTCTGGAGCGGCGACACAACAACCGGCCCCACGGCCACGAACGATCCTTCGCAGGCACTGATCGGCATCTGGAGGATGGAGCAGTTGGAGGCCAATGGTAGTGGCAACTTTGATCCGAACGGGGGCATTGAAATGGAGTTTGGCGCTGATGGTATGTTGACAATGACGATCAAAGATCCCGCGCACGGGATCACGGTAGCGACACCAGAATTCGCAAAGTATAAGGTCGCGCCACCTGATGATCTGTCCTATGTATTCCCTGGAGGCATTACGGAGCGCCAGAAGTACACTATCCAAGACGGGAAGCTTCGACTGATTAACGCCAAACATGGGATCACAGTACTGCTACGTCGCATTGAGAAAACAGCGTTTGAAACGAGAACGGTGGACACGAATGTTGTGCTGGACGTGATGTTGGATCTCAAGATCGACAAACTGACATCCGGCGGCAACCTGACGGGGCAAGAACGTGAAGATTGCCAGGCCGCCTTCATTGCGTATCAGACCGTGTTGCACAAGAAATATCGTACAGAGAATCGTCTGGATTTTCCCAAGGAGGAAATCTTGCGCCACTATGTGCTTGCCGTGCGAATGTCCATGATTGACTCAGTCCGGCATGCGGGGTGGCCATTCAGGCACGAGGCTCGTATGAGTCTGTTTCAGCCCCTTCGCGACATTCTTCACACAAACAGCCAGCCAATCTACCTGGCGGCGGTCATGGTTCCAGCACTGGACAACGGAGACACGCAATATGCTGTCCAAGCCTACCGTACACTGCAGACTACGAATGCTTTCATGGCCCGGCACATGCAAGGGCTGATAGAGAACAACTACATGAAGGGTTCGGCCTATGCGCGCGAGTTCTCCGAGCTCGTGAATGTCTCCACGACCACGGTAAGTCAGGTGAGCGGCTTGTCGGCGTGGAAGCCGGAAAGCATTGTCGGGCGCTGGCGGGAAGATGATGGCGGGCGCGAACACGTAGTAACGGCAAGGAAGGATGAATTCATCTTCAAGTTGGCAACCGACGGCAATGAGTCTATACCTGTGGGTCTTGAGGAGGCCGTAAAGTTCAGAGGGACTGCCCATTACTGGAACTATATCGGGCGGGAACGTTGGCAAGGGATGGACGACCCGAATCAGGCAGTCTGGTTACGCGAAGTTGGTGTCCGTGTAATGGATGCGGATACACTCAAGATGTCGCATTTGGACCTCTTTCGGTCAAAGGAAGTACTCCTCAAGCGCGTGAAGGCGAGTGATGTGCCGGCCGAAGCCAAACAGCAAGAGGGAATTTGACTGTTCCGTGGTAAAGGGTGGTATAGCGAAAAGGAGAAAATATTCATGAAACGTGCCGTTGTCTTGTTGACGGGATTGTTGCTCGTTGCAGGGTGTCGATGCCCCAGGATGTGTCAACGGGACGGCGCTTGCCCGTTTCCCGGGGCATCCAGTCCGGCGAAACCTGCCGTGGTTGCGCCAACGTCTATTGACATCACTACAGTTGTGAAGCGTGCTACCCTCAAGGACGGAATCCTGGCCCGGGTGGAAATGACGAACAAGGGCAAAGCCCCCCAAGTCCTGAACGTGTGTCCCGCGATGGAGCTTTGTTGTGTGAAAGGGTTGCATCCCATGCTGGAATACGATGATACCGGCATGGGGCTCCTCGACCTATGCAAGGTGGCCAAGCCGACGCCCCAGTCGGTCTACCTGCCGGCAGGCGCAGCCTTTTCCTTCGACATGACCATCCCGGTTGATCATCTTCCGGATGCGGTCCTCAAAGCGAACAAACCGTTCGCGTTGTATTTCAGCTTCGATGGCGTGGAGGGTCACCCGCTGGAGTCGGCGCGGATTCAGATCCGGTTGGAGTAGTCAGACCGGCTTGTTGCCTGAAATAGGAATCCAGGGAGTTAGTCGGGCTGAGATCAGCCATCGTGGCCCCTGAAGCCTACCGCCAGACCCGGACCAAATGACAACGATTAACCATACCCCTGGAGGGCCGCCTCGTGCCTAGCCATAGCCGCTTCGGCGACGGCTGGTCCACGCCGGCCGAGACTGGTCGGGGTGTAACCCAACCCTCCACGCCTGACACATCGCATGGAGGGCCGCCTTCCACGGCGGCCGAGGCTGGTCGGGGGGCGCCTCTGGATTCCCCGATCCATTCATGCGCGCTTCGCGCCTGAACAATTCCTTCGGTAAACAGGGCAGCGCAACGTCGCGAGCATTGGCTTGTTCGATGGTCATCTCTCTCTTTTGTTTGATTCCCAAAAACTGCGAGGACCCGAAATTCGAGCGCCTTTGTATTCTGTCAAGACAAGCAAATCCTTATCCCCGGTGATGATAACATCTGCATTCGCAGGGCAAACCAACCCAAGCACCATCAGGTCACCGGGATCCCGGCAGACACCCTTATCAACAGGTTCAGGTTCGACGATTTCGGCATTGTTACGGAGCATGCTTACATATTCGGCAACGATGGCGGGAGGAACCTTGAGCTTGGATCTCAGTTTGACTTCTATTTCCTTCAGAATTCCTTCACATAAGACGATACGATGATGCTCGAGGCAGAGCTCCATGATCGCTTCGCATAAGCCGCGTGAAGCGGCGCCGGCGATGGCGACATTGGCATCAATAATGACCCTCATGACAAGGCCTTGAAGATGTCGTCATCCGTCAGAAGTCCTTGGGCTTCGGCAAAGGGAAGAATTCTCTTGCGAACGGATCGGAATTTTTCGACCGCGACATAGCGCCTGAGGGACTCTCGCACAATGTCACTGACAGCCTTATGCTCCTCCCGGCTGATTTCATCCAGTTCACTTTTTAGCAACTCCGGCAGACGAATGGTGAGTGTTGTCATAGCTTTATTCTCCTGTAATACAATGTAGTGCAACACCCTTGATTTGTCAATTATGATCACATCGAATGCCGGAACTCGCGGACACCGGGCCAATGATGTCATCCACGAATACGGAACCGAGGCGGCTGGCCGACGTCGCGTACAGTAAGTTCTTCACATCTTCTCTGCTTCCTTACTGAACACTCTCCCAATCTGAACACTGAATACTTCCCCACCCATCCCATCCTGTCTATTCCGTCAACTCCCATCCCCAGAGGCTCGCTAGGGACAGCTCGCCCTACCAGCGCTTCGCGCCACGGCTCCAACCGGACCAGACGGCTCGTGTGGACACTCGCCCTCCATGCGCTTCGCTCTTTTCCATATTCCATCGCGGTGCCGGCGTACCCGCCCGGACCGCGAGGTAAACACGGGCTTCCATTTCGAAAAGGGCAACAGATTCGCGTTAGATGGCTCCAGCCGCAAGGCGGAGCCGTCGGCGCCATACTCCTGGTATGCGCCGACGGATCCAACGCCGCGGATGGGGCCATATCACGCGAAGACGCTTGCCCCGAAATGGAAGCCCGTTGGTTCATCACACGACCAGCCTACCAACCACCCATACCCATACCAGACGGGCACCCTTACCGCAAAAAGACGTGTCCCTCCCCCCGAAACCCGCTACACTTCCGCCGAACCGACAACAGGAGTCCCACCATGGCCAGAAGTCGCGTCCAACTCAGCACCGGCATCCCATCCCTCGACCGCGTCTTCCGCGGCCTCATGCCCGGCGACAACATCGTCTGGCAGATCGACTCCATCGAGGATTACCGCCTGTTCGTGGACCCCTACGCAGACTTCGCCACCCGTAACCGCCAATCCCTGATCTATTTCCGGTTCGCCGACCACCCGCCCCTGATCGAGCCCACCGACGGCATCACGATCATCCCCCTGCATCCCAACCGCGGCTTCGAACCGTTCCTGTCGGAAATCCACCAGACCATCAGCCAGTCAGACCGCGGCACCCTGTACCTCTTCGACTGCCTCTCCAAGCTGGCGCCGGACTGGAACAGCGACCGCATGCTGGGCAATTTCTTCATGCTTACCTGCCCCTACCTGTATGACCGGGCCGCCATCGCCTATTTTGCCATCCTGCGCAACTACCATTCCTTCCATGCCATCGGCCCCATCTCCAACACCACCCAGATCCTCGTCGACGCCTACCGGCGCCGGGGCAAACTCTACATCCAGCCCCGCAAGGTCCAGCATCGGCATTCCGCCACGATGTATTCACTCCATGTCCAGGAGGAGGACCAATTCCATCCCGTGACCCAGAGCGCCGTCATCACGGAAACCCTCAACGGATCCCCCTGGAGCAATTCCGATCTCGCCAGCTACCAGCGCGGATTCTGGAGCAAAACCTTCGTGGAAGCCGAAAAAATCCAGGCCGACCTCGATTCCGGCGCCATCCAGCAGGTGGATCCCGCCTATTTCCGCAGCCTGCTCCGCATGGTCATATCCCAGGACGAACCGGTCCTCCATCTGGCGGAACGCTACCTCACCGTCAAGGACATCATCGACATCCGCCAACGGATGATCGGCACCGGCCTGATCGGCGGAAAAACCGTCGGGATGCTGCTGGCCCGTGCAATCCTTGAACGCACCGATCCCCGCTGGAAATCCATCCTCGAACCCCACGATTCCTTCTACGTGGGCGCCGACGTGTTCTACACCTACCTCGTGCAGAACGGCTGCTGGTGGATGATGCAGAAACACCGGACGGATTTCACGGACGATGATACCGAAACCGCACGCCGCCGCGTCCTGGCCGGAGAATTCCCCGACTACATTGTCCGCCAGTTCGACGACGTGCTTGAATATTTCGGCCAGTCCCCGATCATCGTCCGTTCCAGCAGCCTGCTGGAGGACAATTTCGGCAATGCCTTTGCCGGCAAGTACGAGAGCGTGTTCTGCGCCAACCAGGGAGGACACCACAAACGCCTCGAAGATTTCCTGTGCGCCGTCCGCACGGTATACGCCAGCACGATGAGCGAAGCCGCCCTCTCCTACCGTTACAAGCGGGGACTCCTCGGGCAGAACGAGCAGATGGCACTGCTGATCCAGCGGGTTTCCGGCAATTCCTACGGCAGCCTCTTCTTTCCCCAGGCCGCCGGCGTGGGCTTCTCCTTCAATCCCTACGTGTGGCATGAAACCATCGACCCCAAGGCGGGGATGCTCCGGCTGGTGTTCGGCGTGGGAACCCGCGCCGTGGACCGGTCGGACGACGACTACACCCGCATCGTGGCGCTCAACGATCCGCTCCGCCGCCCCGAAGCCGGCCACGACAAGGTCCGCCAGTACACCCAGCACCGGGTCGACGTGCTCGACATGGAGGCCAACCAACTCGCCTCCATGCGCTTCGCCGACATCATCCCCCGCGCCCCCGGCATCCCGATCGAATACTTCGCCTCCCGCGACACCCAGCTGGAACGCGAATCCCGCGAACGCGGGCAACGCAACGTCTTCTCCTGGGTCCTCACCTTCGACAAGCTCCTGACCGAGACGGAATTCGTCACCGATATGCGGGCCCTGCTGGACACGCTTCACAAGGCCTACCAGAACCCCGTGGATATCGAGTTTACCCTCAACTTCTTCGAACCGGAACACTACCAGATCAACCTGGTCCAATGCCGTCCGCTCCAGGTCATGGATCCGGGCTCCAGCCTTCCGCCTCCCGAACAAATCCCGGAAAACCAGAACATCCTGACCTCGCACGGCGCCGTGATCGGCCGCAGCATCCAGACCAAGGTCGACTGGCTGATCTACGTCGTCCCGTCCGTCTATGCCGCCCTGCCCCAGCAGGACCGCTACGAGGTGGCCCGCGCCATCGGGGAACTGGTTCACCGCCCCGGCATCGAGGGCAAGGTCATCATGCTGGCAGGACCCGGACGCTGGTGCACCACCTCGCCGGAACTGGGAGTCCCCGTGACTTTCGCCGACATCAACAGCGTCTCGATCGTATGCGAGCTGGTCACCATGCGCGACACGCTCGTGCCCGACGTATCACTCGGCACCCATTTCTTCAATGAGCTGGTCGAGAACAACATGCTGTACCTGGCCCTGTTCCCCGGGCGGCCGGGCAACAGCTTCAACCAGTCCCTGCTTGAGTCCCCGGAACTGGATCAACTCCCGGAATTCCTGAACAACCAGGAACCCTGGACCAAGGCCCTGCGCATCATCGATGCCACATCCCTCCAGGATGGCGCCACCGTGTGCTTCTATGCCAACGTCTTCGAACAACGGGCGCTGTGCTACCTCGACCGTCGTGTCGTTCAGCCCTGACACGGCCGCGTAACACCGCAGGTGTCGGCACACGCACAACGGGGCGGCGGGTTGTTATTTCGCCGTGTATCCGCCATCCACCGGAATGTTGGTCCCGGTAATGTAGGCCGAGGCGTCCGACGCCAGGAAGACAAGGATTCCCTGCAAGTCGGTATCGTTGGCCATCCGGCCGAGCTGGGTCCGCTCCGCGTATTGCTTCACGAACCGGGGATCCTGTTGCGGCATCTGGAATCCGCCGGGCGACACGCAATTCACCCGCACCTTGAACTGCCCGAAATAACTGGCGCAGAACCGCGTGAAATTCACCATCCCGCCCTTGTGGAAGAAATAATCGGGATACCACCCGTGCATGGTGGTCCCCGTGTAGTTCAGGGGCTCAACCCCCACCATGCCCATCATGGATCCGATGTTGATGATGGACCCCGCCTGCTGCCGTTCCATCACGTGCCCGACAATCCGCGTGACCATGAACAGCCCCGTCGCGTTCACATGCATGCTTTCGTCAAACCGGGCCGAATCATCCTCCCATCCCTGCTTCATCGGCCGGGACACGGCATTGTTGACCAGCACATCGATCCGGCCGCTCCGCTGGATGATCGCGTCGCACAGGGACTGGATGCTGGCTTCATCGCCCTGGTCCAAGGGCAGTGCGGTAACCCGTTCACCGCGCGCCCGGTGTTCCGCGGCCACCGCTTCAAGCGGACCCATCTGGCGGGAGGCAATATAGGTGTCCGCCCCCGCTTCCGCCAGGGCGGCAACCAGTTGACGCCCGTACAGCCCCGCCCCGCCGGTCAACAGCGCCGTCTTGCCCGCCAGGGAAAAACGCTCCAGGATGCTCATGTGCGCTGCCCCCCGTACTGGCCCGGAAGATCGTTGGGCGTCTCAATACCGCAGGCCTGGGCCAGATCCCGGCAATAGTTGCTCATCCCGATGACATCCGCCCCCATGTTCAGGAAGGTGTACCCCATATCGATCAGCGATTGCCGGTTGGAGGGGGCCCCGACCGCGCCGGCAAACTTGCCGTACTTGATCGCCGTCTTGGCGATCCGTTCACGGGTCTTGGTGATCAGCGGGTGATCCATCTGGCCGGGAGCCCCGATGGCATGGCTGAAATCCCCCGGCCCGAACAACAGGATGTCATATCCCGGCAGGTCGGCAATCGCGTCCAGTTCATCCAGGGGTTCCGGATCCTCGATCTGGAGACAGATGAAACGCTCCCGGTTGGCCTGCACGATGTAGTCCTTGAAATCGATATTGCAAAAGGCGCCGTCGGCATTGCCCCCATCCGCCGCCCGCCGCCCCTGGGGATGAAACCGCGTCATGCGCACCACCTGTTTGGCATCCGCCAGGCTCATGATGTGCGGCACCATGATCCCCGTGGCATCCATCTCGAAAGGGGCAATGTGATCCGTGTAACTGCCGCGCGGCACCCGGCACATCAGGTCCACATCATACACCTTGGTCGCCAGCACCTGTGCCTCGATGGTCTGGAGGTCGTTGGGCACATGCTCCCGGCAGGTCCAGATGCAGTCAAACCCGAAACTCGCCACAATCTGCATGACCCGGAGATCACACAGGTTCGTCTTGAAGGAATACGCGATCTTACCCGCGCGCAACATGCGCAACACCCGGCTGGGCCGCATTTGAAACGCCATCTCACACACTCCCGTTCTGTTTGAATGCCCGTACCATCCTATTCAAGTTCATCAACCGGCACCTCCCGTCCCCCCCGGTCACGGCTCAGGATGCCGCCGATGACCAGTTGCATCAGCTCACGCGTCTCCTCAAACGGAAACGGCCGGACACCCGTGCGCAGGTAACCGACAAACGCCTCGATCTGCGTCTTGAAGGCGACATAGGCATCACTGAAACGGGCCGTCGCCGTTCCGGCGGTCCCGCACAGGGTCAGCACCCCGGACGCACCGTACATGTCCCGGTTGGCCACCACCACGCAATCCACCCCGGACCGGTGCTTGAGATGCACCACGTTCCGGTTGAACGAACCCGTGTTCCGCACCGAGACGAATCCCGGGCCAAGGATCGGATAGATTGCCTCCAACGCATGAAGACCATACCGTTCCCAGGTCTTCGGCGTCGTGATGCTCACAAAACGCAACTCGCCCAGGTCATGCGTGGATATCCGGTACGGCATGAATTCCTTGGCATACCGCATGCAACTGGACGACATCAAGGGACGCCCCTCCGCCACCCATCGCATGAACACCCGCAGGTCGGGAAGGTTGTCCGCCAGGGGCTTGTCAACGAACACCGGAATCCCCGCCTCAACAAACGGCCGGCACCGCTCAACGTGTTCATGCCCCTTGTCGGCGGCAACCAGCACCGCATCCACCTGGCCGATGACATCGGTGGCGTTGGATACCACGTTCGGAATTAGGGAACATTTCGCCACCTGCGGCGCATCCGCGGGATCGTCGGTCCATACATGGGTGACCTTGACACCGGGGATGCCTAGGGTCTCCTTCGGCTGTTTCGCCAGGTAATCCCGGATTGCCGCATACGGACACTTCGCCAACGCCTCCGAATCATAGCCGCCGTTGATGATGGCGCTCCAGGAATACGGATGCCCGTTTCCATCAACCATGCCCAGCATGGCCAGGCGTATATCCGGTCGTATCACAAGGGGTTGTGGGGTCATGACATCACCTCGCAAAGCATTTACCATGGGGTCCATCCGCCACAAGGACAACCTTTCCCTTCAAATCGAACCATGCAGGCATGCTTAGCCTCCATCAGGATTTCCTACACACCATGGAATCATGCTCCCACAGGTAACGACCCGTGTCAATCCGGGGAGCCGCTGATTCCGTTTGATGTTTGGATAATCAGATGCTTGAATGGCGCTACTACCGGAGAATGAACGAATGTCAGTCGTCCATGATCGTCTGCAACGCAGCGCCCCGACCCCCCAAGGTGCCTGGTTCCTCCGGACTCCCGACGGATCCATATACGGACCGGTGAACCTCACCACCCTTTGCGAATGGGCTGCCCAAAGCCGGATAGCACCGGATAACGAGGTGTCCCGGGATCGCGAGGTGTGGATCCCCGCACCCCAAATGCCGGAACTGAAGATGGAATGGACCGCCCGCCTCCCGGACGGCTCACAATACGGCCCCTTCAACATCCTGGCGGTGCCCCACCTGGTCCAGCAGGGGCATCTCCCGCTGACCGCCATACTGAACCATGGCGCATCGGGAAAGACCCGGCCCGTCCATGAGCTCGTGAAACCCTCCGAACAGGCACTCCAGGAACAGCCGGAGGTTGCCGCCGAACGTGAACAGAAATGGGAGCGCCTGTACCAGGAAGCCAAACGATGCCACCTCCTCCACGAAGCGGAATTGCAACAAACCATTGACACCCTCCAGGCAGATTCCCAGCAATCCGAGCAACAAACCCGGGAAACCCTGGATCAGCTCAAGAACTTTGAATCGGTGCAGACCGAGTGCGAACGTCTGCGGGCCTTCGCACGGCAACTGGAGTCGGACTTCCAGTCGGTACAGGCGACGCTCAAGGCCACCGAGGATACCCTCGCCGAACAACGGCAGACCAACCTGCAGATGAGCCGCGAAAGCGCGAGCCGTGAGAAAACGGTGATGACGCGCGTCGAGGAACTCGAACGCAAGCTCCAATCCGCCACCCAGCAGCTGCATGAACGGCAGGAAACGCTCCGGAAGGCCGAAGCCGCCGCCCACACCATGCCCGCCGAGGCCGATAATTCCTGGCAGAACCGCCTCCGCGAACAGGAACGCCTGTTCACCGAACGCCTGGATGGCGCCCGCCAGGAAACCGCCATCCTCCAAAAGCAACTGACCGCCCTGCAGGCGGAAAACCAGAAACTGACCCGGCAGATTGCCGATCAGATCCAGCGCTCCGAACTCCGGTCACGCTCCGAATCATCCGCCACGGCCAAGTCACAGCAACAACTGGAAGCCCTCCAGTCCGCCTTCGAAAAAGCACGTAACGAGGCGGCCGCCGCCGCTGAACGCTGCCAGGGCGCCGTACGCGAAACGGAACGTGTCAAATTGGAAAACCAGCGCCTGACCGACCGTGCCGTTGCGCGGGAACAACAACTTAACGGGCAACTCGAGCAACTCCGCGAACAATTGGACGAGGCCAAATCGGAAGTCACCCGCATTCAGGGCACCGTCGCCGGTGATCGTTCCCACGCGGACGCCCTCTGGCAGCAGGCCCGTGAAAACGAAACCCTGCTGGCCGCCAAATTGACCGCCTTGCAGGAATCCTCCAGCGCCTGCATCCTGGAACTGGAACAGGAAAGGGAAGCCCTCAAGGCCGAACGCGCGAATGACCAACAGGCACGGTCTGAAGCAGAAGCCGACGCCGCACACAGGATTCAGTCGCTCGAAACAACGATCCGGCAATCCCAGGCCGAACAAGCCGCACTGGAACGGGCCCTGGAAGAGGCCCGCACCGTCTCACAATCCGAGGCTGCCGCAAGCCGGGAAACGGAAGCCAGGGCCGACACCTCGATCCGCGAGCTTACCGCCCGCCTCGAAGCGACCCGCCAACTCGCCGACCGGGCAGAGCAGGAAAGGCAAACAACCCTCGCCGCGCTGACCAAGGCCGAGAGCCGTCTGAAAGAAATCGACCGCCAGCGGCAGAACCTGACCAATGAACTGACCACCAAGCGAAGCACCTCGGAAACCCTGTCCGTCGAACTGGAACGGCTCCGCGAGGACACAACCGCCCAACGTGCGGAACTGGAACGTCAACTCACCCTTAAGGCCGGCGAACTGGAACAGGCACATACCGAACAGGTCTCACTCACGGAATCCCTCGAACGGGAACGTCTATCCGTCGCCGAACTCAACGACCGATTCAACGGGCAAACCGCCGAACTCAAACAGGTCCAAACCGAACTCCAGGACGCGGTTGCTTCGGCCGCCGCCACCGGCGAACGTATTCAACAATTGACCGACCAGCTCGAAGATACCCGGCAATCCCTCCAGCAAACCGATGCTGAGCAGCAGATCACGCGACGGGAACTGGCCGCCGCCCGAAACGCAGTGGAAGCCGGAGCATCCCGCCAGTCCGAATGGCAGACCACCCGGACACGGCTTGAGGCGGAAATCCAGCATCTGCAAACGGATCTCGAAAAATCAAACGATGAAGCCCGGACAACCCGCGAATCCCTCCATCAGCTGCAGACAACCCTCAAGACCCGTACCGGTGAATCTGAGACCGCACGCCAGGCGCTGGAACAATCCCTGATCCAGGCCAGGACAACCATCGCCGATCTGACAACCCGCCTGGAACACCAGGCAGCTGAACTCGAACAGGCACGGACGGAGCTCCAGGCCGCCACGAACGCAGCCTCCACCGCCGACGAGCGCATCGGGCAATTGACCCGCCAGCTCGACGATTCCCAGCAATCCCTCCAGCAGGCCGCCGCCGATCACCAGATCACCCGGCGCGAGTTGGCGGACACCCGGGACACACTGACGGCGGCGGAAACCCGCCTGGAACACCAGGCAACCGAACTCGAACAGGCACGGACGGAGCTCCAGGCCGCCGGGACCGCAGCCTCCACCGCCGATGAGCGCATCGGGCAGTTGACCCGCCAGCTCGACGATTCCCAGCAATCCCTCCAGCAGGCCGGCGCCGATCACCAGATCACCCGGCACGAGCTGGCTGACGCCCGGAATACGCTGGCGGCGACGGAAACCCGCCTGGAACACCAGGCAGCTGAACTCGAACAGGCACGGACGGAGCTCCAGGCCGCCGCGAACGCAGCCACCACCGCCGAAGAGCGCATCGGACAATTGACCCGCCAGCTCGACGATTCCCAGCAATCCCTCCAGCAGGCCGGCGCCGATCACCAGATCACCCGGCACGAGCTGGCTGACGCCCGGAATACACTGGCGGTGGCGGAAACCCGTCAGGCCGCCCTCCAGCAGTCGTTGGATTCACTCCGGATCGATGATCAAAAGCAGACGGAGTCATGGCAACAGGAACGGAACACCTTTGAGACCGCACGCCGGGCACTGGAGCAGTCCCTGCACCAGGCTGAAACCCACGTGACGTCACAAGCGGCCCGTAACGATGAACAAACGGCCAGAATCCGGGACCTTGAACGTCAACTGGCCGACGCCATGGCCGACCACGCCAAACAGTCAGCCACGATCCTTCACCTGCAGGAGGAAATCCAACAGTTGGACGTGGCGGCGGCAGGCCTCAAGGAATCACTGCAACAGGAGAACGCGCTTGAGTCCGAATTGCGATCCAAGATGGAGAAGCGTGAAGCGGAACTCCAGGCCACCATTCATCTGCATGAGATCCAGTCGTTTGAACTTAACAACCAGCGGCAACAGGTCGAACGTGAGCTTCAACGCCAGCAACAGGAAAATCGAACCCTGAACCAGCGACATACCGCCGTGCTTCGCGACCTGAAAGCCCTCCAGTCGGATTCCGCAGCGGCAGCCATGCTTGACCAGGCCCGCCAGCAAGCGGCGGCCTTGACGGCCCAGGTATCGCAACTGGAAGCCCGGCTGACCCGGCAGACAGCCGACCAGCCGATCCCACCGGCACGTTCCTGGATCCGGCCATCCATCATGGCCATCGCCGCAGCCTGGCTGCTCTGCATAATCGTGGCATACCGGATCGGCGGACACGCCGAACCAACGCCACCCATCCCTGACGGAAGACCATCACGACCTGCCGGCGTTGCGGATACCCCTCCCGTCCCCCCCCCGCCACCGCCTCCCGAGATTCCTGATCCGCTCCCTTCACCGGTGGAACCCCCCCTGGCAACCACGCCGGCCATTCCGGAATCCATCCCCCCGGAACCGGAGTCCTGGCCGGACCTGGACCTGCCCGACATCCTGGTACGCGAATCACCGACCGGCCGGGCCCTGGTGTTCGATTTCGGGATATTCACCACCATGACCAATTTATCCCCGCGCGCCCTGCCGGCACTCCACGCCGTGGCGGACCGGCTTGGCCCGCACATGTCCCGCTTCAAGCTCATCGTTGAGGGCCACACGGATACCGTACCCGTCAGCACGTCCCACACCTCGCTGGACAATCATGCATTGGCCATGGCCCGGGCCAGCCTGGTGGCCAAACTGTTGACCGGCCCCATGGCACTGCCCCCCGACCTGGTCTACACCACCTCGGCAGGCGAAATGGATCCGCCCTTTTCCAACCTCGACGATGCAACCCGCATCAAGAATCGAACCGTGGTGTTGAAGTTGATCCCACGCTGAACAACATCCCAAAACCGACAGGACACCCGATATGCACGTGAACGTAAAACGACTGGTCCCGGACGCCCGCTTGCCGGAATATGCACACCCGGGCGATGCCGGCATGGATTTGTTTGCATCCGAAACCGCGGATATCCCCCCCGGTGAGACCCGTCTCATCCATACCGGCATAGCGATCGAACTGCCGGCGGAAACCGAGGCGCAGGTCCGGCCCCGGAGCGGATTGGCGCTCAAGCATCAGGTTACCGTACTCAACAGTCCGGGCACGATCGACTGCGGATACCGCGGTGAAGTGGGCGTCATCCTGATCAACCACGGCCCTGCCCCCTTCCACGTCGAGCCGCACATGAAAATCGCCCAGATGGTGATTCAGCCGGTGCTCAGGGTGCAGGTGGCGGAAGTCAACGTGCTGTCCGACACGGCACGCGGCGCCGGCGGATTCGGCTCCACCGGCATGGGGGGAACCCGGCCATCATGAACGGTGTGCCGGGGCGCGCGTGGACCGGCTGACCGCAGGCGTCCACACGAGCCGTCTGCCGCGTTTCCGGCGCCGGGCCGGACGCCGGGGTCACGAACCGTCTTTCCCGATGACAATCCGGCGCATGCCCTTCTGCCCGCTGTAACGTCCGTCATCCGGTGAAGGCGTGTTGATTCCACGCAGCATGGCCAGTTGACGGCGGACGTCTTCATTGTCCAGCTTGAGCAACCAGACCCACGCCAATTGCAGCAACACCACCAGACATAAAATGGTTACGGTCATAATCCCCCGACGGTTTGGATTTCACAACCGCCCCATGATGGCACGTGTTGGACGGTTCCGCAACGGCGCTTTCGACGGTGCTTTCGACTTGACGCCACCCCCGCTGTCATGCGTGAGTGTCCGCCAGCCATGCCACGTTTATCCAATCCAAAGGCCGGTGTCCGGAAAGTGTACAAGGTGCTCGTCGTCGACGACGAAGACCTGGTGGTGGAGGTGCTGCGCGAATTATTGTCGGAACTCCCCTACACGGTCGTCACCACGACCGATCCGGCCAAGGCCATCCAGATCCTCAAGCTCTGGGAAATAGCCGTCCTCGTTTGCGATCTCAACATGCCCCAGATCGACGGGGTGGAAGTCATGGTCCGCGCCCGCGAAGCCAACCCCGACATCATCTCCATCATGGTGTCCGGTGTGGCGGACCAGGAATCCATCGTGCGGGCCGTCAACGAGGGCGGGGTCTGGAAATTCCTCTTCAAACCCTGGAATTCCCGCCAGCTGACCGAACTGGTGGATGAGGGGGTCAAGCGGTACATGAAGACCCGCGGGCCTTCCGAAAACCTCGAGCGCCTGGCCCACAACGTAACCGCCCAGCTCAAGGACGACGACGAATCCGGCGCCGCCAAGCGGCCGGCCATCCGCGTGATCAAGCGGGAGCGCAAGACCGCGGGTCTTGAAAAAACCGCCGACATCGGGACCTCCCGTTACCGGCTGGGCGACGTGCTGGGCGCCGGCGGCACCGGCACCGTCTACAAGGCCGAGGACCTGCTGATGGGCATGCCGGTGGCTATCAAGGTCCTGAGTTCCCGGTTCGCGGAAGACCAGATTGCCATCGACCTGCTCAAGGATGAGGCGCGCATCGCCATGCAACTCTCCCACCGGCATATTGTCCGCCTGCACAACCTGGAGAAGGTGGGCGGAAAATATTTCCTCGTCATGGAATATGTCGAAGGACGCAATCTGCGCGAGATCCTCCAGATCTACGGAAAACTGCCAACGGAAACCGTCATGCAGATGGCCGAAGTCTCGGCGGATGCCCTGGCTTATGCCCACCGTCACGGTGTGATCCACCGCGACCTCAAACCGGACAACATCCTGCTCACCGAGGACGGCGTGCTCAAGATCATCGATTTCGGTATCGCCGGCCTGATGCATGCCGGGGCAACGCAGGGACCGGTGATGGGAACCCCGATGTACATGAGCCCCGAGCAACTCGCCGGAAAACCCCTGAATGAGCGGACCGACATCTTTTCCTTCGCCCTGATCCTCTACGAACTGCTGACCGGCCGGCCGCCGTTCGAGGAACCGGTGGACACGGCCGCGCTCCGGGCCGCCCGGCAACCCCAGATCGTCGGATTGCCGGAGCCCGTGGCCCGCATCCTGCGCAAGGCCGTGGCACACGATCCGAATGAACGGTGGGCATCGGTTTCGGAATTCGCCTCGAACTTCGTCACCGCCACCAGTTCCGCCGTCTACGGCCGCTGAAACGGTTCCCCCGTGACATGAAACTCCACCGGCACCCGCAGGGGGGTTGCCCAGTAGCCATTGTCGCGCCCATACCCGTGAAAGCTCTCCTCGGTCAACACCAGGTGTCCCGTGTAGCGGCCGGCCGGCAGGCGAATGGTCCCACGCATCTGTTCCCGGCTGAATTCCGGCTCCGCATAGAGGTATTCCACCGTCCGCGGCGTCTTGGGCCGCATATACACGGCTGCGTCATCGGCGACCAGCTCATACCGGCGCAGAATGCCGGCGTCCCGCAGCGTCACGTTCTGACGCACCACGTTCCACAGGACATGCAGGCTCCGGGATAACACGAACTCATGCACGGCCTGCCCGCGGGCATCCGTCACGAAATAGTCAAACAGGAGGTAGGCTTCCACCTTTGACTTGTCGGGGTGGTAGCGGTAATCCTCGTCCTGGTAGTTGGTGAGACGGCCCGGCAGACGCCACCGGCCCAGGTAACCGATCCGTTCAAAAGCCTCCCGGTCCGTGTAATCGCCCTGCAGTTTCAACTGGTAGGCGAAATTGGGCTTTAACCGGTGCGCTTCGATGCGCCCCATCAGGGTCGGGCCAACCGGACGGATCGACACCCACACGCAGGGTCCGTCGGGTCCCGTATCCGCATAATCAAAACGCCGCACAAATTCAGCCGAGTAGAAATTCCCGGCGATATCGGCCCACCGTTCATTCTCAGCATCCGGCACACCGACCATGCGGCGGGCATTGGTGGATGAAAGCCCGAAATCCAGCGCCGGCGCCTGCCCGCTTCCGGACACATAGGCATCATAGGGGCCGGGCATTCCGGCACGATCCGGCTGACGCGCAGAACCCGCCATCCAAAGTCCCATCGCGGCAACCCCGACCACGGCAACCAGGCCCGAAACCATACCCGTCAGGACCACCCTGCGCATCATCTTCCCAGCCGGTTTATCCACGCCATTTCCCTTTCGTTCCCACGTCGGCAACAATCCACCACCGGCAACCATGCTATCAACCCGGTCAGTTACCGCAAGCCCAACCGTTGATCGAAAACAGGTTATACTTGCCGTCCACCCCGCCCTGTGATATTCGTACGAACAGGGGGACAGTTCGGCGCCTGTTCGTGTGCCGTCGTACAAGATGAATGCGCAAGCTGTTGCAGTGCTATGTCTGGCAGCCATAACCGGATACGTCGGCCTGCATCACCTGCTGTATTTCCTGCGCATGCCGACCCGGCGGGAATTCCTCTACTTCGCCTGCGCGTGCCTCGCCATCACCCATTACAACTTCGCCACCATGGGTGTATACGCCGCCGGAACCCCCTACGACGGATCACTCTGGCAGGTCCAGCAAGTCGCGGCACTGGCCGCCACCGGCATCTTCATCCTCCTGTTTGTCGTCTACCTGGTCCGTGCCCGGGTAACCGGCCTGGCATGGGTGCTGGTTGCACTCTGGATCCTTCACCTGATTGCACTGATCGTCGGCCATCCATCCTGGATGTGGACCGACATCCCCTCCATCAAGCATGTCTCGCGCTTTGGCCTCCTGGCCGTCTACTACGAAATGAAACCCGGCTGGCTGGTTAATACCCAGTCGCTGACCGGCCTGCTGGGACTCATCTACATGCTGGCACTGCTGATCGGACACAGCCTGAAACCGGAAGGCGCCCCAACCCGGCCCATCCTGGCCGGCATGATCATCCTGGCGCTGGCCGTGATCAATGACAGCTGTGTCAGTGCCGGACTCTACACGTTCTTTTATACGATCGAATACGCCTTCCTTTGCCTGGTGGTTTGCATGGCATGGACCCTGGCCAACCTGCATTACCAGACCGTCCGCCGCCTGCAGGAAAGCGAAACCCGCTACCGCAATCTTCTGGAGACCGCAACCGACGGCGTGGTCATCGTTGACGCTCGCACCGAGCGCATTGTGGAAGTCAACCGGCAAACCGAGGAACTGGTCGGACACACCCGGCAGGAACTGGTCGGACAGCCTTTCACCATCCTGTATCCCACCGAGGATGCCACCCGGGTCGTCGACCAATTCCATGCACACCTCGCACGCGGCCGGACCACCGGCGATGAAACCCGCATCCTGCACCGGAACGGACGGCATATCCCGGTTGAGATCAGTTCAAACGTGCTCTGCATCAATGGAAACGACATCGTGCAGGGCATGTTGCGGGACATCACCCAGCGTAAGGCCTCCGACGCCGAACTGCACCGCCTGGCTGCCGCGGTCGAGGCCGCCGCCGAATCGATCGTCATCACGGACGCCACGGGCATTATCCAGTATGTGAACCCCTGCTTCGAGCGGATGACCGGCTATTCGCGCGAGGAGGCCATCGGCAGAACGCCCCGCCTGATCAGCTCCGGCAAGCATGACAAGACCTTTTACCAGGGACTCTGGGCCACCGTTTCCAGCGGCCAGGTCTGGCGCGGCACGGTGACCAACCGGCGCAAGGACGGCACGCTCTACGAGGAGGAGGCCGTAATCTCCCCCGTACGCAATTACAACGGGGAGATCGTCAACTATGTCTCGGTCCGGCGCGACATCACCCAGGAAGTGGCACTGGAGAACCAGCTCCGCCACTCGCAGAAGATGGAAGCCATCGGACGGCTGGCCGGCGGCATCGCCCACGATTTCACCAATATGCTGGTGATCATCCTGAATCATGCGCAGTTTGCCCGCAAGAAACTGCCGGACGATTCCGACGCCCAGGACCATCTCAAGCGGATCATCGAGGCCTCCGAACGATCCGCCTCCCTTACCAGCGAATTGATGGCGTTTGCCCACCAGAAACCCGTCTCCCTCCATGTGGTGGACCTGAACAAGACCCTCCGCAGCGCCCAGGACCTGCTCACCCGCGCCGTGGATCGGCGGGTCTCCTTCCATCTTGAGTTCAACAAGGAACCGCTGATCGTCGAGATCGACCCGGACCAGCTGGAGGAAGTGGTGGTGCAACTGGTCGTCAACGGGTGCGAGGCCATGGCCAACGGCGGGCACCTGACCCTGCACACCTCGATCCTGACCATGGAACGGGCCGACCTTGGCCAGTTGCCCGGCAACGCCGGCAAATTGGCGCGGGAACGCATGGATTTCGCCGTCCTGTCGATCTGCGACAACGGAACCGGGTTGAGCGACGATGTCCAGGCACACCTGTTTGAACCGTTCTTTACCACCAAGGGAAAACGCGGAACCGGGCTGGGCCTTTCAACCTCCTACGGGATCATCAAGAAACACCATGGGTTCATCGTCTGCTACAGCCAGCCGGAACATGGCGCCTGTTTCCGGGTCCTGTTGCCCCTGCTCGAAATCCCACCGCATTACATTGGCGGCATACCGGCGGGCAAGGAAACCGTCCTGGTGGTGGAAAGCCAGCTCCTGTACCGCACCCACCTGATCCGCACACTCCAGGACCTGGGTTATCGCGTGCTGGAAGCAGAAGATGACCAACAGGCCCGCGACCTGATGTCCATCCAGAAGGCGCCGGTCGCCCTGGCCGTGCTCAACATCCGGCTGGGAACTTCGGACGGCCGGGAGCTGGCGCAGGAATTCCGCCACAAATATCCGGCCATGAAAATCCTGTATACATCCGGATTCCCGGCCGTGCACCTGGTGGCCTGTGGCGATATCCAGCCGGGAGAACCGGTCATATCCCTTCCATTCAGCCGCGGCGTTCTGGCCCGCATCATCCGTACCATTCTGGGGAACCCGTCATGAATACCAAAAGCATCCGGACGTTTCGGCGTAAACTGGCCCGGGGTCCCGTCTTCGGCCCGTTCAGTAAAACCTCCGACGCCGGCATCATTGAAACCATCGGCATGGCGGGCTTTGATTTCGTCATCCTGGACCGGGAACACGGCCCCAACACGCTGGAAACCGTGCAACAGCTCATACGCGCCGCCGAACTGCACGGGTTGTTCCCGGTGGTTCGCGTTCCGGACACCTCGGAAACCGCGATCGGCCAGGCACTGGACATCGGGGCCGGTGGCATACAGGTACCGCAGGTCAGCACCCCGGAACAGGCGACCGAGGTGGTCCGGGCCGCGCGCTTCGCGCCGGCCGGCCGGCGCGGAGTCTGCCGTTTCGTGCGTGCCGCACGGTATTCCGCCCTGCCCAAGGCGGATTACTTCAAACAGGCCAACACCGCGCTCATCGTCATTCAACTGGAAGGACAGGAGGCGCTCGACAACCTGGAGCCCATCCTCGATGTTCCCGGATTCGATATGGTCTTCATCGGGCCCTACGACCTCTCGCAATCCGTCGGGCATCCCGGCGAGGTGCGGCATCCGGAGGTGGTCGCCTGCATGCGCCGGATTGTCCGGACCTGCCTGCGCCGGAACATTCCCGTGGGTACGTTCACGGACACACCGGCAGACGCCGCCTTCTGGCAACGCCAGGGCGTGCGGTACCTCTCCTATTCCGTGGACATGGGCATCATCACCGATGCCATGCGGGAACGGGCGGACGCCCTTCGGACGGGAAGCAGGAACAAGTAAGGTGTTTCCCGCGCCCTGGAGACGGGGCGACCTCGCCCCGTTCTTCATCTCCTCCCAGACCGGCCCGGGGTCGGGCCAGGTCCTCCAGGCGGGCACGCGAATTGTCATCCTTCCGGATCAGGTGCGTCCAGCCCGGACGGCTTCCTTTTCCGCTTCACGCTTCTGCTCGAGTTTCGTCACATCCCGCGCCAGGTTTTCACGGATTGTCTTTTCCTGGTCCGCGGTTTCAGCGGTAACAGGGCCCAACTTCCGGAAGTGATCCTCGGCACGCAACCGTGCCTCCGCCAGCCGGGCTTCATATTTCCGGTCGATCTCGGCCATCTGCTGTTTCTGCCCGTTCGTGTAGGAACGTGATCCACCCAGCCGCTCCATGGCCAATTCATAAGCTGATTTCATTCCACTCCTCCCGCAACCACACGTTTGTTCAACCGCCCGCCCATACCACGGACGCCATGTATAACCCAACAGACGTAAAAAGACAACCGGCCGTCATGGATCCGCCGTGGCGCCCATCCGCAGGTAGGGCAGCACTTCGTCGGACAGCACGCGGTTGAGATCAAAAAGCACAAACCCCCGTGCTCCCAACCGGCGCAGGGACGCCACCTGGTCAATCACCTGGATGGCATCCAAACGGCTTTCCTTCGCCGTCACACCGATGCCCGGCATGATACGGTCGGCAGCCCCCGCCAGTTTCAACTGGTCCCGAACATACTGTTCAAAAACCGCGGGATCAGCGGTGTAGTTCATGGGGCAGACAAAGTCAACCAGGCCGGTACGCAGCCAGGCAGCCCAATCCTGCGCCACGCTGTCAACGCATTGCGGATATTTCCCGTACACCGCCGCGGATACCCGGATGGCCGGATTGGCCGCACGGCAGATAGCCCGCACATCGCGCACCAGCCGGGTGATCTGTTCGCACCGCCACCGGTCATAATCCACCCGGGCGGCGCCCTTGCGCACATCCGCCGGCCAGCGGACAATCCGGACCCCGCGGGCAGCCTCGTACCGGGAACGGCATCCGTCACAGTAACAATGCCGTGAATCACGGTACCGGATATAGTCCAGGTGGACCCCATCCACCGGATACCGCCGGACCAGGTCCCGTATGGCATCCTTTTCGTGGCTCCGGTTGGCAGGATGCGACGGGCACAACCAGGGCAGCAACTGGCCGGTATCCGAACGTTGAAGCCGCCCTTCCCGTTCCAATCGCTGCCGCCACGCGGGATCGGCCCCCTCGACCGTCCAGCAGACTTTCCAGGCATGAACCCGCACCCCCTGCTCCCGGCAGGCGGACAGGGCAGCTTTCAACTGATCCCCATAACGTCGGACCGTCTCGGACTCAGGAACCTGCTCCTGTTTATAATGTGCCTGCCATGGCCACAGTACATTGACAAAAACATCCCGGATCCCCTGGCGCGACAGCTCGGTCGCCGTACGTGCCCAATCGCCCGGGAAAAGTCCGGTTGCGGGATGGTCCCACACCCCTCGGATCATGTCGTCGCGTGGCGGCTCGGTCATGGCATAGGCAGACTTCATGCTATGCCGGTAATCCGGCAATCCCATGAGGAATTCCGGATAACGGCCGGCGGCCAGATGCGCCTGTTGCGTCTGCCGGATCGTTTCGGCAGCCCCCAGCAGGCGCATGACTTCACCCGGCCGCGCCATCTGCCGGGCACGGGTCTTGATGGCCGCCACCGCGGATTCGAAACGGTCATACTGACCCACACCGGATACCCGGTCAAACACCCCCCGCGTGGCGGCCGGGAACAGGACGGGATCCAGATGCCCCAGCAGGGCCAGCATCATCTGCTGTTTGGCGAGGGAATCGCCGTCTTCCAACAGCACGTGGGTCATCCAAAACCCCGCGTCGGTCCGGACCCAGGCAGGATCGCCGGTTGCCTTTCCGGTTGCATCCTCCCATTCACCCACCACCCGTCCCCTCCCCTTGACCGGCTGGACCGCGCGGATATTGCCGGATTCCTGGCTGACACGGCCCGGCACACCCGGTATGGCATCCGCCTGGAAACGGATGGCACTCCACCGTCCGGCAGTTTCAGCCCGCTGGTACCGCCCCACCCGTACCCCCATGAGATCCGCCAGACGTTCGTCGGACGCATAGAACACCACCAACCGTCCGCCACGTCTGACAAAGACCGCCAGGCGGGCCGTCAGTTCGGCGGGCGGATAGGGATTATACGGAAGCAAGGCCACCGTGCCATCCGGCATGCCGTCCCGGATCACAACCGCTTCGTCCAGTATCCGGCACGGGATCGATACCGCCTCCAGACGCCGTGCCATCGTGCGGGTCATGGCGGCGGCATACGCCCGTTCCGCGTCATCGGGAACCGAACGGGTCCCCTGCAGCATGAACACACCGGACGCACCCGAAACCCGGGCACTGACCAGAACCCCTAACAGAATGCTGGAAATTACGATTCGCATGTATCCGACACCCTTCACTGACTTGTCTATTGTACCCGAATTTCAAATCGCTACAATAGCCGCCATGTCTGATCCCGATTTATTGATCCGGCGGTGGCATGTCCTGCATGTACATCCCCGGTGCGAAAAGAAAATCGCTGATACCGCGCGGACCCTGGGTCTTTCCCATTACCTGCCCCTGCGGTCCGCCACCAAGATCTACCAGCGCCGCAAGGTAACCGTCGGCAAACCGGTATTCCCGGGTTATTGCTTCGTCAGCTTTGACTGGGAAGGACGCCTGGAACTCCTCAAAACCAACCAGATCGCCCGCTTCCTGGTCCCGCCCTCACAGCGGCAGCTCCTGCATCAGCTGGCCCAGATCCGGCGGGCGCTCCGGGTGGATCCGACCCTGGCCATTGAACAATCGCTGGATGCCGGAACCCGGGTCCGTATCGCCACCGGCCCCTTCATGGGTGTGGAAGGACTCGTGGCCGAAATCAAGGGAATCAGTAAAGTGTTGCTGAATGTCGAAATGATCGGACAAGCCGTGGCCCTGGAGGTGCGGCGTGACTTCCTTGAAATCCTGGATTGAACCATCCCCACAACCGCTGATACAGTTCCACGCGAAACCATGAAAACAAAGACAGAACCCGTACGGCAGGCATCCGCCTGGAAGGGCATCGTTCTCGCCGGAGGCGCGGGAAGCCGCCTGCACCCGATCACCCGCGTGGCCAGCAAGCAACTGCTGCCCGTGTATGACAAGCCCATGGTCTATTATCCCCTGTCAACGCTGATGCTCGGCGGCATCCGGGACATCCTCGTCATCTCCACGCCGCAGGATCTGCCCCGTTTTCAACAGTTACTCGGCGACGGGCGCCATCTCGGCGTCCGTTTCAGCTTCCTCCCCCAGACGGCGCCCCGCGGTATTGCCGAAGCCTTCGTGCTGGGCGCCGACTTCATCGACGGGTCACCGGTCAGCCTCGTGCTGGGCGACAACCTGTTTTACGGAAAGATGGATTTCCTCCGGCGGGCACTGTCCCGGACCAGCGGCGCCACCATTTTCGGATACCCCGTGCATGACCCCGAACGGTACGGCGTGGTGGAATTCGACACCGACGGCAAGGTGCTGAGCCTCGAGGAGAAACCCCGCCAACCCAAAAGCCGCTATGCCGTCCCGGGCCTCTACTGTTACGATTCACAGGTGACCGGCCTGGCGAAGGCATTGAAACCGTCAGCCCGGGGCGAACTCGAAATCACCGATCTGAACCGCCGGTATCTCGAACGCGGCGAACTGAACGTGGAAGTGCTCGGGCGCGGCATGGCGTGGCTGGATACCGGCACCCCGCAAAGCCTGCTGGATGCCGGCAACTTTGTCGCCATGATCGAACACCGCCAGGGGCTCAAGATCGGTTGTATCGAGGAAGTCGCCTTCCGCATGGGGTTCATCGACCGGGACCAGCTCCAGGCACTCGCCCGGCAACTGGCCAACAGCGAATACGGCCGCTACCTGTTCGACCTGGTGGAACAACCGGCAATGCCGGCAGGCAGGATCCCCTCGTGAACTGGACCGACGGCCCCATCAACGGCGTCGTGGTCCGCCCGCTCAAGCGTTACACCGATCATCGCGGCTGGCTCGCGGAATTGGTCCGGGACGACGAGTTGCCGGACGGCCATCGCCCGGCCATGGCCTACGTATCCGTCACCCATCCCGGCATCAGCCGCGGTCCCCATGAACACCGGGAACAGGCGGATTGCTTCGGTTTCGTGGGGCCGGGGAATTTCCGGGTATTCATGTGGGATGCCCGGCCGGAATCGCCCACACAGGGGCAACGCATGCGCCTGACAGCCGGCGAATCCAACCCCGCGATCATCCGGGTCCCCGCGGGTGTCGTCCATGCGTATGTCAACCGGTCCACGCAGGACGCCTGGGTATTGAACTTTCCCGACCGGCTCTTTGCCGGCCCCGGACGCCGGGAACCGGTGGACGAGATCCGGCATGAAGATCGAACGGATAACCTGTACAAACTGGACGACGAAGGAGCAGATACATGAAGAAAGCATTGGTATGCGGCGCGGGCGGATTCATCGGCGGACACCTGGTCAAACGGCTCAAGAAGGAAGGGTACTGGGTCCGCGGCGTGGACATCAAGGCCCACGAATTCTGCCCGTCGGCAGCGGATGAATTCCTGGTCCTGGATCTCCGCCAGGAAGCCAACTGCTGGCGGGCCCTCTCCCTGCCGTCCGGCAAATTCGACGAAGTCTACCAGCTGGCCGCCGACATGGGCGGCATGGGGTTCATCCACTCGGCGGAAACCGAGATCATGCACAACAGCGTGCTGATCAACGTGTATATGACGCACGCAGCCGCCACCCTGGGCATCAAGCGCTATTTCTTCTCGTCATCGGTGTGCGTGTACCGCGACATGAAGCACGGCGAACCTGAAATGCATGAATCCGAAGCCATCCCGGCCAATCCCGACAACGAGTACGGCTGGGAAAAACTCTATTCCGAACGCGTCGCCATGGCCTATGAACGCCGTTACGGCATGGCCGTCCGCATCGCCCGCTTCCAGAACTGCTACGGCCCCTATGGAACCTGGCGCGGCGGCCGCGAGAAAGCCCCCGCCGCCATGTGCCGCAAAATCGCCGCCATGAAAAAAGACAATATCGTCGAGGTATGGGGGGACGGGTCTGCCGTCCGTTCCTACACGTATGTGGACGACATGGTGGACGGCATCTACCGGTTGATGCACTCCAGTCTCAAGGGCGCCGTCAATATCGGATGTCCCGAATACGTCACCGTGGATGAACTGGCGCAGACCGTCGCCGACATCGCCGGTAAACGGATCCGGATCAAGCACGTCAAGGGCCCCGTGGGCGTCCAATCCCGCAACTTCAGCAATGAACGGATTTATTCCATCGGGTGGAAGGCCCGGTTCTCCCTGAAGGACGGGGTTGCCCAGACGTATCCGTGGATCGCGGAACAGGTCAAACTCAACCAGAAACGCTGAACCGGACGGATGGTTGGGGAAACATCCACGCCCCCGCCTAGTGAAGCACGGGACGACCTCGTCCCGTGCTTTCCGTTTCAACCCTGCAGGCGGCGCTTGTTCTTCGCGTTTCGATTCGATACGTTCTTCCCGGTTACACACCCTTTGACGAGAAAGTCCCATGAACATTCAGCCCGGCACCATCCCTATCACGCAAGAATCACTTTGCTCCTGCCTGCGCGCGGCATACTGGCAGCATGACGACTGGCATCCCCTGGCACTGAATGCGCACGATAACCGTTTCATCGCCCGGCACAACGGCCTCGAAGCCGGCCTGGTTCTCCAACCGGCTGGCGATGGCATCCGGGCGTTCACCCTCTCCTTCACCTCGCCCTTCCCCACCCGTATCCGGTTGACGCTCGAGGTTCCCTCCGCAACCGAACCGTTTCACCTGATCCCCGCCTGCATCTTCGGCGACAACAACCTGCACGGGGCGGAACCGGGACATTTTCCCAACCTGACCCGCGATCCGGTCCAATCGGTTTCCTGTTCACCGTACTGGGAGTTCCGGGCCGACCGCGCCTCCCTCCCCCTGTCGATGCTCCTGTTCAAGGGCGGGGTGGCCGGCATTTCCATCCAGCCCTACAGCCCGGCCGACCAGCAAACCACCTCCAGCCGCGAGAATTTCATCCGGAACGGCGTCTGCGCCATGCTCGGCGATGGGGGCCCCGCCCCGCATGCCTGCGGCGTCACGCTCGGTTATCGCAACACTCCCGTCTCCTTCGTCAACAAGGACCAGTGGGGGGTGCCCACGGAGCACAACGCCGTCAAGGCGGAAGCCAGCGGCTTTATCCACCTGCACCCGGCTGCAAACCGGCTCGCGGCCCACACGGTGATCCAGCAGGTGTACGAAGCATTCCAGGAATCCCCGCACGCCCCGATCACGGCCGAAAGCGGCATCCGATCCCTCACCCAGGCGTTCCTCACGGTGAACTGGCAGGCGGACAAGGAACACTTTTCCAACATGCGGTGCATCGACACATCCAAACGCCACCTGACCCCTTGGCGCACCCTGGCGGAAGTGGGCTGGACCGGCGGCGGGGTGATCGCCTATCCCCTGCTCGTTTCCGGATCCCTGTATGCCGACGACACGGCCGTCCAGCGTGCCACCTACCTGCTCGACTGGGTGGCCAAAGCATTCAACC
>Ga0208374_1000262_pt1 | contig 27851 bp, 20 predicted proteins | sample RifOxyC3_FD_184037 | JGI IMG/M metagenome (GOLD analysis project Ga0208374, IMG submission 184037) | Groundwater microbial communities from Rifle, Colorado - Rifle Oxygen_injection C3 (SPAdes) | ecosystem: Environmental > Aquatic > Deep subsurface > Groundwater | place: Rifle, Colorado, USA...
TAAAGTCGTCTTCCAAAAAATCTCTACCAAATTTTCTAAAAGGGGACATCTGCCCAGAAAACACCTTAATTATTTTATCATTGTATTTTATTCTTGTTTCAAAAATAATTTTGTCGTGTGACATTACTTTTTTATTTCTCCATATAAACTCCATGTTAGGGTTTGGTAATTTGTGTATTTTTGAATCAGTTATGGGAAACTTACTAATAATAGCTAAAGACAATTTTTGATTAATTTTTAAGTGAGAATCAGAAACTTTCTTTGTTCTAAAATATTTGTAGCCAAGTTTTTTGGCAATTTCTTTTGGTTGGTTTGTTTTTTTAGAAGTGTGTGTTTCTTGTAAACAAATAATATCTGGATTTATTTTTTTTATTTCTTCTACAAAATAATCTAGATTTTCTTCATTAAAGTCTAAATTATTATTTTTTGAAATAAAACCGCCACCGATATTCCAAGTTGCTATTTTCATAAAATTGTTTAATAAGCAGTAGTTCTTGTTAAATGATGAGGCTTGTCATTAGGAAAATCTTTTCTACCTTCTAACCACAAAGCATCATTGATTTGGATAGCTGTTATATCTGGAAATTTTTCTTGAACTTTTTGTTTGATTATTTCATTAGCCCAGACAGTATTGGCTCTAATTTCTATTTCTTCTTCACTATCTTTTTTTAATTCAATGTTGTTGTCTATCTTGTGGCTTAGTTGTTCGTTATATTCCAAAATACCAAGTCGGCGTAAAACAAAAGGCACTTTGTAGTCAGCACAAGCTGTTAGTTCTTCAATATTTTTTATTTTACAAAAAGGTTCTTTACTTGTTTGAGAGATGTCATTGATAAGTATTTGGGCTCTTTTGTAAAAATATATTTGTTGTCCTTTATAATTTGTTTCATCTTTGAAAGATGGAAAATATTTTATTAACAGTTCTATAATTTTTTGTGAGTCATTGTTTGATTGTTTTATTAAGTTGAAAAAGTTACCTGAAAAATTAGCCAACAAACTTTTTCCAACTTCTCTGATAATTTGTAATCTTTCTTGAAACAATGGTATTTCTATTGTACCTTCCAAAATTTTAGCTAAATCATTTTCACTAATTTGTGATAAATATTTTGCATCCAAAATAGAAAAATCATTTTCAATAGCTTTTCCAAGGGAAGTTATCATACAATAGGATCCACCTTTTATTTTTTGTCCTTGATAAGTTATCTCCCATTTTGGTTTTCCCCAATAGGAAAAGTTAAGAGAATTAAAAATTAATAAAAAGTTAAGTAACTCTTTTGAATCCAATTTTGTAAGATCAAAAGGGGACATTGCAAACCAATGTTGTATATTTTCAGGTGAAAAATGTTTTGTAAACTCAACTAGTTTATTTTCATTTATTTTTACATGTTTTGAATTTTCACTGACAAATTTACATGACTTCAGTATTTCATTCATATTTAAGAGATTATCAAAAATAATAAGACAATTATATTCTAAATATAGTATTTTGTAAAACAAAACAGCCACCAAATTTTTGGTGGCTGTTCTTTTATTTTATTTCTACATTGACTGACTCTACTGTTTTTTCATTTTTTTGGTCTAGCGTCTCGGCTATTAATTTATAGTTTCCTATGCCGGGATTGTCTTTCCAAGATACAAATATTTGATTTGTTTGTAATTCAGAAAAATTATTCATTTCTCCTATCAAACTTTTGTTTCCATTTTTTTCGTAGTATAGAGAAATATTTTTTATTTCTGATATTTTTATGGCTTCTAGTGTTATTGTTTTTGGGAAAGAAGCACTATTAATTATTGTATAATCATTTAAGAATCTTACAGAAGGTTTGACATCAGGCGCATCTAATTTGAATTTAACTTCTTTTTGGAATTTGTTTCCCACATCATCTTCCACAATAATTGTCATGGTATGTTCACCTGAATTTTGTTCTTGCATGTAATAGTGAAGGTTGAAAGGATGTGCGTTTACTACATCTACATAGACGTTGTCTATTTTGTAGGTTACTTTTGATACACCTCTAGGCGCTGTAACACGAACGTCAGTATCTATTTGTCTGTTTGTAAGAGTTTGACCTTCTTCTGGATAAACTACTTCTAAACTTGGAATTAATTCAAGACTATGAGCATCATCATATTTTGTAGGAGGCTCTTCAAAATTAAATTTCCAATCAGGATTAGATTCTTGATTTCTAGTTATCCAATCTTGAATACCTTGTTCCCAGGCTGAAAATTGAGGATCATCTGCCGGGTTGGTTGGTGGGTCACCACGGGGATTGTCTTTGTTGACATAATACAGGATAGAATGTGGTTGGATATAAGTTCTTTCTTCTATATATTCTGGTGGAGTTGAACTTGTGGCAAGATTACCAGTGGCTTTATCAACCTTTAGTGTTACTTTACCACCTTCAGAACCTCTAAGGACTGGTTTGGTGGCATCATTTTTTGGTAGTTCGGGAAAGTTTTCTACAGCAGTATCTTTCAACACCTGTTTCATAAAACTATTCCAAATTTTAGCAGCAACCATACTTCCACCGTATCCAGCTTTCATTGGCGAATTGTTTGTATTTCCTGCCCAAACGCCTGTGACTAGAGAGGGGGTATAACCAATTGTCCAAGCATCTACATAATTGTTTGTTGTTCCTGTTTTTGCAGCCACAGGTCTTCCTGGTAAGGTTAGTACTCCTCCTGCACCAAACATATAGGCACGAGAAGCATCATCGCTCAAAATATTTGATACAATACTGGATACCTTTTCATCTATTATTTTTTCTCCTTTTTTATTTTTCCATTCATCCAATATTTTGCCTGAAGAATCTTCTACTTTTAAAATACTAGTTATCTCATTTTTGTATCCTTTGTTTGCAAATATCGCAAAAGCATTGGTATGTTCAATAAGTTTTACTTCACCACCACCAAGAACAAGAGATAACCCAAAATCTCCTTCGCCAAGTGTCGTATATCCCATTCTTTTTGAAAAATCTATAGCATTTTTTTCACCGACTAGATAAAGAGTTTTTACGGCAGGAATGTTTAGAGAGCCTTGAAGAGCTTGTCTTATTGTAAGAGGACCTCTTTCTTTTAGATCATAATTTTTTGGTATGTAAGGTTTTCCAGATACAGCAAAATTTGTTACAGTATCAAATAAGATAGTGTCAGCAGTATAGCCTTTTTCGAAAGCTGCTGCATAAACAATTGGTTTGAATGAAGATCCTGGTTGTCTTTCACCATCAGTTGCCACGTTGAATTGACCATCTATTTCATTATCGTAAAAATTACGAGAACCAATCATTGCCAACACCTGTCCTGTTTTTGGATCTATTGCTACCAGTGATATGTTGTCTGCTCCCGCATCGTTCAGTACTGCATCAGCTTCCTCATCCATTATTTTTTGGGCTATTTGCTGTTTTTCCCAATCTAGAGTTGTAATTACTTTTAGACCTGCTGTGTCAACTGTTATTTCACCGTATTTGGCAGCCAACTGTTTTTGTACATATGAAACAAAGTGAGGAGCTTCCATATGGTTAAAAGTTTTTTTGATCTTTAGTTCTTCATCTTGAGCTTTATTTTTTTCTTCTTCGGTAATGTATCCTTCCTCAAACATTCTCTTTAAAACAAAATCCCTTCTATTTTTTAGAGCCTCATGGTTGTTCAAATAAGTAGATGGAGCTTTTGGTAAACCAGCTAGTGTGGCTGATTCTGCTAAATTCAATTCGTTTACATCTTTGCCAAAATAACTTTGGGCAGCTGATTCAACGCCATAGTTGGTTGAACCGTAAGGTATTTCATTAAAATATATTTTTAGTATTTGGTCTTTGGTATATTTTTGTTCAAGTCTTATTGTCATGACAGCTTCTTTCAATTTACGTAGTATAGAATGTTCGTTGGTAAGAATAGCATTCTTCACTAGTTGTTGAGTAAGAGTGGAAGCTCCGCTACCAATTCTTTGTTTAGTAAATACTCCCATTATTATTGACCTTAGGATAGAGAAAGGTCTTATACCCTTGTGTTCATAAAATTTTGTATCTTCAGTGGCCACCAATCCATTGATTAGATTTTTTGGTATTTGGTCAAGTTCGACAATAGTTCTTTTTTCATCAGCAAAAATTTCATATAAGAGGTGAGTACCTGTTTTGTCGTATATTTTTGTACTTTGTGCAATTTCTCTGTCTGTTAGTTTGTTTGGATCAGGTAAGTCTTTGCTAATCCAAGCTGTTAAAATTGTAACAAATAAAAAACCAAAAACAATCAAAAAAAGAAAAGTATATATTAATATTTTTTTAATTTTCTTTTTAAGGTCAGAATCTTCTTTTTTATTGTTTTTTTTCTTTTGGTTGCTTACATAACCATAAGAGCGTTTTTTTATTTGAGGAATTGTCATATTTTGTTTATTTGTAATCAACTAAAAAACCTATTAAATGATAGATCAGTAGTTATCAATATTGTATCAAACTATTGACAAAATTGCTATATTATGCTATAATAGGGCATCGGTAAAAATAAGGTACTTAGTATAAGAGTATCTTTTTATTTTGGCAAAAATTAAATTTTAACCAACTACAATTTACCGAAAAAAGCAAATATATGAAAAAATTCTTCAAAAAAAGGCTAAATAGACAACTTTTTGAGGTATCTGTCTCACTTGTTGTTATACTATCTTTCTTTGTAACCTCATTTTTACCTCAAGTAGCAGAAGCAAAACCGGTATTTTTGGCTGGGTTGAGCAATTTATTTTCTAATAATAATGAAAAAACTGAAATTATTGAAGATTCTGTATCATCTTTTCCTGATATGGAAGAAGCTGAGCCTAGAATGGTCGTTTTGGCTGTTATGACAGCTTATTCTAGTGATGTTGCTCAAACAGACAGTACACCTTGTATTCCTGCTGATTTTCATTACAATTTGTGTGAACATTATGAACAAGAAGGTGAACAAAACACTATTGCTACTAATTTTTTACCTCTTGGTACCAAAGTTCGTTTTCCGGAACTTTATGGTGACAAGGTCTTTGTTGTCAGAGATAGAATGAACGCTAGATATGGTTATGGTAGAGGTGATATTTGGATGCCAAGTAGAGCTGAAGCTGTGGCTTTTGGTGTCAAAAGAGTGAAAATGGAAGTTTTTTATAGATAAAAATAACTGTGAATTATAAAAAATGGCTTTAAATAAGCCATTTTTTTGTGTAAATTTTATGTTTTCAAGAGGTTTTTTAAATTATTAATTACTAATTAATAATTACTAATTAATAATTTTTTTGAGGTACCGGCGAGAATCGAACTCACGAATAGAGGTTTTGCAGACCCCTGCCTTACCGCTTGGCTACGGTACCATACTATTTTTACTCAGCTATAATAACAGATATTATATTTTTTTTCAATAGCTAAGTTAAGTGAAGATTCAAGCTTTCAACGCACCACTTGGTTAATCACTTCGTTAGAGGATAAGTACATTACAAAAGATAGTTTATAGTGATTTTTTGTTTGATATTAAGTATTTTCCTTGAATTAAAACATTTTTTGTAAGCTTATAAAAGGTTGAAAAATATATCAAAATCTGGTATAGTACATCGTACTTATGAACAAGAAGTTTTATCAAGTTTTATTGTGGTTTTTGAGAGGACTTATTTATTTTAAAAAAAGTCTTTTTTTCATTTTTTCTATTATCTGGCGTTTTTTATTGTTTATCAATAATATCTATAAAGGCACACTCGGATTTGCTCTTTTTAAAATATTTTTTTATATTAAGAAATATTTTGCTAAATTAAAATTTCTTAAAAAAGAAAGCAAAATAGAGATTTTTGGGAGAAGAGGAACTTTGCAGTTACTTTTGTTTGTGTTCTTTTTTTTAATAATGGTTCCACATACTGTATTATACACTAGAGCTTTTGGAGAGATTCCAGGGCGTAATTCTTTATTATACAAAGTAGTCGGACCGGGTGATCAAGATTTTTCAGAAGAAGAAATTGTTATTTTGGATAATACAAATAATGTTAATAATAAAGTAGGTGATTGGAAGTCGGGGAGTGTCTCTACTGAAGATTTGAAAGATATTTCTCAGCAAACAACATCAGATTTGGTTTCTGTAACAACAGGTGGTTCTGCTGTTACTAAACCAACTATTATACCAGGATCTTCTGGAGAAAATAGTGGTGAATCAAATAGTACAACTAAAATTGTCAAAAGTAGTAGTAATAATGATATTATAGAGTATACAGTACAATCTGGAAATGTAATTGGAGAGATTGCCAAAGAATTTGGAATAAATGTTAACACAATTTTGTGGGCTAATAATCTAACAACCCGTTCTTATATAAAACCTGGTCAGGTTCTTAGTATATTACCAGTGGATGGTGTGACACATAAAGTTGTAAAGGGTGATACTGTCTCCAAGATAGCAAAAAATTATAATGCGGAAAGTGATGAAATAGTGAAGTTTAACAAATTAGAAGAAGATGGTGCTGATATCGTCATTGGCGAAGTTTTGATAGTTCCTGGTGGTGAAAAGAAAGTAGCCGCTGTCATACCTACTAAAACTAGTATAGTAACAAGACCTAGTTCGTTTAATGATGTAGTACCTATTTCATCTGTCGCTACTCCAGCTGGTTCTGGTTATTTGTGGCCTTCGGATGCTAAAACTATTACTCAATATTTTGGATTGACGCATAATGCTTTAGACATTGCCGCACCTATTGGTACTAGAATTTATGCCACAAAAGAGGGTACAATTATTACTTCACAGTGTGGTTGGAATGGTGGTTATGGTTGTTATATTAAGATTGATCATGGTAATGGTGTGATTTCTCTTTACGGACACAATTCAAAGTTGTTGGTAAATGTAGGAGATTATGTAACTCAAGGACAAAACATTGCTTTGATGGGTTCTACTGGTAATTCTTCTGGTCCCCATGTTCATTTTGAAATTCGTGTTAATAACAGGAATGTAAATCCATTGTCTTACGTGAGAAAACCATAATGAAGTTAATTGGTTTATTGGTTAATTAGTATATTAGGATACGAAATACTCCGCCCAAGGCGGATGCGCCTAGGGTGCAGAAAGGTACGAAATTACGAAAATTATTTAAATAAAAAACGATTCTTTTTGATAAAGAATCGTTTTTTATTTTCAGAATTTTATTTTGAATTTCTAGCTTTCTTCTAAAATAATTCTATTTTTGAGACCTCCCTTTTTTTCAAATTTATCTTTTCTTATTTTTTCTAAATTTTCTTTGTCTATTTTATAAAAATCACACAGGGCATAGATTACTTCCAAAATATCAGCAAGTTGAACTTCTTCGCCAAGTTTTTCTCGCAATTTTTCTTCATATTCTTTTTCGTCAGCAATATGTATTTTGTATTTTACATTTTTGTTGTCTAAATTTTCTGGAACTTTATCACGGATTAGTTTGTTGTATTGCATATTTTTTGATTAGTTTGTTAATGCTAGTATAGCACAATAATTGGTAAATACAACTTATTTTATTTTCAAAAGTTTTGTGTTATAATATTTTTGGGTTTAGAAATTTATTTTTAATAAGGGGGATATGAAAAAACAATTTTTTGTTTCAATTAGTTTTGTTTTTGTTGTGTCGGCACTCTTTATGAGTGTTTTTTTATTTTCAAGTTTTGTGCATGGTGCAGACAACGATATTGTAATTACGGAAATTTGTCCTTATGGTTGTGCTGACAGTAATTATCAGTGGGTAGAAATATTTAATAAGGGAAATGAAGATGTTGATTTGTCGGGTTGGCGTTTTTGGGAAATAAAATCAGGTAAAAATCATTTTTTGAATATTAGTTCTAAAAGTAAAAAACAAGAATTTATTTTACATCCAAATGAGTATGCCATTATTGTTGAAAATGATGATAACTTTTTTGGGCAATACCCAGATTTTGATTCTTTAGTTTTAGATAGTACTTGGGATGATCTTGGTAGTAGTGGAAGTGTTGGATTGAAAACAGGTGGAGGTGCTTCTGATTATTTTGTAGAACAATTTAGCTACAAAGCAACAGAGAACAATCATTCTTTAGAAAGAATAGATTATAGCCAAACAGCCAGTGATGGAAATAATTGGCAAGAACATCCAGACAGTAATACTGTAGGGCAAAAAAATTATTGGTCAGTTTCTGATAATAATCCTCTAACAGAAAATATTTTACCTACTGCAAAAATCGTTACTAATGGTACCAATTTTAAAGTTGGTGAAGAAATAAATTTTGATGGAAGTCAATCTAGTGATAGTGATGGACAAATTGTAAGTTATAATTGGCTTTTGGACAATAGTACTTTTTCAACCAGTTCTATTTTTTCTTATTCTTTTTCAAGTTCTGGACAATATGATATTAAATTGAAAGTAACTGATGAGCAAAATGGTGTTGGAAACGACAACTTAGTTTTAAATGTTGTTAATGAAAACACAACATCAACTCCATCAACAAATTCAACAAGTACCAATGATAATTATTATGGTGTTGTTATCAATGAATTTGTTAGTGATCCAAGTTCGATTGGTATTGATAAGGAATGGATAGAAATTTATAATAGTTCAACTTCTACTGTTGATTTGAAAGATTGGGAATTGCATGAAGGTGTAAAAGGTAGTACTAGTACGCGAAAAATTGCTACTTTAGATAACCCGTTAGATAACGAGAGTTTTCTAAAAATTACTTTAGATTTTAGTTCTGGAAAATTAAATAATGATGGTGATAGAATTGTGCTTTATAATAATTTAGGTAATATTGTTGATCAAGTGCGTTATGGTAATTGGAAAGATCCTGATGATGAAAATGTTTCTGACAATGCACCTGTAACTTCTGATCCAAATTCTGTTGCTAGAATTGTGGATGGACAAAACACTGGAAATAATAAAAATGATTTTGCTGTGACGAGTGAGCCAACACCAAGTGGTCTAAATATTATCAAAGTAATTGAAAATGTTTCACCTAGTTCTGGTGGTGGAAGTGGAAACTCTTCAGAAGTAAATAACAAAAGTTATAATGCACGTGATATTGTCATCAACGAGTTTGTTTCAGATCCTACTGATGGTGGAGATGAGTTTGTTGAACTTTTCAATAATACTGCCGAAATTATTGATTTGGCTAGCTGGAAACTGGATGATGGTAGTGAAACAGAAACCGTTTTAGTTGGGGAAATAGATGCTAAAGGTTTTTTTGTGATAGAGAAACCTAAAGGCAACTTGAATAATGCTGGAGATTTGCTGTTGTTGACTGATCCTAGTGGTAAAGAAATTGACAAAGTAGTTTATGGCTCTTGGGATGATGGTAATATTTTTGATAATGCTCCTGTCGCAAGCGATCCATATTCTCTTATTCGCAAAGTGGATGGACAAGATGCTGATAATGATTATTATGATTTTGTGATTACTGACACTATTACCAAAAATGCCAAAAATATTTTTTCGATAACAAATGAAGATGGAGAACAAATAAATGAGAATATTGTTTTGCAAAGTAATATCATTGTTAATGAAGTTTTTCCGAATCCCAAAGGTAGTGATAGTGAGGATGAATTTATTGAACTTTTCAATAATGGACAAGAAACAGTAGATTTGAAAGACTGGCAATTGTCGGACTCAACCAAGAAAAAATATACAATTAAACAAGGTATTTTGAAACCGGGGGATTATCTTGTTTTCAAACGTAGTATGACTGGTATTGCTCTCAATAACACTGGTGGAGATGAAGTAAAAATTTATGCCAAAAATGGCTCGGTCGTTGATAGAGTTAGCTATCCAGGCAGTGCTGAGGAAGATATGAGTTATGTCAAAACAAATGATGGTAGCTGGGTTTGGAGTATCAAAGTGACAGCTGGGACAAAAAATCTTGTGGAAGGTAAAAGTGCGGCTCCTATAATTGCCATTGATGCTGATATTGAAGTTGCCGTCAACGAGTGGGCGACTTTTGATGCTTCTGATACTGTCAGTCCTGATAACAAAAAACTTGCTTTTAATTGGGATTTTGGGGATGGTACTGATGATGAAGGTGCTAGTGTAGAACACAAATTTTTAAAAGAGGGAGTTTATAGTGTCACGCTCAAAGTGGATGATGGCACAAATAATAGTAAAAAAGAAATTATTGTTACTGTGAAGTTGAGTAGTGATTTTGTGGGAGGTTATAATGGTAAAAGTAATGTTTCGGTTTTGAATATTTCTGAAATATTGCCAAATCCCGTAGGCTCTGATACAACAGAATTTATTGAGCTTTATAATCCAACAGATGAAGATTTGGATATTTCAGGTTTAAAACTTGATGATGAAGAGGGTGGATCGAAAGCTTATACTTTTCCAGATAATACAAATATTCTTGCTCACGAGTACAAAGTTTTTGGAAGACAAGATACTAAATTAGCTTTGAATAATACTAGCGATTCGGTTCGTATTCTTTATCCAGATGGTACAATTGTTACAGAAATAAGATTTGATGATGTGTTTGAAGGTGCTTCTTATGTTCGGGATAGTGAAGGACAATGGCTTTGGACGAGTATGGTAACTCCGGGTGTTGAAAATTTTGTAACTGTGTTACCAGAAGTAAAAGGTAGCAAAATTATCAAAGGCAAAAGTAATTCTGTAAAACCAGTAATAAACACTAGTTTAACAAAAGTACGGGATGAAGATATTGGTGATGTTGTTTTTGTGACAGGTACTATTGCTGTGGAACCTGGAGTACTCGGCACACAGTTTTTTTATATTGTAAATGAAAACTCTGGTGTGCAAATCTATATGTATAGTAAGGATTTTCCTAAATTAGAAGTTGGTGATGTTGTTGAAGTTACAGGCGAGATTGCCGAGAGTGGTAATGAAACCAGGATAAAATTATCACAAAAAAGTGATATTAAAGTTGTGGGACATATTGATTTGCCACAGGGACAGGTTGTGGAATTGGCTAATGTTGGAGAAAGTTATGAAGGAAGTTTGCTCAAAGTAAATGGTGAAATTACTGAAATAAAAACTTCTTATATGTATGTGGATGATGGAACAGAAGAAATAAAAGTCTATTTCAAAGCTGGAGCTGTAATTAAAAAAGATGTTTTTCGTGAAGGTGACTTGGTTGTCGTTACTGGACTTTTGCACCAAACTAAAACAGAGTATCAGCTTTTACCACGTACACAAAATGATATTATGAAAACTGGTGTAACTGAAGATTTTGTGACAAAACAAGAACAAGCTAAGAATCAAGATAATGCTGATATGGTCGAAAAATATTTGACTGCGACAGCAGGAGGTGTGACGGCAATATTTTTTGGGTTGTTTGCCAAGAATAGTGGTGGTAAGTTTTGGGAGAAAGTGAGGGGCTTTTTGAGAAAGATTTTTAGTAAAAAATAATTTTATTATTTAGATAGTAGTTAACAATTATTAATTAATAATTAGTAATTATTAATTTTTTCTAGAAGTTTTTCTGATTTTTTGTTATAATATGTTTGTGATTTAAAATTTTTCATGATTGATAATATTTTTATACAAATTTCCGTACTACTTGGCATTACTGTCTCGGTAGCTTTTTTGATGCGTGTTTTGCGTCAGCCTCTTTTGATTGCTTATTTGTTAGCGGGCATTATTGCTGGCCCTATGTTTTTGAATTTATTACAAAGTGGTGGTCAGACTTTCGATGCTTTGGCAGAATTTGGTATTGTTTTACTTTTGTTTGTTGTTGGTTTGAGTTTAAATTTGCAACATATAAAAAGTATTGGCAAAGTTGCTGTTATCACTGGTTTAACACAAGTTACCTTTACAACTACTGTTGGTTTTTTGTTGTTACTTGCCATGAAGTTTCCTTTTTCATCAGCAATATATTTGGCGATAGCTTTGACTTTTTCTAGTACGATTATTATAGTGAAGTTGTTGGCTGAAAAAAAAGATACGGAAAGTGTTTATGGACGTTATACTATAGGTTTGATGGTGGTACAAGATTTGGTAGCAATTTTTATTATGATGGTTGTCACTTCTGTTGGTACAGGTGATGGTTTGTGGTTGGAAATTGGAACTTTGGTAGGGAAGATTTTTATTCTTTTTGGTTTTGTTATTTTAACTGCAAGATATATAATTCCAAAATTATTAGATTCTGTTGCTCGCTCAGATGAATTTTTATTTATTTTTACTATTACATGGTGTTTTGGAATTGCTAGTCTTTTGTATTGGTTGGGCTTTTCTTTGGAAATAGGTGCTATTATTGCGGGTTTAACTCTTGGTTCTTCCCCTTATCAATCTGAAATTGCTAGTAGAGTAAAACCTTTGCGTGATTTTTTTATTATAATTTTTTTCATTATTTTAGGTAGTGAAATGTCTTTAGCTAATATTTCAAATATTTGGGCTATTGGTTTGATTTTATCTATTTTTATTTTGATAGGTAATCCTTTTATTCTTTATTCTGTTTTTAGATTTTTGAAGTTCACTAGACGTAATAGTTTTTTATCAGGTGTAACGGCCGCACAAGTTAGTGAATTTGGATTTGTTTTGTTAATAGTTGGTCGTAATTCTGGGCATATTATGGGTAATGAATTAGAAATTTTTACCATAGTTGCGCTCATTACTATTATTACTTCTTCTTATATTATTACTTATAACGGGCAGGTCTTTGATTTTCTTCATCCTTTTTTCAAGTTGTTTGGACCAGATAAACACAAGCAAAAAGAAGACACTCAAGAAAAATATGATGTTTTTGTTTTTGGTTATCATCGTATTGGTTGGAAAGTTTGTGAAGCTTTGGCTGAAAAAGAAATTAAGTATGCTGTTGTGGATTACAATCCAGAAGCAATTACTAGATTAAAATCACGTGGAATAGCCGCTTTTTTTGGGGATGTTCGTGATATAGAATTTTTGGAAACTTTACCTTTGAGTAATACCAAAATGGTTATTTCTACTATTCCTGATCATGATGATCAAATAACTCTCTTTAGTTATGTTAGAAAGATTAATAAAAAGACTATTTTAATAGGTAATCTTTATCATAATACTTATTTGGATGATTTGTATGAAGCAGGAGCCAATTATGTGATGATGACGCACCTTTTGGGAGGAGAATGGATAGCGGATGTAATAAAGGGTAAGTCTTGGACAGAAAAGACGTTCTTAGATTTGCGCAAACACCAAAAACAAGAAATGCAACTTCGTTTTACTTCAGGAATAAACAGCTTAAAATAGTCTTGTGGAAGGAATGGGTATAAGTATTGACTTTTTATTACATTATTGATATAATTTTCTCGTCTAAAAAAGTCTTATATCTCTTATGTAATTCGTAGCTTTTATGAATTATCCAAAGATATATATGGGCCAGTAGCTCATCTGGTAGAGCGCCGCCCTTGCACGGCGGATGTGGCGGGTTCGAGTCCTGTCTGGTCCACTATCGACAGTTGACAATTGACTTTTGTTATTTAACATTGACGTAATTTTAAAGAAAGTTAATTGTTAAAAGTCAAATGTTAACTGTTTTTTTAAGCCGAGGTAGCTCAGTGGTAGAGCAGTGGACTGAAAATCCTCGTGTCGGGAGTTCAATTCTCCCCCTCGGCACAGAGTAGTCAGAAAGTTTTTCAACTTTCAACTATTATCGGAGTGTAGCTCAGTTGGCTAGAGCATCTGGTTTGGGACCAGAGGGTCGAAGGTTCAAGTCCTTTCACTCCGACTAAAAAAGAAAAGCTAATTATGCTTTTCTTTTTTTTAGAATTTGTTAGAATTATATTAATTTAAATTAAAAAGTAATATGCCTGACAAAAATATAAAACCACTACTAAAAGAAACATATTTAGCATTTATAAAAAATAGTATTGGAAGTAGAAGCTTTAAAAATTTTTACTCTAAAATAAATAAAAAAAAACAAGATGTTTTAAATGATGGAGAATTATCTTGCGCTTTTTTTGTTTCAACAATTGTCACTATTTTTGGTTTATCAAAAAAGATCCACACCACTGTTAATAGCACCGTAGATGATTTGCTAAAATTTGGTTGGGTTGAAGTTAGGAGACCTCGTATAGGAGCTGTTTTAGTTTGGGAAAGTTTAAATTTTGAAGAGGAAGAACATAAACACATTGGCTTTTATATTGCCAAAGATGAATCTATTAGTAATAGTAGTGTTAATAAAGTTCCACAAAAACATCATTGGAATTTTAATGGTAAAAGAAAAGTGATAAAAATTTTGTGTAATGAAAAACTAAAATAATAGACTGTAGCGCAGTTGGTAGCGCGTATGCATGGGGTGAATAAGGTCGCGAGTCTAAGTTCCGATAGCTTGACAAATTTGGTACTTGTCCACAGAAAACTTTGACAGAAAACGAACTTGTATATAATATAAATATATATGAAAAATATTTTACTTACATATCGTCGTTGGGCTCACAAATTTCCACCTTACAAGTTGGTGAGTTTTTTATGTAAATAAATTTTTATTTTAAATACACAAATACTCACCACAAAAGGTGAGTTTTTTATTTACAATTCATTCTACGCCATTAGAACAAAAACGTGTCGGACATTACTCCGAAGGTCTCATTTTGTTGATAGCTATGGCGTAGTATCATCAAAATAGATCTTCGAAGCAGTCTCTGACAACAGGGACTGTTTTTTATTCATCGTTGTAGAATCCTTTTTACATTACGCCGTAGAGAGGGTTCTACAACCCTTCGTTCAACAATCAAGAAGGAGAGACTTTCGTGTCTGATGAATATTATGTTCCACTGCAGGAAGCATTTGAGATGCTCCGCAGTCGTGCTCACCTCGTCCCCATCGTCGAGGAGTGGTGGTGGGATCAGGGTTGGACAGTGTCCAACTTTCCTCATGCTGGAGGTGCTGGTTGTCTCGCGCGACAGCTGGCGACGTTCCGCTATGAGGATGCTCTTTTCCAAGAGATGAATCGTATTGCTGGGCTCGTGCCGGTCTGGTGTCCTTACCAGGCTGACAAGTTCTCGGGTGCGTCATCACTGAAGAAGAGCTACATCCGTCCACTCTTCTGTTCGGGACGTGGTCGTAATGGTGGTCTCAAGATCGACAAACCGCGTTTGATTCGTGGTGAACTGCAGAATTTCGAAGGTGTTCGTCTGGAGAACATCAAGCTCGACAGTGGAACTAGCTTGGTGGACTTTCATCGTTCGCATCTGCAGACGATGGTGCCTGGCGCTGTCGTTCACGACGTGTCAGACACACTGGTCAAGATCGGACGTCCACAACAGTACTACCGCTTTGACATGTCACTCTACGTCTCTCACGTCGTCCTCTTCGAGGACTACCACGGCGGTGAGAGTGGTAACAAGCTTGACAGCTTCACAACCGGCATCTTCGAGCCGGCCTTCCATGAGATCAAGGCGATTTTCGGGGTGAAGCCGCTCATCGTCCGTCTGCCCTGGTGCGAGGGTATGGGTTACTACCCGGCGGACAGTAACTGGCGAGAGCATGGTATCCTGGACAAGGTCTTGGAGCAGCTCTAACAACACGGGCCCGGGGGTTCCCTTATACCCCCACCCCTTCACTTATAATTTATTAATTTTAATTTATAATTATGGAAAATATTTCACAACAAATTAAATCATTTATTGAAACACTTGTTTCTTTTGGAGAAAGACAAGGTGTTGTAGAAACGTCAGTAGCAAACTGGATAGAAAATTTACTTAAAGAAAATAAAATAAATTTTGAAATTCAAAAATTTGAAACCTTTATTCCTAATTTTTTGAAAGAAAAATTAATTATAGATAATGAAGAAATTGATTGCAAAGCTACTTGTTTTGTTAGTGGAGAAATAAATAATAATTATTCATTGGTTAGTTCTCTAATTAGTACTCAACCATTAATAGATCATGAAAATATTAATTTCAATCCGCTGTGTGATTCTATTTCTCGAGGTAACCATTATTTTGCACCATCAATTGCTATCAAAAAATCGGATGTTACAAAAGTTATTAGTGGCAAAGATATTAAAGGCATTGTTGAAGTAGAAAAAATTAAGCACGAATCAAAAAATATTTTAGTTGGTAATTTGAATAATCCAAAAAATATTTTAGTTTGTCACTATGATTCTGTTGGTCCTGGGGCAACTGATAATGCTTCAGGTACAGCGATGCTTTTGTCTTTGATATTGAATAATCAAGAAGTGTTACTAAATAATTTGTTTATTATAGGTGGTAATGAAGAATTGTCTTATGACTATCCAATTTATTGGGGACATGGTTATCGTGCTTTTGAAGAAAAGTATTTTGACTTGTTGGAATCAGTAAATAATATTTTTGTAGTAGATTGTGTAGGAGATGGTGATGTTACTTTTGATAATAATATTTCAACTGTAAGACTTGGATTTCCCTTGAAAAATTTGGAAAAGTATATAAATAAGACGTCTTTGGTTTATGGAAGTTTTGAAAAGCTGATGGAAGTTTATCAATCTGATATTGATTTAGTAGAGGTACTATCAGAAGAATTTTTGGGACAAACTTATGTGGATTTGTTAGAAAAAATAAAATAAATTTTATTCCGCCTTCGCTCTATATTGCAAAGCTTCCGCCACATGCTCGGTGGCAATATCTTCTACACCTGCTAAATCAGCAATAGTTCTAGACAGTTTTAAAATACGATGATAACTGCGGGCTGATAAATTCATGTGGGTGACGGCTTGTCTAAGTAATTCTACTGAGTTGTCATTTAATTTACAAAAGTTTTTGATATCTTTGTTTTTCATTTCGCTATTGGAACTATAAGAGCTTCCTTCAAATCTTTTGTTTTGGATGGTGCGAGCTTTTTCTACACGTTCGCGAATTTTTTCGGAAGTTTCAGACATTGTATCACCAGAAAGTTTTTCAAAAGGTACGCGTGGCACTTCGACATGCAAATCAATTCTATCAAGTAGTGGTCCACTAATTTTTTTTCTATATTTTTCTATTTGTAATGGCGAACAACTACAATTTTTATCGGGATCACTAGCATAGCCACAAGGACAAGGGTTTTGACTGGCAACTAAGGTGAAGCTTGCGGGAAAAGTAACAGAACCTTGAGCACGAGAAATAGTTACTACACCGTCTTCAAGTGGTTGGCGTAAGTTTTCTAAGACTAAACGGGGAAACTCGGGGAATTCATCTAGGAAAAGTACTCCACGATGGGCTAGAGATATTTCACCAGGTCGAGGAAATTTGCCACCACCAACAAGCGCTACCGCTGAAGCTGAATGGTGTGGTGTACGAAAGGGTCTGGCACTAATAATTGGTTTGTCAGGTGGGAGCATGCCTGCCACAGAATAGATCTTGGTAACCTCAATTGCTTCTTTGGTGGTCATTTGTGGCAGTATTGATGGTAAAGTTCGTGCTAGTAAGGTCTTTCCTGATCCAGGGGGTCCTGAAAGCAAGATATTGTGTCCACCACTAGCGGCAATTTCTAGACCTCGTTTGGCAAATTCTTGACCTTTGACATAAGCCATATCAAGTTCGTTGACAGGATTATCAAACCATTCTTCTAGAGAGATATTTTCTAGTTTTTTTATTTCAAAATTTTCTGTGATATGATTGATTACTTCGGCAAAAGTTTTGACTGGATAAATATTGATACCATGAATAATAGCAGCTTCTTTGGCGTTGGCTTCGGGAACAAAAATGTTTTGGTAGCCTTTGTCTCTGGCAAAGATGGCTAATGGTAAAATACCATTGGTATGACGCAAAGTACCATCAAGAGCTAATTCACCAACAAAAATACTGCCCTGTAGATTTATCGTTGATAATTTTTCAGAAGAAATGTACATACCAATTGCAATTGGCAAATCATAAGCAGTACCTTCTTTGCGGACATCAGCTGGCGCCAGATTGATGATGATGCGACTATTGTTAGGGAAAGATAGGTTGGTATTTTTCCAAGCTGTACGGATTCTTTCTTTGGCTTCTTGAATAGCTGTGTCAGGTAAGCCAACGATTTGAAAACCAGGCCAACTGCCAGAGATATCTACTTCTACTTCAATAGGGGTACAATCTAAACCTAAAATAGCTACTGAATTTATCTTGATAAACATAGATGGGTTTATTAGATTAGTGTTTTATTGGATTAATTTTGAAATATTAACAAATAAATAAAACAAAATACCTTTTTTGGAGGTATTCTTTTTTTATAAAACACTTAGTTACCTCCAATAACAAGTCTTTTAAATTGTTTGTAGTTTTACTTTTTTCTTATTTTTTAGATTTATATAATAGAAGAATTGCTCCCACGACAATAGTAATATCAGCAAGATTCATGACAGAAGTTAAAACACGAAAATAATCAATTGTTATTGAAAATACTATTCTATCAATCAAATTAGAAAGTGCCCCCGCAAAGATTAAACATACACCAATGTAGAAATGATTTGTTTTATTTTTATTTTTTAACCACCAAATAGCTAATGATGATAAAATCAGGGGTGTTAGTATTAAAATAAAAAGTTGAGGAACAGGTAAACCAAAGGCTATACCTGGATTAGGAAAGTATTCCCAGCCTAGCCAAGGTTTTATAATATAAAATCTAAAACTTTGATTGTGAAAGGCTAGATATTTTAAAAATTGATCTAGAATAAACAAAAAACCACTTAAAAGAAAATATAATCTTAAGTGGTTTTGTTTCATATTTAAACTTTGAGAAGATGATTAAAGTTCTTGGGTAATAGTTTTTTTACAACTAACACATGCTCCTGAAGTAGGGCGGGCACGTAATCTTTTTTCTTCAATAGGTTGTTTACAATACTTACAGATACCATAACTACCAGCTTTGATACTGGCTAGAGCTTTTACAACATCTTTTAATTCCTTTTCTAATTGCATTTCTACTGGTTTATTAGCCAGATATTCAGTAACTTCTTGTGTATTTTCATCAACATCATCACCATATTCTGAATAAGAAGTTTCATATTCGTCTGTTACGTGTGGATCTTTTTTTGCAAATTTTTCTAAATCTTCCTCTAATCTAGTTTTTTGTTCAATAAGAAGAGATTCCATTTCTTTGATAATCTGTGGGTTTATTGTTGTTTTTGGACTTGTCATATATTTTTATTGTTTGTTACCTGAAAAGTATATAATAAATGCTCTAAAATTGCAAGTGTACTTATTATACTAATATACGAATTGTACGAATGATACTAATAATACAAATACTCAATTAAACAATTATTTAATAAAAGAAGATTAGTAATATTGGTATTTTTATTTATAGATATTTTAATTTTATGGCAAATGTGTAGGCAAAAAAAAAGAGGCAAACCGTGGCCCATAGAAAGTATAGTGGCTGGTGCCTCTAGTATCCCATGTGCCGGTATTGTCCAAGCTGTTTAAATACTTTATTGATAAAATACTTAAATCGCTTGGAAAATGCCAGGTAAAACCTGGGACTTTATAGCTTCGACCGCTTGCTGGTGGATGCCTCAAGTAAATATCTTTTTAGGAAAATTTACTATAGTAGAGGGCACCTGTTAAACTTTTGATGTTTATGTTTGTATAGTCTCCGAAGAGGCTATAAGGGTGTAAGCAGTAGCTAAGCTGTGAGAGAGATTCCCACGTGTGTCTTCTTCCCCTAATATCTCTGATATTAGGTCATTGAGGATTTCACGTTTGAAACTCTTTTGTAATGTTCACAAATACATTATAGCATTATTTTCACATATTGTCAATAGTGGGGTGTTTTTGGCTTGGTTAAGCATAAAAAAGTGATATTTTAGCTAAAAAAAAGTATAAACTAGTCTATACAACAAGTGAATTGTGCATGTGTTATCCCCAAAACAGGTACTTTTTCCACAGACTTATCCACAATGTATAGAATAATCTATACAAAAGTATGGGTTTAGCTGTTTAAAAGTAGTGGATTTGTTGTGATTATCTATTTTATGATCGTTTATTATTAGTAAAATAAGGGAGTTATCCCCGTTTTGGCTATCTTTTCCCCAGGTTTGTCCACATTTGTATACAACTTTATATACAAACGTGGTTTATTTTGGTTTACTTCCGTTCTGTTTAGAGTTGTTTGGCTTTTATTTGTGTAGTCGAAAGTTGATTTCGCCCACGCTGATTCGGCGGGTAGACAAGAAAGTAAAAAGTTTATAAAGTTTGACCTATTTATTTTTAAGAGCATTTTTGGCCTTTTGAGCCTTTTAGGCTTTTCTGGCTTTTTTATCAACATCTAACAAGAACAAACAAAAAATGCTATAATTATCATATAATAATTAATTCTCTTGTATGAACAAAAATATTGAAACTTTGCAGAACTTTAGTTTAAAAAATATGCCGAATCTAGACGTGGCTGTACTAGGTGCTTTGGAATTATTTATGACTGCCAAGTTGCCAAAATACACTGTAAAATTCAAAAAACCTTTGGTTGTGGGTAGTGTCAATGCTGCTTTTACTGGTAGAATATTGTTTTCTGACAAAGATGTGGTGTTTGCTGACGAAAGTAATTTCCTGGAAAAACTTAACAATATCAAAGGAATTGATGGGGCGATACTTATTTCAGCTTCTGGAAGTAAACATGCTATTGTTATTGCGCGTGAACTGAAGAAAAGGAGAATTGAGACATTTCTTATAACTAATAATGAAAATGCTCCAGCCAAAAGATATATTAGCAAAGAAAATTTGTTTGTTTTTCCTAAGAATCGAGAACCTTATACTTATAATACTTCTACTTATATGGGTATGATGTTTGGTAATACTCATGAAGATCCTACACATATTTATAATTTTTTAGAAAAAAAGACCAAAAAAGAAATAAAAAAAGATTTTAGTAAATATGATTCTTATTATTTGTTAGTGCCAGAAAAATTTTCAGAAATGAAAGGTATGTTTTTGACCAAGTTTGATGAAATGTTTCAACCAATGATATCTGGTAGAGTATTTACTTTTGAGGAGAGTAAGCATGCGAAGACTGTTGTTCGTAGTAACAAAGAATTGTTTATTAGTTTTGGTGAAGAAAATAAATTTTATGGTCTTACAAAAAATAGAATGCATATAACTTTGCCACGTGAGATAAATTACGCTGGATTTTTGGCAATTGTTTATTATGTGTTGGGACGTATACAAGCAAAATATCCACCATATTTTCAAAAAGGAATTGTAAGTTATTGCCAGAATGCTTCAAAAGTTTTTGGCTACGAAATTAAGCCGATTGTTGAATAGATAAAGATGTGTTTATTAATTTGTAAATTATTTATACAAACCAGCTTTTCTATTTTGTCCATTGTTACATTGTCAAATTGTTCCATTGTGGTTTTTGTTTTGTCAGTGGTTCAATGGAACAGTGGGTCAATTTTTAAATAACATTTTGAATAAGAACTTTTTAACACATAAATTTTATCTATGCAAAAACAAAAACAATTTTTAATTCCTGAAATACCAACTATTTTTACGATTTTTGGAGCGACAGGGGACTTGATGGAACACAAAATTATTCCATCATTATTTTTTCTTTACAAACAAAAAAGATTACCAAAACATTTGAAAATTTTGGGCTTTGCGCGTCGTGAGCTTAGTCATAAAGATTTTCGCAAAAAAGTATTGGCAGTTTTGCAAGAAATGAATTTTGTAAAAAATGAAAAACAGGCAGAAAAATTTTTGGAATTTTTTGAATATGTAAGAGGTGATTTTAGTGATGCTAAAAGTTTTGAAATTTTGGGAGACAAAGTAAAAGAGATAGAGGATGTTTGGAAGATTTGTGCTAACAAACTTTATTATTTAGCTGTGCCACCAAACTTCATGTCTGAAATTGTGAGTAATTTGAAACGTACCAAACTTAGTGATCCTTGTGGCGGAAATATAGGTTGGTCACGTGTAATTGTGGAGAAACCAATTGGTTATGATAGAAATAGCGCTTTGGAATTGGAAAAAGCATTGGCAATATTGAAAGAAGAACAGATTTATCGTATTGATCATTATTTTGGCAAAGAGATGGTACAGGGAATTTTCAATTTTCGTTTTTCCAACAATTTTTTGGAATCAAGTTGGGACAACAAAAACATTGAAAAAATTGAAATCAAATTGCTTGAAAGTATTGGTGTAGAAACACGTGGAAATTTTTATGACAAAGTCGGGGCTCTTCGTGATGTGGGACAAAATCATTTACTTTCTGTTTTGGCTTTGCTTACTATGGATGATCCTCGTGATGCTGATGCAAAAAGTGTGCGTGAAATGCGTGAAAAACTTTTGTCACAAGTTACTATTATGAATAGTGAGGAAGTAAAACAAAATACTTTTCGTGCTCAGTACGAGGGTTATGATAATATTGCCGGGGTGGAAAAAAATTCTGAAACAGAAACTTATTTCAAATTAAAATTGAATATTGAATCTTTGCGTTGGAGTGATGTGCCTATCTATATAGAAAGTGGTAAGAGGGTTGGTCCTGCCAAAAAAGAAGTAGTAGTGACTTTCAAAGACAGGGAACCTTGTATTTGGTGTCAGCCAACTGGCCCTACCAAAAACAAAGTAGTATTTTCTTTTGCACCTAACCAAGAAATCAGTATAGATTTTTGGCAACGCAAACCAGGTTTTGAAGATGTGCTCGAAAAACGGGATTTCAAATTTTTGCTTTATAAAAAACAATCAAAATTTCCGTATGTGGAAGAATATGCCAAACTTTTTTATGATGCTATTTTGGGACAACAACGTTGGTTCATGACTAAACAAGAAGTTTTGAGTGAATGGAAAATTGTGGATCCAATTACTCAAGCTTGGGAAAAAAGAATGACGCCACTTCATACTTATAAAGTAGACGACAAAGAAATTGTGGATATTGCTGATGACTTTTTCTTAACTAACGAAAAGAATTTCAAAAAAGAAATTGCTATTATGGGGCTTGGTCGTATGGGTGGAGGTTTGGCGCAAAATTTGTTGGAAAAAGGTTGGAAAGTGGTTGGTCACAATAGAACTTGGGAAGTAACAGAAAAATTGGAAAGTGTGGGTTTGATCGGCGCTAAAGGAATAAAAGAAATGGTAGACAAACTTGTACATCCTCGTATCGTCTGGCTGATGTTGCCAAATGGTAAACCTGTGGAAGATGCTATTTTTGATAAAAAAGAAGGTTTGGTAAACTTTTTGGAAAAAGGTGATATTATCGTTGATGGTGGAAATTCTTATTTTCAAGATTCTGTTAAGAGAGGAAAACTTTTGACTAAATATGGCATTCATTTTCTTGATGCCGGTGTTTCTGGTGGTCCTAGTGGAGCTCGCAAAGGTGCTTGCGTGATGATTGGTGGGGACAAAAAAGTTTTCAAATATACCGAGACACTTTTTAAAGATATGTCTTTGACTAATGGTTATGAATTTTTCCCTGGCAATGGTGCTGGGCACTTTGTCAAAATGGTACACAATGGTATTGAATACGGTATGATGCAAGCGCTTGGTGAAGGATTTAACGTGATGAAAAAATCTGATTATAAACTTGATTTGAAAAAAGTAACTAGTGTGTATAATAATGGTAGTGTCATTGAATCTAGACTTGTTGGTTGGCTTTATGATGCTTTTGAAATATATGGAACTGATCTCAAAAAGATAAGTGGTAAGGTAGATAGTAATGGTGAAGGTGCTTGGACAATAGATACTGCCAAAGCAATGAAATTGAAAGCAAAAGTAATAGAAGAATCTCTAAATTTTCGTAAACAATCACAAAAAAATCCAGATTATACTGGACAAGTTGTTTCAGCTTTGCGGGGACAGTTTGGGCAACACAAAGTAGAAAAGTAATATTAATCAAAAAATAATAATCCGGATATACTGATACCATGCCTACCGGCAGGCAGGATACGGATGTTCCGGATGTTACATATATAGTCAAAAATAAAAACACGTTTTATTTAAGAAACGTGTTTTTTGTTATTGGTTTTTTTGTTTAGAATCAGTTTGGTCCCAAAGATAATTGAAATATTGCAAAAAGGCTTTGGCGATTTCTTTACTTTTGATATTTATAATAAGTGGATTTTCTTTGGCAGTAATTAATGAACAAACATCGTTGACTATATAAATCCACATAGGCATGTCAAAATCTTGTGGTAAATATTTTACTTCACATAGTTCTAGATTGTTTCTGTTTAGTAGTATGTCTTCATCAACAGATTTGTCATACATACCTAAAAAATTTATTCCCCTTTTTATTCTTTTTTTATGGTAGTTTTGCCAATACTTATTTAATTCTTCTTGCACTCCAAAACTAGGTGCTCCCAGCATGTAGAAAGTTGTCCCTGTTGGTGAATTTAGAGATTCTTCGTGTATTCTTTTAATTCCTTCTAAACCCTCATATATTATTACCTCTCTTTGTGTAGTCTCAATCTTTTTGTGTAGTTCTTTGATCATTTGTTTCGCTAATTGTTTTTTATTATCAATTTCTGAGACGAGTGCTTCGGGGTTGTTTACAACAAAATGTGCAACTCCTTTTATTATAGTTTTTGTCACCAACTGTCTTTCTACTAAACTATCTAATGAAGTATATACAATATTACGATGCAAACCAGTAGCTATTATCAACTCTCCAGCTTTTATTTTACCAAAATTAAAAAGAGCCAAATAAATGGTGCTTTCATTGGGACTAAAACCCAAATTTAATAAATTATCATGTAACATATTGTCATTATTTTTATGATAAATTAATTGTACTAAAAATAGCAAATTTTGTCAATATTAATCTACCATTATATGATATTATATGACTATAATTTGGCTTATTTAAGCCATACATACTTGACTTATACTCATTTTTATGATATACTCTAATATTAATTTTTAGATCAAGAAGAAGTGAATTGCATATAAATGAAATTTATTTCTTCTTGATTAACGTTAATAGCAAAGGTTGCTATTACGTTTTTTAGAGAACAATTTCAGGAAGGGAGAACGAGAAATGTATGACAAAGGAAGACAGCCGACGGCGAAGGCTGTCGAGGAAGAGAGACGTCGTCAAGCGGAGCTTGATGAGTTTCATCGGAAGTCGAGCCCGTGGTGGTTCCTGCCGAGCATCCTTACAGTCAGCTTTTTGCTGGTGTATGTTCTTCGTCAAGTGGGGTGTTGAACTCGGGTAACAATAGGTCAGGTACAGCCTTAAGGGTACCCCCTCACAACCCTCAAGTAGCAGTAATATGCTCTGGGGTTGTGTGGATACACACTGCTTTGCTCGTCAGCGGTATATAAATCGACGAGCAACTCAACTCTTTGCAAAGTGAGAACAAAAAATCCCAAAGCTTTTAGCTAAGGGATTTTTTGTTTGTTATAAAATTTTTTTTAGGAGTGACGAATTCATTCCTGCCGGCAGGCAGTGAATGTTTAACAATGAAATTCGTTCTTTCAGACTCATTTCGTCATTCCTTAAATACTTTGAAAGCTCCTGTTTTTTTCTTTTTAACATTGACTAAAAGGTGTTTTTGTAATAGAATGACTTTGTTTTTCACTAATTATAAACTATGTTATCTTTAGCTATCGTAGGACTACCAAATGTCGGGAAATCAACACTTTTCAATGCACTTACCAAAAGTAAGCAAGCCGATGCTGCTAATTATCCTTTTTGTACGATTGAACCTAATGTAGGCGTTGTTGAAGTACCTGACGAAAGATTGTTGCCATTGTCAACAACTTCAAAATCTCACAAAATAGTGCCAACAGCGATTGAATTTGTGGACGTTGCTGGACTTGTCAAAGGTGCTTCAGAGGGAGAAGGTCTGGGAAACAAATTTTTGTCACATATTCGTGAGACTGATGCTATTGTTCAGGTGGTGCGTGGTTTTACTGATGGAAATGTAACTCATGTTCATGGCAAAGTCGATCCAAAAGATGATAGTGAAGTAATCAATTTGGAATTGATAATGGCTGATTGGCAAACTGTCAGTAAACGTCTGGATAAAACTCGTAAAAATTCTAAAGGTGTAATGGTAAAAGAACTTGCCAAAGAATTAGCCTTGCTTGAAAAAATAGATGCACATCTTCAAGCTGGAAAACCTGCTAGAACTTTGGAGGATGATGGGTCTTTTGTTATTGGAGAAGACGAAATGAAAATATTACAAGATCTACATCTTATCACTATGAAACCAATGCTTTATGTCGTCAATATTGATGAAGCAAGTGTGGGAACTAAAAAAGAATTCAATCTCGACGGTCCATATATAGAAATAAGTGCTAAGCTGGAAGCTGAGTTGGCTGAGCTTGGGGAAGAAGATGCCAAAGCCTATATGGCAGACTTGGGAATTACTGAAACCGGACTTGATAAACTTGTAGTAGCTGGTTATAAACTTCTAGACTTAGTTACATATTTTACTTCTGGAGAAATAGAAACTAGAGCTTGGACTGTAAAAAAAGGAGCAAAAGGTCCAGAAGCTGCCGGTGTTATTCATACTGATTTTGTCAAAGGCTATATCAAAGCTGATGTCGTCAATTGGAAAGATTTTGTAGAGTATGGTGGTTGGAGTGGTATTAGAACAAGTGGAAAATTGAAATTAGAAGGAAAAGAATATGTGGTCAAAGATGGTGATACTGTTTATTTTCATGTAGCGACGTAGGGGAATGAGGAAAGGGGAACCCTCCCAAGGCGGGCAAGTGGGGAATGAAATGGATTGAGATGTTTTTTAATAATGTAGAGATAAATTGAGATACATTGAGATAAAAAATTTTACTTATGAGAGCGGGAACAATTATTTTGCAAGACAATAAAATACTTTTGATACATCGGTTCAAAAATGGTAGAGAGTTTTTTGCATTGCCCGGAGGTGGTGTGGAAGATGGTGAAAGCGCAGAAGAAACAGCCATTAGAGAAGCCAAAGAAGAAACTAATTTGGATATTGTTTTAGGAAAAAAGTTTTTGGAATATTATAATGATTTTGATAAGAGAAAAAATATTGTTTTTTTTGCTGATAGTTTTGTTGGTGATATCAAACTTGGTGGTCCAGAAGTTGGACGTAACTCAGAAGAAAATAAATATATTTTGGAGTGGCATGATTTTGGTGAATTGAAAGATTTGAATATTGTTCCAGAATTATTGAAAGAAAAAATAATAGAAAAATATGGAGTTTAAAAAACTTTTAGAAGAACTTAGAAAATTAAATTTGCCAGTAGATTCTTATGTAATTTTTGGTAGCGGTTCAATGTCTGTAAGAGGTATAAGAGAATCAAGCGATTTGGATATTATTGTTTCTGATAAAGTTTGGCAAGATTTCATAAAAAAATATTCAACTAAAAACAATAATAAAAGTATTATTCAGATTGGTAACATTGAGATTTGTAAGGATTTATTACCTTGGTTAGACAATTCGGAAGAATTGATAGAAAGGTCTGAAATAATTGATGGATTTTCTTTTTTGACTTTGGAAGATACTTTGAAACTCAAAGAAAAATTTGGTAGAGAAAAAGATAGAGAAGATATAAAATTGATTCAAGAATATTTAAATAAAAAAACTAGTGTATAACTAGTTTTTTGTTTTTTATAAAATATAGTGTGTGTGTCTCCCCGCGTCGGACCGATGATGTCTCGGTCTCCGGCGCGGGTTGGCGATGAGTTGTTCAAAGAAACAAGAACGGGATCATTTTCACCAGCCCGAAGGCTGTGAGAACGGTGATCCCGATCATCCATTTGTCTCTTGTTGTGGTTTCATAAACTGGTGTTATCCACCAGTCTCTCAGTTTTTTGAACACGGTCTCCTTTTGCACCCGGTGGAAGTTGAATCCGGGCGACGGCTGAATATAGCATATTATTATTATGTCAAGAATTAAGGGTTATTTTTTCTGCGACGGAACCCACCCCTGGCCCCTCCCTTGGAAAGGGAGGGGAACTAAAAAAGACGTCCCTTCTCTTTTTAAGGACTGACGGCAAGAACTCCCTGTGATGTCCGACGCAGGACTCACAGGGATGAATTGCCGACCAAGACGTTGGAAAAAAGTAGAATAATGTTATATAGTAGTATATATGA
>Ga0208374_1000263_pt1 | contig 27831 bp, 25 predicted proteins | sample RifOxyC3_FD_184037 | JGI IMG/M metagenome (GOLD analysis project Ga0208374, IMG submission 184037) | Groundwater microbial communities from Rifle, Colorado - Rifle Oxygen_injection C3 (SPAdes) | ecosystem: Environmental > Aquatic > Deep subsurface > Groundwater | place: Rifle, Colorado, USA...
TTGGTCCACAAGACCACGAGTATCACGGAAAGTGAGATCATGCTTGCGGTCTTGGGTCTCATTGATGTGGTCATGATCGCAAACTTGCTCATCATGGTCATCATCGGTGGTTACGAGACGTTCGTCTCTCGTCTGAATAAAGATGACGATCCTGATTGTCCAGAATGGCTTGGGCATGTGAATGCGAGCACGATGAAGATCAAGCTCTCAATGGCGCTCATTGGTATTTCCTCGATACACCTGCTCAAAACTTTCATCGGGGTCAATGAAATGACAGATCGAGCGGTCATTGCGCAAGTGGGTATTCATCTGACATTCGTAGTATCTGCGATCGCAATGGCGTTTACCGATAAGCTTGCATATAAGACGCCGCATCCCGCACCATCCTGTCCGAAATAAGTTCGCGCATACCATAAACGGCTCAATATATTTGAGCCGTTTTTTCTTGTAAACTTGTCTGCGGGAATGATAATGGTGGAATATTGCCGATTTTATTATTATAATATGTGTGGCGTATTTGAAATATTAGTATTGTGCGTAATTAATAAACATATGGAAATATCATACACGGAAATCCATTCTATCTATCTTTTTATCTTCTCTCTCGGCCTTTCTCTTGGTCTTGGCGCGGTGGTCTTGGGGAATATGCTCATCTTTACTGCTGCAAAGGATAGAAAGATTTCACGTGATGAATATGCAATGATCAAGGATTCTCGAACCGTAGAATGGTTTGGGCTCTTACTCTACGCTTTCGCGGGCGTCGGTCTCTTCACTCTTGCGTATGAGTCCATGCTCCAACTGGGGATATTCTATGCAAGTATGACGATCGCAACGGTACTTATCTCAAATACACTTTTCTTTCAATATTATTATCTTCCAAAGATACAGAGACAATCTCAAGAGGGAACCCCGTTCCTCTATGGGTATATTTTGGTAAGCGGAGTCGTGTCTGTTGTTTCGTGGCTTTTCCTCGTTTTACACCATTCAATGCATCGAGCGTCGACGGGGTATTTTGCTTTCATGATCATTTATGTGATCGCAATCTTTTTGGGACTTGCGATGTTGCGCATTGCGAAAAAGGACATTCTTGAGCATCAAGATCGTTTGATCCTTACGAGGGCGACACTTGCTTCGGGACTTCTTGTTCCATGGTTCCTTATCGTGGCATTCATGTTTGGCGCCAATCCTTCTCTTCTCTCTATCGATAAGGTTTCCGTGGATACGGCAAAAGGGGTGAGTGATGATTCATCATATTCTGTCGCTGATGTTTCTCTTCATAATAATCCCGAAGATTGCTGGCTGATCATCGACGATCTTGTATTCAACGCCACTGAGGCGGCGCGTATGCATCCCGCTATGTTTAATTGTGGAGAGAATGCAAGTGTGAATTATCACAAAAATCATGGTGAAAAAATAAGTGAGAAGATGATGAAGTTTCATATTGGAGCACTCAATGAGAGAGAGGGGATCACGAAAGTTGACTCTCCCCTAAAAAAGAATGAAACACTTGCTCCATATCGAGAGCTCTATGTTGATGCGGGTTCATGGAAACCCGAAGATCTTATGGCTATCGTCGAAAAAACTCCTGAAAAACTTCTTTTTATTGACGGTGTGACACACAAGGAGGTTGCGCGTATTCATGACGTGGGATTCCAGCCCCATACATCGGTCTTTTCTTCTGATGCAAGATTCATGTATATTATCGCGCGTGATGGATGGCTTACAAAGATTGATCTTAGAACATTAGAGCCCATAAAGTCCGTGAACGTCGGAAAGAACTCTCGAGGGACGGCGCTTACCGATGATGGGAAATATCTTGCGATAGGAAATTATGAACCCGGAAATGTTGTCATTGTCGACCCTGATTCAATGAAGACGCTTGCAACGATCGATCTTGTTGGTGAGTTGGGTGGAAAAGAGATCGTGTCACGTGCGGGTGCGCTTGTCGAGGATGGCGAGAAAGTGATCGTTGCACTCAAGGATCTCAATAGTGTTTGGGTCATTGATACAAGCAAATCGGGATTTCCTGTGACGGAAAAATATTGGAATATTGGTGATGGAAAGACTCCGCTTCATGATGCGTTTCTCACTCCTGATGGCAAGTTCTTTATTGTTGCATCAATGGGTTCAAATACTGTTTGGGTACTTGATACAGAGACTTGGAAACCAGTCGGAGAGATCAAGACGGGAGAGACTCCACACACGGGTCCAGGTGCAACGTGGGGGAACAATATCTACATTCCGGCACTTGGGGAGGGGCTCATCACCGTCGTGGATATGAAGACATGGAAGCCGATCAAGTATATAAAAACTGCGGGTCCAGGCTTATTCGTGAGAGCATTTAATGAAGACCCCGAATATCCTTATGTGTGGGCTGAAACCGCCTTTGGTGATCATCAGGATGAAATATATGTTATCGATGCTCGTTCAAATGAGATCGTAAAAACACTTATTCCCGTAAAAGGAAAAAGTTCTTGGCACCCCGAATTCACCAATAATGGACAATATGTTTATGTCGTTTCACAGACCGCTAATGAAGTTGAGGTATACGATGCTCATACATTTGAGATAGTGAAAAGAATAGTATCTGAAACTCCATCAGCTGTCTCAAATATCGGTAATCGTATTGATGAGTTGGGCTTGTAGTATTACGTTGTATAGATTTAAAACAAAAAATACTCACTTCATCGTGAGTGTTTTTTGTGAGACAGAAGGAAATCGATTCCGTAATTACTAACTTCGTAAGTACTGCTGGGTGTTTAAATTAGGTCCATCGGTCATTTTTAATGTGAACGATTGGCAGCCACTTCGTATTGAATGTAAGATATCTTCATGCAAAAGAAAGTTATATTACTGAAAGTAAGAGAGGGAAAGCTTGAGGAGTGGAAAAAATGGTGCAACGAACTCGAGCTCACTCGTCGCGCGGAAGCACTCGAGACCCTTGAGGAAGAAAAAGTAACTGAAGAGTCATGTGTGCTTGTTCATTTTGATGGTGCTCCGCATGTTGTCGCATTTGCGGAAGGTGAGATGCTTCCTGCTCGAATGGACAGGGAGATGAATCAGAAGCATGTCGCAATGAAGAAAGAGTGTTTGGAGTATGTTGGGGAAGGGGAGAGTTTGTATCATTTGAAGGTTTGAGCCCTGCTTAGTAAACAAAAATAGGAATCGGTCACGAGTTACTAAGTATTTTGTTTCACTGAGTTGCAATATTCGTTCATCGGCTACAAGTTTTCTTTCGCCGTCGCTCAAGAAACTCGCAGCCCGCCCCTCGCGGTTTTGCTTGCTAGCAAAACATCGCTGCGGCCTTCGATCCCCCCACGCAAGCAAAACTATTTGCTTGCTCATCTCCACAATTACAAAAATGGCACCCACATGGGTGCCATTTTTGTAATTGTGGAGATGGGGGGAATCGAACCCCCGTCCGGAAGGGTAGTGTGACATGCATCTACAGCGCGTAGTATGCTTTATTTTATTCGGCAAGTACGATGTGAAGCAAACGAAATACGTACTCTAACCTAGTCCTTGATTTTCGTTCGCGTAGTCGGACACTACGCAACTTATCCTGATGATATGACATGTCGCTCGAGCCTATCAGGAGTATTCCCGGGACACGTCGTTACTTAAGCGTAAGCGAATGCGAAGCTGTTTGCTCCAAAGTATGGAGAAGCAACTCCTGTGCGTTTGTTGGCACTTTCAGTTTGATCACGGATTTACGAGCTAGCGATCATGCTCGGCGTGCACATGGACACGTACCTCCCCCGTCGAAGCCAGTCATCCCCAATTTGTTGTTATAAATAACAATAGCGAACAATCGTCATTCTAATGTAATTTTGCTTTTACTGCACGCGCGATCTCGCGGAGTGATTCACGTTTCTTGATCGTTTCACGCTTGTCGACTTTCTTTTTTCCGCGACCGATAGCGAGGCGAAGCTTTATTACACGTCCTTTATTATACATCGAAAGTGGCACTATTGTCAAACCCCGTTCCTCTTCGTATTTCGCGAGCTCCCCAAGCTCTTTTGCGGTGAGAAGGAGTCTGCGATTACGGGTTGGTTCGTAGTTGTTTCCTTTGTTTGAAGGCTGATATACGGGGATCTCTGCCCCAATAAGATATGCCTCACCTCCTCGAACGGTGATGTGTCCACCCTCAAGTTTCCCTTGATGATTGCGTAATGACTTCACCTCGCCACCAAAAAGCTGCACCCCCGCTTCGTATTGCTCGAGGAGCTCAAAGTCATAGTGCGCGCGTTTATGTTCGATAAGATTAGCCATATTTGTTCATCCTACATTTTTTCTTCGTTTTTTCCCAGTTTTCGCGCATTTTCCGTAATCTTGTATAATGTTGCTACTATGGATTTCAAAAATTTCAACAAAAAAGAGGATGGCGAAGAGCGCGGTGGAAAGAAGGAGGGAATCCCTCCTGCTCCATCGTTCTTCTCGAACATGCTCACTATTTTACTGGTTTTTCTTCTTCTTGTTTCTGCATACTCATTCTTTGAGGAGCGAAAAGTAAAGACCGAAGTCGTCTCGCTCTCGCAGCTCGCAACAGATATCCGTCAGGGGCAGGTGAAGCAGGTCGATGTTGAGGGTTCGGACCTTAATATTACTTATGCTGATGAGGTGAAGAAGAAATCAAAGAAAGAGGCCGAGGCGTCATTCTCTGACACGATGAAAAATTATGGAGTCTCTCCTGAGGAGCTTGCGTCAACAAATATCGACATTAAAGATCCATCAGGGTTTGCGTTCTGGTTCTATTCACTCGCACCATTCCTGTTCCCAATACTTTTCCTTGTGGTCTTCATCTGGTTCTTGTCACGACAAGTGAAGGGCTCGGGTGGAATGCAAGCATTCTCTTTTGGGCAATCAAAGGCACGCGTCATTTATCCTGATGACACTGCACAGCGCGTGACATTCAAAGATGTTGCAGGTGTAAAGGAGGCAAAAGAAGAACTCCATGAGATCGTTGAGTTCTTGAAGCAGCCGAAGAAATTCCTCGACATTGGTGCACAGATACCAAAGGGCGTCATTCTTATGGGTGGCCCAGGAACGGGAAAGACACTCCTTGCGCGTGCGGTCGCGGGGGAGGCGGGTGTGCCGTTCTTCTACTTGTCGGGTTCTGAATTCGTCGAGATGTTTGTGGGTGTTGGTGCGTCGCGCGTACGCGATCTGTTCCGTATGGTCAAGAAGGAATCACCTGCGATCATCTTCATCGACGAGATCGATGCGGTCGGACGTGTGCGTGGTACGGGCGTCGGTGGTGGTAATGACGAGCGTGAGCAGACGTTGAACCAGATCCTTGTTGAAATGGACGGATTTGAACCGACGGAAAAGGTTATTGTAATGGCGGCAACCAATCGTCCCGACGTGCTCGATCCCGCACTTCTTCGCCCTGGTCGCTTTGATCGTCGCGTCGTGCTTGATCTTCCTGACCTTGCTGATCGTGAACAGATACTCGGTATTCATGCACGAAAGAAACCTCTCACTGAAGATGTGAACTTGAATGTCATTGCCCAGCGCACTCCGGGATTTTCGGGCGCTGATCTGCAGTCACTTATGAATGAAGGAGCGATCCTTGCAGCGCGCGAGAATAGGAAGCAGGTATCACAATATGATCTCATTCGCTCGATCGAGAAGGTGATGATCGGTCCCGAGCGCAAGAGTCATATCCTTTCTGAGGAAGAGAAGAAGATCACTGCATATCACGAGGCGGGCCATGCGCTTGTTGCGTCTTTGCTCTCGTATTCCGATCCTGTTCATAAGATATCGATCATTTCACGTGGTCATGCTGCTGGGTATACGCTCAAGCTTCCTATCGAGGAGCGACGGTTCCATACCCGCAAAGAATTCTTCGATGATATCGCAGTGTCTCTCGGCGGTTATGTTGCGGAACTCATGATGTTCGATGATCTTACGACTGGCCCTTCGAACGACCTTCAAGTGGGCACCGCACTCGCGCATGACATGGTTGCGAAGTATGGTATGTCGGCAACACTCGGACCTATTGCTTTTGAATCATCGGGGAGTGTTCTTCTCGGTCGCGGGGGATTTGTTGAGAAGGACTACTCTCAGGATGTTGCGTCGCGTATCGACAAGGAGGTCGAACAGATCATGAATTCGCAACTCGTCCGTGTGCGCGAATTACTCCTCAAGCATAAGGCGGTTTTGGATAGTATTGCGCTCGAGCTTGTGCGTGTTGAGACCATCGAGAAAGATGATTTCGAGAAGTTGCTCACGATGCATGGCATCAAACCAAAACAGAAGGTGGGAGAGGAGGTGTATATCGCTCCTGCTCCTGCTGTGTCGGAAAAGGTGGAGATACCAAGCCTCCATGTTACTCATGAGCTCGTGGAGAGCAATCAGGGGACTCTTCCTGCTTCAGACAAGAAGAATGAGGATGGTAAAGGTTTTTCGATCAAGTCGCTGCGTAAGCGCGGAGAGAAGAAATAAGACTTCACGACCGTATGAAAAACACCCGCATATATGCGGGTGTTTTTCATACGGTCACCATACGATGCATTCCTGACTCGGAATGAATGTTCTCGGCGGGAAAGTGTCGGGGTATGCACAGCGTAATTCATTGAGGGTGAACATGAACGGTATGGAGCAGATGAAAATGACAAGAATGGGCAGAATGTAGCGCACGAATTTGTTCTTTATGCGTTTTTCTCCTTTCATGATGACCCAGGACATCGGGCTTGCGATAAGTCCATATACGAAGATCATGGGAACGATCAAGAGTGCGAGGGAGAATATGTCTCCCAGTCCTTTTGATAAAAGTTCGACGTATACTCCGAATATTCCGGTAATATAAAATACTTCCTTGTTGCTATAGAAAAAATATGTTCGAAGGAAGAACCAAGCGACAAAGAGTCCGCTGAAAGCAAAGATATTGAATGCCCAAAATTGGAGAATGCGCTCTCCGAAGAGTATGACCTCAAATCCCTCATGGAGATTATTTGCAAACGCTGCAAATAATCCTTCAAAGAGCACCATAAGATATCCTGCGCCAAAAAAGCGCAAGACGAGAGGTACTTTGGGTGAATTGACCATGTTCGCGATCTTGCTCCTTAAATAATATACGGGGATACCGCCAAGAATTAGGAGTAAGAAGAAATAGAGAATGTGCGTATTCCATGATACGGAAAGAAGGTAGTACCCCCAAAAGAGAAGAGATATGCCAAGGATTGCGATGGTCATTTTTTCTACATCTGCCCCAATATCTTTCATGGACATATTATAACATTTCTTCATATATTTTTTTATGCGTAGCAACTATATTGCTGTATATCAAAGAGTGCGTTATGATGGGAGTATTCAAGCAGTGCGGATTGCTTGGATGTGTGGTTCATTGTATCTCCTCCCTTCCGGATGCTTCATGCATCCGGTTTTTTTTATTTCTGTTTCCTTGACGTCTGTGTGTGTTCTGGTAAACCAAGTAAGGAACGCAACATCATAAGGAGGATCACATGCAAGGAAACAATGTCTTGCCTCTTCATCCAGAGACATACGCGGCATCGGTCGATATCAATATTGCACTGCCACTTATCAATGCTTCCATATGGCTCAGTTTCGGACCTTTTGATTCAAAGGATGATGCCGAGGATTGGTTGAATGTTCTTCAAATCGTTCATCAAGAGATAGAGGAGCCGCTTACGCACCATCTTTATTCGGCGAATAGTTTTATGACTGAATCGTCCGAGGAGCCATCTGTTTCGTGTTTTATCGGCGGTACTGATGTCCCCAAGGTGGCGTCATCGTTCCGTGCAAAAGGGGAGCTCATTCCTTCGGGAACTCCCGTTGATACCGCAGAGAAATTGTGCAGTTATGCGCTCCGCGCTCTTCAGGAGTCGATTGAACACGCGCAATCTGTCATGTCGTGATCGTATGTTTCTTGTATATCCCCGAATTTGAATATTCGGGGATATTGTTTGCATAGAAAATAGAACCTTTACGTGATAAACTAGTCACTATTAAACAAAAGTTCGATATGGCGTATAAAAAAGAAAAGACACTTGTACTTCAGATGAGAAAATCAGGAATGAGTTATAGTCAGATACGAGAAAGAGTGTCAGTGAGTAAAAGTACATTAAGTAAATGGCTTCAAGATTTTCCATTGTCAGAAAATCGGATGAAAGAGTTGCGTGATAATAATCCAAAGCGCATAGAACGTTTTCGTGCGACGATGAAAATAAAACGTGATAAAAGAATAGACACACAGAGAGAGAGGGTGGGTCGTGATATTGGAAAACTTACCCAAAGAGAACTTTTTATTGCGGGCTTTTTTCTTTTTTGGGGAGAAGGTTCAAAAGGTCGTTCTTCAATGGTTGCATTTGCGAATACTGATCCAGTGATGGTTAAATGTTTCCTTGATTGGGTCGTTGCTATCGGAGGGGAGAGGAAACAAGTCCGTTTTGTTCTTCATTTGTATAAAGATATGGATGTTAAAAAAGAACTTGCTTTCTGGTCAAAAACACTTGATTTTCCACTTTCGGCATTTACGAAACCATACATAAAACAATCAAACCTCTCAGAGGTCACCTATCGAAATGGCTTTGGGCATGGTACATGCAATGTGCGGTATATGAGTCAAGATTTGAATGATTATGTTCGAATGGGGTTATTCCACATACGGGAGTTGTATAATGAGTAATTCTGTTTTACTCTACTCATATCCACCCTTAGCTCAGTTGGTAGAGCATCCGTCTTATACACGGAAGTGCCCTGGTTCGAGCCCAGGAGGGTGGACAAGTAAGGTACGCAATGTGAAGCATTGCGTACTTGTCTAAGCCGGAGTCATTCCGAGGTTTGACGAGGCGACGAGGCGGGGTCGCGAGCGACCAATTTCCCTTAGCAGTGGACTGCTTAGGGAAGGGAAGTACTCTTGTGGTGCACTTTGGTGTTTGACTGTTCTTGGTCAAACAACTTAGTGACTCGTGATGACGAAGTTTTCAAATGCCGTACGACTGGTCCCAGGTTTTATTGATATTTTTTTTCATTCCTGTAGTCTCTGGGAAGGCGTTATTTTAATAGGAGGTTTGCGTATGGCCCAAGATGAAGTTGTTACTCCGGAAGGCACAAGGATATGGATCGCTGCATCTTCCGGTGATGTGCCTTGCAGAGCAAATCTTCCCGAGTCATCGGATAAGATCGAACCCATCTCCAGTTCATGGCTCAAGAAGAAGTACTCGTGCGGGCACCGTGGTCCGCGAAAGTTCTCACTCTTTGTTCATGGCATCTCAGTAGATTCCACGAAGCACAATGATCTGTGCCCCGAGTGCCTTATCGAAGAGGTGAAGAGGACGGTCATTCGCTGCGGATTCTGTGGTCTCCCGATATTCCCTGGTGACGGTGTTGCACTTTATCATCCGACCACGCAGGGGCTTGATCTTGCGATCGCCTCCTTCGTCGACCCTGACTCAGTCATGTGCTGTATGCGCTGGGATTGCAGTCCTCATTCCTCATTCCTTTTCGCAGGTCATTGGACTAAAGATGGATTCAGGCAGTTCTCTTTCGGAGATCATGACTAAATAAGTACACACCCGAACATGATGTTCGGGTGTCTTTATTTAAGTAGACAAGTTCGCTCTTCGTGATACAACAAGAGTATGAATATACCCATCAAGCGTTTTGATAAGAATTTACCGCTACCCGAATATAAGACCGCCGGAGCAGCGGGGTTCGACCTTTGTGCACGAGTATCGGAGGCTATTCCCGCTCACTCTATTGCGTACATTCCACTCAACGTTGCCATCGCACCACCAGAGGGATATTTTGTCTTGCTCTCTGCACGTTCATCACTTCACAAAAAAGGTTTAATGCCCGCAAATGGGGTGGGTATCATCGATCGTGATTACTCGGGGAACGAGGATGAATATACTGCGGCACTCTACAATTACACTGACCACGAAGTGAAAGTGGAAGCGGGTGATCGCCTGATGCAGGGGGTGTTCATCCCGTGCATGCAAGTCATGTGGGAGGAGGTCGATGATCTTGGTAATAAAAGTAGGGGTGGATTTGGAACGACAGGCCATCATTCATAGATCATCGATATATTTAAAAAGCCCCGCATTTGCGGGGCTTTTGTAGTCAGTATTGGTCATCTTCGAGCTTGATACGCTCGTCTTCTTCCTTTGCTTTTTTATAAAGATCGGGGAGCCATTGAAGTAACAAGAACAGTATTCTGATCAACGCCAATAGGAGAAAGTAGGAGACAAGAGAAACAATAAGGTGCGGTGTCTCAAGTCGGTAGTCTATCCAACCATCCATCACTCCAAGCTCATTCATGCTGACAAGGCCTGGTACCTCAATGAGAAGAATGATGACAAGTGTGACAAGTAGGGTTGGGAGTAGTGTCGAGCGTGTGGCTTTTTTCGATGCTTCGTCGTGCGCGTAGGACTTCAAGAATGCGAGTATCATATTCATTCTCCATCAAGGCGGGCTCTGTGTTGTAGAGTAACAGGACGATGTTCTTCGTCAAGATGTTTACTCAAAATGCGTTGGTGTTCCTCGCGCCATAATGCGCTCAATGAGGAGGGGGTATTTTGTGAGAGTGATATCTTCCGTCAAAAGACGCTTTGCTTCCTCGCGTGCAGCCTCGACCATCTTGATGTTCTTTATCGCCTCCATTCCGATATCAGTGATACCCCATTGTTTTCCACCGGAGAGTTCACCTGAACCACGCAGTGTGAGGTCTATTTCAGAGAGCTCGAATCCGTTCTTTGCGGTCGTGAGCGCCTTCAGTCGTTCGAATGTTTTTGTTGAAGTAGTTTCGGAGAAGAGGTAACAATATGCTTGATGGGTGCCACGAAGGACACGTCCGCGGAGCTGGTGCAGTTGTGCTAAGCCAAATCGCTCCGCTCCTTCGATGATGATGACGGTTGCATTGGGAACATTCACACCCACCTCAACGACTGATGTTGCAACGAGGATATGTATGTCGCCCGCTGCGAATTCTTCCATCACCGCATCTTTCTCTGATGGCTTCATTTTGCTGTGCAGGATTCCGACTGTATATTGTGGAAATATTTTTTCCTGTAATCTTTTCGCTTCTTCTTTTACTGATTTCAGATTGAGCGCCTGTTCTTTTGATGGGTCTGGCTCATCAATGCGCGGACAAATGACATACATTTGTCGGCCCGCTAATAGTTCTTCTTTGATCTTCGTATATGTTTGTTCGCGTTTTCCCACTTCGACGATCGTGGTAATAACTGGTTTTCTTCCGGAGGGCATTTGGTCGAGGAGGGTGAGATCAAGATCGCCGTACAGCGTGAGTGCAAGCGTGCGAGGGATGGGGGTTGCGGTCATTGAGAGGAAGTGTGGAACCCGACCATCCTTCTGAACGAGCTTCGCGCGTTGTTTTGTCCCAAAGCGATGCTGTTCATCAATGATGACGTATGCGAGGTGTTTGAATTGCACACTTTTTTGAATAAGTGCATGAGTACCAATAACGATCGGAATTTCTCCATTCTCGACCCACTTTAAGAATTGCGTGCGTGAGATATCGGTCCAACCATCGGGGTGTACTTTGGAGGGGAACTTACGGCAGCCGCTTCCGGTGATGAGTCCAATATTCATTCCACTCCCCACAAAGAATTTTATGAATGATTCGAAGTGTTGCGTCGCAAGTATTTCAGTGGGGCACATGTATGCGACCTGGAGTGCGCCAAAGTCTTGTCCTTCGGGGCGCGTCGTCACCGTAGCGTACGTCGTTGCGGCAGCGACCGCCGTCTTTCCTGAGCCGACATCTCCCTCAAGAAGACGCAACATTGGGCGTGATGACGCAAAGTCTGAGAGTATCTTTTCCACCGCGGCATTCTGCGCGCTCGTGAGGGGGAAACCAAAGTGTTCGACAAAGCTCATGAGGCCAGCCGGTTCGGGGATTATCTTGAACGCAGGATTTTGTTCATAGAGCATGCGACTTTGTTGGCGCTCGAGCTGAATAAGGAATATCTCTTCAAAAGCAAATCGTTTACGTGCGCCGCTTGCATGCTTTTCGTTGCGCGGTGTATGTATCCAAATGAGCGCGGTTTGAAGTGAGGGGAGATTGTAGCGCTTGAGTATGTCGTCAGGAATGACGTCGGGGATCGTTTCAATGATTCCCGAGCCGAGTATCTTGTTGAGTGCATGATAGAACCAGCGCGACGTGATTCCTTTTGATTCGGGATATACGGGGAAAGATGCGGGCTGGTCATCTGATGAGCCGGCATTAAAAAGTGACGGACTGATGTCTCCGGGAAGTGCGGGAATCTTTTCGACCTCGGGATTGATGAGGGTAATGCTTGTTGCACGTTTTTTAACAGTACCGCTCGCGCGGATGAAATCTCCGACCGCGATCATCTTTGCCATATAAGGTTGATTGAACCATACGAGTTTCATCTGCCCCGATGCGTCGCGAATAGTTGCTTCACCCATTGGGACTTTGCCACGGAAAGATTTTTTTGTACTTGTTTTTTCGACTTGGCCATACAGCGTGAGACGCTCACCATCTGCTGCGAGTTCAATGGGGGAGGCTTTCCCCGCGTCAACATGCCTTGCGGGGAAGTGGTAGAGAAGGTCGCGAATAGAGAAAATACCTAGCCGCGCAAGCGCTTTTTCTTGTGTGTCGGTAATGCGAAAGTGACTCCGCACCGCATCATCCGCTTTCATTGGTTTTTCCTGCATGATTCCCATCATACGAAATCGCGCGTGTTGTGTATATGAAGCAATTAGGATGTTGCTTTTCTGTCTGTTATACTCGCCCCAGTCGCTCTTCTTAGACACTATTTGGCTCAAGATCGGAGGATCGTATGCTAGCCGCAACACTTGAACTCAGAATCTGGAAATTTCTGTTGTTGTTTCTTATGGGTGGCGCGGTGCTACTCTGGTATTTGGATATATGGAATGGCGTATTTCACCTGTCGGTTAATGAGTATGTGCTGATCATTCTCTCGCTCACGCATATCACGATCGCATCGGTGACGATATTTCTCCATCGACATCAAGCACATCGTTCGCTCGAACTCCATCCTATCCCCAGTCATTTCTTTCGTCTTTGGCTTTGGCTTACGACGGGAATGATCACCAAGGAGTGGACGGCGATCCATCGCAAGCATCACGCAACATGTGAGACGGACAAGGATCCACATAGTCCGAAAAGATTTGGATTATTTCGTGTCCTTTTTGGTGGAGTGTTTCTCTATGTTGATGAATCGCGCAATAAAGAGACGATGGTCAAGCATGGCTTCGGTACTCCTGATGATTGGATCGAGCGCCATGTATACACCCCGTATCACAAATACGGCGTGATACTCATGCTTCTTATCGATCTTGCCTTGTTCGGTCCTCTCGTTGGAGTTTTTGCCATGTGGCTTGTGCAGATGGCATGGATACCGTTCTTTGCTGCGGGTGTCATCAATGGCGTCGGGCATTATGTTGGCTATCGCAACTTTCCGAGCATGAACAAAAAGGAACAGTGTGAAGATTGGTCAACAAATATCTTTCCGATCGGGATACTGATCGGCGGAGAGGAACTCCATAACAATCATCACTATTATCCGAAGAGTGCAAAGCTTTCGGTAAAATGGTTTGAGTTTGATGTTGGGTGGCTGTACATTCGCATCTTGGAGCAACTCGGACTTGCGCGCGTGAAATATGTGTATGACAAAAGTGTTTCATTGTAAGTTTTTAAAGCCGGATAATAGATCCGGCTTTTCTTTTTTTGTTTCCATATTTATTTTTTGTACGGTACACTTAATGGAGAATATTAATAAAGGTTTGACACAACAAGAATATATCTTGGGATACCTATGAGTAATGATACGCAAAGGGGCGATGACGGTTTTTCAAAAGAATCGCTCGGTGAAAAGTTTGAAGTCTTAACAAATGCATCTCCCGATTGCATTAAGTTATTTAATCTTGAAAATAAAGTTGAATATATGAATCCGGGTGGACTTAAAGAACACGGATTCAAGAGCCTCGAAGACGCCATCGGTTTTGATTGGACGCTTTCTATCGTACCTGAGCAACGCGCGGAGATCGCGCGGCTGATCAAAGAAGCAGTTACGGAGAAGAAAACGATCTCTCTTGATGTGCAGCATTTGCATGAACTCGCGAATCGCGAATGGTGTTCGCTTATCGTGAGCCCCGTCTTTAGTGCGAATGGTGACGTGAAATATTTCGTTGGCATTTCGCGAGACATCAGTGATCGAAAAGAAGCTGAAGCAAAGCTTGCGGCATACGCAAAAGAGCAAGAAGCACTCAATAAGATGATGGTTGATCGCGAGTTGAAGATGATCCAGCTCAAGAATCAAAATGAATGTCTCAGTAAAACTTGCCAGTGCACAAAAAGTTGTGATGTAGAGGCCGGGGAGTAATGCTCTCGCATACCACATGCTTTTGTTTATGATGATTAAGTAATGAAAACAGTATTCAAATGGCTTTTGTGGAGTCTCTCTGCTCTTGTCGTGAGTATCTTTCTTGTGCTCTCTGTGATCCACCTTGCGACAACGCCATCAAATGATCGTGATTGGTCTCTCGATCAGGCTGTACTTCCTTATGGGGAAATAAGTGGCGATATGGTGACAATCCATAACATCCGAAATTTTACCTACACCTCCACGAAGGATTATATTCCTGAGTATTACGACAAGACCTTTGATTTGAGTAAAATAAAGAACGTCTATTATATCGTCGAACCATTTTCCGGGGTCCCTGGTTCCGCACATACATTTCTCAGTTTCGAATTTGAAGACGAACAGTTCGTCGCGATCTCCGTCGAGATACGCAAAGAAAAAGGCGAGTCATATCATCCTCTCAAGGGACTGTTCAATCAATATGAAATTACATACGTCATTGGTGATGAACGTGATCTTATTAAGTTGCGTACAAATTATCGCAAAGACCTTGTGTATGTGTATCCCGCAAAAACAACGAAGGAAAAGATGCAGCAGCTATTCGTGGGAATGGTTCGTAGCGCGACGGACCTGAAAGATCATCCGGAATTCTACAACACGCTCACAAACACCTGCACGACGCGTATCGTGCATCATGTAAATACCGTCACCCCAGATAGGGTGCCATTCCTCAATTGGCGGATATTGCTTCCGGAGGGCTCGGATAGACTCGCATATGACCTCGGACTTATCGACACCAGTTTGTCTTTTGAAGAGACGCGCAAGCGATACTTCATCAATGACCGCGCGCAGAAGTACGCTCTCGATGAAGACTTTTCAGTGAAGATCAGGGAGGACGAATAGTTGTTGCCGCGCACTGGTGCTCCTTGTCTTTGGGTGGGTTTTCCACCATCGTCTCTATTTGCTATATTTATTGGTGTTATCGGAAGGAGAAGTAAGTAATTAAACAGTTAAAGATCATAAAATATGGAAACAAAGAATAATGTTCTGATCGTCGCACTCCTTACTCTTGTATTAGGTTTTGGTGTTGGATATTTCATTGGAACAGGTCGTACTGCAAATCCCGTGCAAGCAGTCTCGTCAGACATGCATGGAGCAATGGAGGGGATGACCTCAGGGATTGCTGGTAAGACAGGAGATGCCCTCGATCAGGCTTTTCTTGATGAAATGATCACTCATCACGAAGGGGCGATCGTAATGGCGGAGACACTTCTTCGTGAAACAAAACGGCCGGAGCTTGTAAAGCTTGCGAATGATATCATCACTGCTCAGACACAGGAGATCCGAATGATGGAAGAGTGGCGCACCGCATGGTTTGAACATCAGTAATCGATCACATGTGCCTTACAAAAGAGCGACATTCGTCGCTCTTTTTGTTATGTCTTTAACAACAATCGAAAGAAGTATTTCAGTGGATGAATACTTGGCAATTTCGATCATACCCTATGTCTTGCGCGTGATGATTTTTGCTATCTGTGCAAAAAGTGAATTCGAATCATTCATTTGGTTTACTGCATCTGCCCAATCAAACTCACCTCGTACAAAAAAACGCGTATCAATGACATCGGGTCTTGCGGGGGTGTTTTTCATTCCAATCTCGTCTCCGTAATAGCAAACAGGAGCACCAGGAAGCGAATAGAGGAGTCCAAATGCTTGCAGGATCTTTTCTTTGTCCTCGGAAAACGCTGTCGCGATACGCACTGCGGTCGTATTCCCGTTGTTGAATAGATATTCGCGTTTTGGGTCGAGCATGTTGATCATCTTTTCTCGGGTCTCCGAAGGGAGGTTTCGTAGCTCGATATCATCATGGTTCCGGAGGAAGGTCGCCCATTGGCATCCCTGGGGAATATCTCCCGATGCGCGCATGACATCATCGACGTACGTTTGGTCATTGAAAAGTAGGGTTTCCCACAGCGCACTCATGAGAGGGAAATGGTATGCCATATGAAATTCGTCCCCATTTCCAAAGTAACTCTTTGTCTCCTCGATGTTTCCTCCCGCTTCTGCGAGCAAGATGACTCCTGGATATTTTTCTTCGAGGTGTGCGCGCATGCGTTTGAGGATCTTGTGCGTTTCGGGGAGACCCCTCGAGTCCGTACCTTCGCGCTTGATGAGGTGCGGGGCGGCATCGATGCGAAACCCATCTGCACCAAGATGTGCAAGGAAATCCATATTGTCGAACATTGCGGAGATGACCTCTTCGTTATCCCAGTTGAGATCGGGCTGCTCTGGATAGAAGGTCGCATAATAGTAATCATTGGTCTTTGGGTTTCTGATCCAGTTGTGCTGCTTTATTCCCGGGAAAGCGTTGACGCTTCCTCTTAACTCTTCACCTGTTTCGCTCCATAGAAAATAATTGCGCTTGGGATTTTCTTTTGAAGCTTGTGCTTCTTGAAACCATGGGTGCTCTGAAGAAACATGATTCACAACGAAATCAAGGATGATGCGGAGTCCTTTCTCGTGAGCCGCAACGATCAGCCTTTCGAGGTCCAAAGTGGAACCGAGGTCACTGCGCACGCCCCGAAAATCAGTGATATCATATCCTGCATCGATCATTGGGGATGGATAATGGGGGAGTATGTGTAGCGTATTCACTCCAAGTCGAGAAAAATGATCAAGGTGATCGATCAGGCCTTGGATATTTTGTGCAAATTTGTCGATATAGAGCTCATAGATCTTTGCCCCCATCCACCATTCATTGTTGTTCATGTTGGAATTATTCCATGCTCAGTATCTTGGCACAAGAAATTTGAAATTAGTGATAATATGATCCTTATGAAAGTGCGCACAAGTAAGATTTCGAATAAAAGAAATGCTTGGTGATGGAGTGGAGAATACAAAAATAATTACATGATCAATAAACAGAATATTATGGACAACAAAGGATCGTATGGAAATTTTTCCAAAGAAGAGATGGAGCATTACACCGAAGAGGCGCGCCTGCGGTGGGGTGATACTGAAGCATTCAAACAATCTCAGGAGCGAGTACAGAAGATGGGCAAGGAGGGATTACGTAAGGTGCTCGCAGAGAGCGGCACACTTACCAGGGAGATCGCCCAGTCTATGAATGAGGGAGAGGATCCGACGGGGGAGAGAGTGCAAGCGCTCATATTAAAGCACTACGAGGGCCTTCGTGCATTCTACGAACCCAACCTTGATATCTATTTGGGTCTTGCGGATATCTATGTTTCCGACGAACGTTTCCGTGCAAATTATGAAAATGTCGCCGAGGGTCTCGCGCAATTCATGCATGACGCCATGATGCATTTTGTGAAAATGAGGGAAGTTTGAGTTCACTCAGTCCCTCTTTTGGGTCATTGCATTCCAGTGAAAGAGTCATTGTGGAAAAGTTTCATGGGTCATAATTAAGAATCTTGCTACACTGATGAACATGACTCCTAAATTTATCTACGCAGGGTTTTTTGCTGCTTTTATGCTCGTTATCGGAGGAGTTGTTTTGCTGAGTGACAACAAGAAGGATGATGATAGTAATATTGTAGCGAGTACTACTCCCACCGAAAGTGTTGTGATAAAACCTCCTCCTCTGTCAGTAGCTTCCACGAGTAGTAGTAATAGCAATAATGACACTAATGGTAATAGTTGTGTCCGCGCAGGTTGCAGTAGTCAGCTTTGTGTCGACAAAAGGGATGCAGGTAATATCATGACGACTTGTGAGTACAATGAACAATATGCGTGTTATCAGGATGCTCGTTGTGAAAAACAAAGTAATGGTAGATGTGGTTTTACGATGACAGCAGAAGTAAAAGCCTGCCTCAGTTCTCTGTCTTCGTCCGAGACTCAGGTGCCCACATCGGAACAATCACCTGTCCCTGCACCTATTCCTGTTTCTACGCCAGTGGTGGATTCAAAACCAGCTCCGACGCCGGTAGTGGTGCCAACAAGTCAGATCGTTAAACCAAGAGGAGTCTTCTCTAGCTCTGGCGCGGGAAGTAGTGGGGTTCTATCTGATGAAAATGTGCGCGGCGTGCTCATTCGTGGTCTTTGGAAAGATATTGAAAAAACTCCAGACGTCTTTACTTTTACCGTGATCGATCAGCAGGTAACAATGGTGAAAAATTCTGGTAAGTCATACTCTCTTTCCATTATGGCCGGTGGTCCCGGTAGTCCACTTTGGCTCACTGAGACTCTCGGTGCGCCGTACATAAATTATTCATTCAGAGGTGAAACTGCCTCTCGTCTCCCACTTTTTTGGGACCCGATCGCACAAGAAAGATTGAATAAGCTCGCAAAGGCTTTGGGGGAAAAATATGGGAATGATCCCTTACTTAAGCTCGTGTATGTTTCCCAGATGAGCGCGAATGGTCTCGAGGGTCATTTGCAGAATGTCGATATGACTGCACTCAAGAAGGCGGGTTATACCGATGATAAGTGGGTAGAGGCGGGCAAGCAGGTGGCAAAGAATTTTGCAAACGCATTCCCTAATAAAGCACTTGCTTTTGAAGTGCATGACGTGAACAGTAGCGCATCGGTCCCTTCTCGTATCATTAATGATCTCTGGAATGATCCTTCTCTTGAGCATCGCGTTGGTGCCGGTATGTGGTGGATATCAGGAAAGACGAGTTATCAAGGAGGGCTTATTGAAGTCTTGAAAGCTTACCCAGGAGATATCTATGGTCAGGTAATAGGGAAATCAACAGAACCTACTCGGTTTCAAAACAGTGATTATGGAACCGTCTTTAGTCAGGCGAAAGATATTGGTATGCGCTATATTGAACCTTGGGAATACGAATTCAAGCCCGGCCCCAATGGTGCGGATGGTAAATGGGATGTGATATTCAAAGATTTCAACACTTGGACAGATACGTTGCCATAAAATTTCTTTTCCGCTCAACAAAATAACCACCTAATGGTGCGATTTTTTAGGCGGAGAGATATTAGCCTTTGCGCGAACCCATTTTGAGACAAAGACCTGACTTTGCACGCGCCGAGCGAGTGGTTGCGTTCCAGCTTCGGCGTTTTGTGGCTTCGATTGACGACGACGCTCATCCTCTAGCTGGACGCTCCTAGTGGAAATGCCCGAGGCACTGACCTTAATGTGCCTACACCACCCATGTCTGTCGCATGCTTCCATGCGCGCACAAACCCTGCCCGCTGACGCGGGCAGGGTCTCTCCTCTGAATTTGTCTTAAAAGACAATATCCGTTATGATGCTTTTTATGAAGGACAAGTTTCTTAAGTCGTACTCTCCAAATGAGACGGAGCAATCCATCTATGAACTCTGGGAAAAATCTGGTTATTTTAATCCTGATAATTTACCTGGAGAACAAAAAGAATCATTTACCATCGTTTTGCCACCCCCCAACGTAACGGGAGTGCTCCATCTGGGGCACGCATACGAAGACTCATTGCAGGACGCGGTTATTCGTTACCAGCGCATGCGCGGTAAACGAGCATTATGGATTCCAGGGACAGATTCTGCTGCTATCGCTACGCAAGCTCGCGTCGAGAAAAACATTCAAAAAGACGAGGGTAAAAGCAGGCACGATCTGGGGCGAGAAGAACTAGTACGCAGAGTGTCAGAATTCGCTAAAAATAGCGAGGACACCATTCTAAATCAGGTGCGTCGCATGGGAGCTTCACTTGATTGGAGTCGTTATGCATACACGCTTGATGAAAAGCGTAATTTGGCCGTATCGACAGCATTCAAGCGTATGTATGATGCAGGACTTATTTATCGTGGCAATCGTATCGTGAATTGGGACCCGAAAGGTCAAACCACTATTTCTGATGATGAGATAATTCACGAAGAACGTACAGCAAAACTCTACACATTTAAATACTCGAAAGAATTTCCAATAGCAATTTCAACGACTCGTCCTGAAACCAAGGTTGGGGACACGGCAGTTGCCGTACATCCTAGTGATGAAAGATACAAAGACTATATTGGTAAAGAATTTGATGTAGTCTTCTGCGATGTACCGCTTCATATAAAAATTGTTGGTGACGATTCTGTAGAAAAAGAATTTGGTACTGGCGCGCTTGGTGTGACGCCAGCACACAGTCAAATTGACTGGGATATTGCAGATCGCCATGGCCTTGAGCGACCACGGGTAATCAACGAGTATGCAAAAATGACCGTTGAGGGACGACTGAAAGACAAGAAGGTCTTAGAGGCGCGTGAGGGTGTTGTTGTTTGGCTCCAAGAACAAGACTTACTTGAACAGGAAGAAGAAATCACACAAAACGTATCAACATCTGAACGAACGGGTGCGACCATTGAACCACTTCCTAAATTACAGTGGTGGGTTGACGTGAATAAAGCTTTTACAATTCCGCACTCTGAGATACCGGGAATCGCAAGCGGAACGCAAACGTCTCTAAAAGAGATTATGCGAAAGAGTGTAGAAAGTGGTGCTGTTGATATGCCACAAGAGCGGTTCAAAAAAACATACTTCCATTGGATTGATAATCTGAGAGATTGGTGTATCTCTCGACAGATTTGGTTCGGTCATCGTATTCCTGTTTGGTACAAGGGTGATGAAATTTACTGTGACGTTATTGCCCCAGAAGGTGATGGCTGGAAACAAGAAGAAGATGTACTCGACACTTGGTTTTCTTCTGCTCTCTGGACATTCTCAACCCTTGGCTGGCCTGAAAAAACAAAAGATTTAGAGACTTTTCATCCAACTTCGTTCATGTCACCAGCATATGAGATTCTGCCGCTGTGGGTTTCTCGCATGATTTTAATGAGCGGTTTTCATTTAGGGCAAGTTCCGTTCAAGACAGTAATGATCCATGGTTTGGTGCGCGATAAGCATAGTCGCAAGTTTAGCAAATCTCTTGGGAACGGCATTAATCCAATTGAAATCATTGATAAATACGGCGCAGATGCACTGCGCATGGGCTTGCTTGTAGGTACTGCAATTGGCAATGATATTAAATTTGATGAGAGTAAGATCAAGGGCTATAAGCATTTTGCAAACAAACTATGGAATATAACAAGATTTATTTTAGAAAATACCGAAGGTGTTGATTTTTCACAATCAGTAATCGCTACGCAAAAAGATCAAGAACTAATAAAAAATCTCGAAGCTCTTGTTGCGGAAATAACGGATGATTTTGATAATCACAGACTCTATCTTGCCGCTGAAAAGATTTACCATTACATATGGCACGAAGTTGCAGATAAAATTCTAGAAGAATCAAAAACCATTCTTGATGGTAGTGAAGACGATAATAAATTATCTCGTCAGCGCACACTCCATACACTGCTGACAACTTCGCTCAAGTTGCTGCATCCTTTCATGCCATTCGTAACAGAGGAGATCTGGCAGTCACTGCCGGAGAAGGAAAAAGATATGTTAATAATTGCTACTTGGCCATCGTAAAACTATATGAAATCTAAGGACGAATATATCCTTGGTGTAAATGTTGGTCATGATGCTGGCGTTGCATTGGTGCACAATGGTGTTTTCATTGAGGTGATCGGTGAAGAAAGATTTTCACGCCAAAAAGGACATCTTGGTTTCCCTCACAAATCTTTGGATTACATAAAAGATAAATATCACATCAATACGTTTGATAGAGTTGTTATTATTTCTGGTGGTGGTCGATACAAAACGATATTTTTTGATGAAGAAAAGAATAAAAAATTACGACAACAGCGAAAAGGAGATATTGAGGATGTTTTTGTTAAGTCAATACTTTTTAAATATAAAATTCTCCATGTTCTAAACGCGTGGAAACAAATAAATAAAATCTTTAAGCAATATTTTAGAACGCGTAAAATCAATCAATTTCTTGAGAAAAAATTCCCAAATGAAGAAATCTTACACTTGGATCATCATCTCGCGCATGCGTGGGGCGCACTGGCGTTTACTGATTGTTCACAAGATCAGCTGATTGTCACACTCGATGGTGAGGGGGACGGTTTATCTGGATCAATTTGTGAGTATAAGAATAATCAATTGAAACGACACCGTACGGTTTTGGCTAAAGATTCCATAGGCACTCTTTATGGTCGAGTCACCGATCATCTTGGGATGAAAAGAAATGAGCATGAATACAAAATTATGGGTCTCGCGCCTTATGCTAAGGAGGATTCAGGGCAACTCGTACTTGATAAATTTAAAAAGATTTTATGGTTAAGTAAGGATTCTCTAAATTTTGAAAGTTCGTTTGATATGCAATTTGCACATTACTACATGGTCGCAAACAACTTCGGGAGCTATCGTTTTGATGCAATTGCTTGGGCAATTCAAGAATTTACTGAATCCACTGTCTTGAAATTTGTTCAAGCTGCGCTAATTAAACATGATGCAAAAAATCTCTCTCTTGGTGGCGGTGTGTTTATGAACATAAAACTAAATCAGCAAATACTCTCTACTTGTAATCTTGAGATGTTCAATCCAGCACCGTCGTGCGGGGATGATTCGTTGTCAATCGGTGCGGCAAAGTTTGGTTACGATACTTTTTCAGATAAAAAAACTGAGCCGATTAAAAATATCTACTTAGGGACTGAATATCTCGATACCGAAATTAAGCAATATCTTGATAAGTTAGATGCTGATAAATACAACGTGCGCTACTTTGAAGGTGGGCGTCGAATAGAACAAGAAGTTGCTCGACTTTTAAGTCAAAATGAAATCGTTGCTCGGTTCAAAGGACGCATGGAATGGGGTGCTCGCGCTTTAGGAAATAGATCAATCTTGGCAAACCCGACTATGTTTGACAATATCCGAACCATAAACAAAGCCATAAAAAATAGAGATTTTTGGATGCCATTTGCTCCTAGTATGTTAGTGGAACGTGCAAATGACTATCTGATTAATCCGCAAAAGTTTCTGTCACCATTTATGGCTGTCGGATTTGAAACGAACAGCGAGAAAGCGAGCGAGTTTATTGCTGCAATACATCCCTATGATAAAACTTGTAGGCCTCAAGTGGTTTCTAGAGAAGTTAATCCCGACTATCATTTACTCATTAAGTCATTTGAAAAACTCACGGGGGTTGGTGTGGTATTAAACACCAGTTTCAATCTTCATGGACAACCCATAGTTGAACATCCCGCTGACGCATTACAGACACTTGAGCAAAGCGGATTACGATACTTGGCTATCGGAAATTATTTGGTCTTCAAGAAATGATTAGGCTGCATTTCAACGGTATCAATAATTGCGCGAGTCATACGGATATAGTTTTGATCACCAGAATCAATAACATATTTTGTTAATGAGCTTTCATTAAATAGCTTTCTCAAAAGGCGCTGTCTTTGAATATAAAAGTCTATAAATTTTTCTTGATCTCTGTTGGATCGCTCCATAGCATATTGCACCCATTGCACATTTCTATACTTTAGTGAATCTAATAAGCGCTGTCTCAGTGCTTCTTCTGGTATTTCAATAAAAAATAATGACGCATCATGTTGTTTGAGAGTATCCTCTATATCTGTAAAATCTTTTATAGTAGACTCTGTTTTTATTGTATGAGTGAAATGCAATCTATCAAAAACATAAAGATTTTTTTCTTCGTTAAATACTGTCTCGAGTAATTTTCTTAAGAATGCTTGGTTGTGTTCCAGGTTTGTACTATCAATGCAGGGAATGACCGTTTCTTCTTCGGGCAAGAAAGTTCCTGTCAAATCATGCTCTTTTGCGTAGCGTCTCAGGTTATCAGCAATGGTACTTTTACCACTTGTTGTTACACCCTCAACTATAATAGTGCGATGAAAGTTTTCTATGCTCATGCGTATCTTTGAATATATTCAATCTCGTTAAGTAAATGCATTACACCTTCAATCATGGGTGCTGGTAGGACCTTATCAAATTTCTTTCTTGAAGATGAATTTAGCTTATGGTTTTGGACCCCTACCGACAGATGGTTTTCCATATGCATATCTGGTACGTCAAACTCATCATCCCCTATATGTACAGAGAGGACTTGTTTCCCGTATTTCTTTTTGAGTAACTGTAAGCCCGTGAATTTGCTACCGCGTTGAGGGTTAACAACCACCTTCAATTCATGTGTATCAGTGAAATAGTAGTTTAAGTTAAATATTGTCCAGTCTACCTCTGTCATGGAATCTTTTAGGATATTAAATTTGTATCCGTCCCGAATATACAGCGTGCCATCACGTTCGTGAAAAATAGAAATCTTTTTCTCTGCAAGAAACTCTTTCAATTCCCTAAGATTCTCTAGGTATTTTTTGGGAGCCAGAATCTTCTGCTTTCCCGAAGCGGTATCGTATAGCACGGCACCATTTTCTGCAAGAATGTAATCAAATTTCAAAGAAGTATTTATCTCCTTTGCCTGACCGATGCTATTGTTTGTGTTAAGGACGGTTATGAAATTGGAATTTATACCCTTAACGTAGCGTTGGATCCGGGTTGCTTTCAAAGCTAACGGACTGTGAACAGATTCTCTTAAGGTGCCATCAAGGTCAAATGAAAGAATAATGAACTTCTTGTTCTTGATGGAGTTACGAATCTTCTCATATTCATTACCTAAATAATCGTATGTTCCAAGTTCGCGGAACAGGCCGTGTATCTGTTCTGTTTTAGGCTCAATACTAGTGAAGATCTCTAATAAGTCGTTTGTTTTATTTTCTGTTTCAGCAGATGATTCGTAAGAGGTCATATTATTTAAAGCTTTTTCAAAGCTTAAAATCTCATTCAATGAATCAAGTAATATTTCTTTCGTGTGAGAAGTTTCAGGAGTGCCAAGTCGGTTTATTGTTGTTTTGACTTTTTCGATATCTGACTTAATTTCCCCCGTTCTTTTTTGTGAGATATCTTTCAAAAATTTACCAAAAGACAAACCCTTGTGGTGGGATAATTTAACCAAACAGTTGTAGATTTGAGGATCATTATCTCTTAGTAATGCCTCTACGATATGGGATGGGCTGGCAGCAACATCAGTATTCTTTTTTCTTCTTATGTGTCTTGGTCCAGTGGCTATTTTGATTGCGTCTATACCAAACTTACTCTTCACTTGAGCTGTGAGCACTAGGTCTTGGAGGGAGAAAGGTAAAACCAACAGTTTGTTTATCTCTGTTGCACGCATACTAAATGAGCCACCGTTTATAGTAAATGTATTTGCGGAGGTACCATTATTCCTGTTTCTGGAATAAAGATTTAAGATTGGTTTTCGATCAATAAAACTCTGCAAAATCGTCTCCACGCTCTTATCCAGCATCTCAGGGTTCTCAATAGTAGTACTTTGCTCATTATCAAAAGTGCTGAAGGGGGTAAAACGATCTTGCCCTAACAAACTTGAAAGACTTAGCAACGTACTAGCAAAATCTCGGAACATTTTATAAGGTGATCCCGTATGGTGGGTCACTCTACCGGAAACAACTTGGCTGTTTGGGAGTGAGAATAACAGCTCTCGCTCCTTAAAAAAATCAAAATCATCGACAACATATTTTCCACCATTCTCATCAAGTATTGAATAATGAATATCGTCATCATGGAAAGTGCATACGGTCTGTTTGGGTTCAAAATTGTATTTTCCGATGCTGTATTGACTCATCAGAAGTGAATAATTGAAGGCACCAATTGTTCCACCGACATTCTTAAACTCTTGAGAAATAAATGCAACAAATTCTTCCTTAGGAAATACTTTTGGACTTAACCTCTCAATTTGTTCAAGGATTCTATTCCGATCATGTATGTGATAAATATGGATATCAACATACTCTGGGGCAATTGAGTTTAAGCGAGTAGTTAGTGTATTAAATGTTTTAGCCGTTCCTTTTTTCTTTGTGTCGTTGATAATGTTTATGATTATTTTTTCACGCCGGACGTGATATTTTTGGATATTATCAAGAATAGAAATGATGAGGCGTTCGACTAGATACGGATAGTTACAAGCACGGATATTAATAATTTCATTTTTTATTTCAAAAAGGTTTCCATATTGTTTTTTAATAAAAATCTCAGCTTGTTCCAGGTCAAAAGAGCCTGAATAAACCTCTCCAAATTCGTTATAATTTTGCTTTCCCATGAGTAATCTTATTGGTTGAGCATAAGGCGGTTGGGTTCAAGGCAATGTCCACCAATTGGTCCCCTAACATATCTCAAGACGTATTTTGTAAACTCAGAATGTTCGAGCTTCGTGTATCCATCATTGCACGTTTTGTTTGCAAGTGTATAGGCAATATCAAAATCAATCTCGTGTTTTTCGCGGTATTGGCGAATGTGCTTGTTAAGCAAGATCGCTTCTCTGTAAATTTCGGTACCCCACAACTTCATTGCTTCGATATTTTCTGGTTTTTTGGTAGTGATAGTTTCGATGCCAAGCGTTGAAAAATGAGACGTTACTTCTTCGGCTCGTTTACCGCCGAGGAACTTAACGAATGCCTTAATGCCTTCGGTAAGATGCGGATGTTTACCACGCACCGATGAGTGTGCCGCATCCTCATCACAGTTACTTGTTGTTCCAATAGGTACAGTGGAGTGAATAACGATAAAGCTTGCGCCAGTTGCACCTGCAAACTGTTCCGAGTACGGAAAACAGATATGCATAATGTCCGCTTTTGGCACCCCATCGCTTCTATCAATGCCAGCACATTGCAATATTTCTGCGAGACCGGTTCCAACTTCCACCACTCCAATCACTAAATGTTTTATCATAAAATCACTAGTAATCTATCGCTGGTAACTTCTAGTGCGCCCGCAAGCCGTTCAATCGTCGCAAGGGTAGGGTTTTTCTTGCTACTCTCCATATTACTCATATATGCCCGATTAAGGTTAAGTACCCGACACAAATCACCTTGCGCCATTCCTTTTTCGAGATGTATCCTGCGGATATTCTTACCTAATCTTTTTGCAGCATTACTCATATCCACAAGAGTAGTATACGCAGGTTTGTTTTTTGGAACAATAGTATTTTATGATACAAAAAGGCGATTAAACCCTCCAGGAAATCTTTTTGCAGCATTCATTTTCTTTTTTGGCGCGGGAATATTTTAAGGATATGGAAAAGAGGTTTTCTGGAGGGCGTACCGCCGTAGCGAAGCGGAGGCGGAAGGAGGTGTGTATCAGCATCACTACGTACCCCAATGCGTACGCGGAAGTAATAGAGCCACTACGCGCTCGGCGCGTGCAAAGTTAGGTCTTTGTCTCAAAATGGGTTCGCGTAAAGGCTAATATCTCACTGCCTAAAAATCACACGACAAGGTGCTGTTTTTATTGGCGAAGTTGGAAGGAATTTCTCTCCCTACGGGAGCTGTACAGGCTTCATATCTCACTTCACTCGAAGACGAGCTCGTTGTGATAAATTCAGCCTTTTCGAATCCTTCCTGGAAGTACCACTGGGCACTTCCTCGTCTCCGCTCAACAAAATAACCACCTAATGGTGGTATTTTGTACGAGCGGAGACGGAAGGATTCGAACCTTCGGTCCCTGTAACAGGACGCCTCGTTAGCAGTGAGGTGCTTTAGACCACTCAGCCACGTCTCCAATTTATTTTATTTTCCGCA
>Ga0208374_1000265_pt1 | contig 27730 bp, 24 predicted proteins | sample RifOxyC3_FD_184037 | JGI IMG/M metagenome (GOLD analysis project Ga0208374, IMG submission 184037) | Groundwater microbial communities from Rifle, Colorado - Rifle Oxygen_injection C3 (SPAdes) | ecosystem: Environmental > Aquatic > Deep subsurface > Groundwater | place: Rifle, Colorado, USA...
CCCCCCCATGCCCCACGCGATAACGTGATCAAATTCAAGGGCATGATATGATCCGCAATTTTCACATTTGCCCTGGGCCCTTTTATAAACTTCTCGTTTCACCGAGGCCGGGATATAGCGCGATCTGTTTTTGGCCCCTTCATCATTTTTTTCTTTTACTACTTCTGTTCTTGCAGAAGTTTTTGCGGCCTTCGCGCAAAATTTTTCCGCTTCCGCTTTTTTGATGGCCTCATCTAACATTTGATCTAATAAATCTTCGGTGGAGAGTTTGGTTTTTTTATGGGCCACAAGTCCTTGAAGTTTTTTAAATAGGGATCTAGAGTCCTTTGGCGAATTTATTCAACGGTTTCTTTCCAAGCATAGTCGCTGGGAATCACCTGTATATATTGCCGGAGAAAGCTATGGTGGGTTCAGGTGTGCCGCTCTTGCCAAACGTTTACAGGAAAACTATGGCGTTGGACTAAGTGGGGTAATCATTATCTCTCCTGCCCTTGAATTCGTACTACTTGATCCTTTCGATTACGATATCTCTCCTTGGACAGATCTTTTTCCCACTCTTGCCTTAACTGCGTACTGGCATGGAAAGTCGAAAAAATTTAGTGTAAAAACTCCAACTGCAGAAATATTGACCAGTGCCGAAAATTTTGCTCAAGACAAAATGATGCGCCTCTTGTCTCAAGGTGATACTATACCTGAAAAAGAACGAAGCACTATTTTAGAAGAGATGGCAGATTACTTAGGTCTGGACCATGAAGAAGTTAAGCTTGCCAATGGCCGCCTTCCTTTTTGGCATTATGCCAAGATGTTATTGAAAAAAGAACAGATGGTTATTGGCTTTTATGATTCTTCTGTTAAAGCACTAAATCCCTTCCCAGATCGCGAAGGCCTTCCCTATCCAGATCCATCACTGGCAGGACCTGAACGTCTATTTGCCTCTGGCATTAATGCTCATATCCGACATTATTTAAAATTAGACACTGAACGAGAATATCATCTTTTAAGTCATGAGGTAAATCATGCCTGGAAGATGGAAGAGACTCATGCCTTTAACCGACAAGTTGGGGCAACCGATGAGCTTCGTTTTGGAATGGCGCTTAATCCGCACATGAAAATAATAATCGTTCATGGAAACCACGACATGGTAACCCCATATTTTGCCTCTAAGCGACTAGTAAGTCAGATGCGACTAACTCCAGAACAAAAAAAGAAGATTTCGCTTAAAAATTTCAATGGAGGACACATGTTCTATACCTGGGAAAAATCCAGACAAGATTTTTGCACTACGATTAAAAAATTTGTGGAAGAATAGGAACAAATTCACCTTTGGCGTAATTTATAATTATGATTTATAAATTGTTAATCGACTAAAATTCAAAGTTTTTTCCTTTTTCTGAACCACCACACCAATAGAGATTGTTGTTGGTGCAAACAAGCAGAGGTTACTTTAACTGTTGCCCGCCATCCCATAAGGACATATTGGACAGCCACTTGGCCGCCGCCCTAATCTCAGTTAAAGGGCCCAAAGATATTTCTCGCTTTAGCATTCCCACCAATTGGATTTTGGGAATATTCGGTATAAATTTTTCAAAGAGATAAAAACCTTTACTGATACTGTCTTCGGCCCACTTAACTTCTATCATCATCATTGGTTTTCGGTTTATGGAAACAAGAAAATCTATCTCTTCACCACGTTTAGTGCGTAAAAAATTCAATTCAACATCTTCCCCATAGATGTCATGAATAAAGTGCAATTCTTTTAATAGGGCACAGGCCACTAAATTTTCTAATTTTACGCCATTATCTCCTTCAACTTGGCCGTTGTCGTAAAAATAATATTTGGGTGCCTTGAGAATAGAATCTTTTATTTTTTTTGAAAAAGGAGTGACCTTGAAAATAACATAAAGGCGTTCAAGAATATCTAGCCAGTTTTTTACTGTTTTTGGATCAATACCTAAGTCATTGGCCAAATTATTGTGAGAAATAGTTGATCCAACTCTATTTCGAAGGAGTCTGATTAAGTTTTCTATTCCCGTGATATTGGTAACGCGCTCCAAAGTTATAAGATCTTGCCGGACAATAATGTCCAAGTGAGAATTCCTCCAGCGTTTGTAATAGGCCATACTTCCTTCTAAATATGGCCCAGGGAACCCACCAATTTGCAAAAGAGTTTCAAAAGATTTTTGCAGATCAAATTTGTTATCATCCGGAGAAAAATTTTTAAGTTCTTTCAAATCTAATGGATGTAGGCGAAAAGCAAAAAATCGTCCGGCCAGAGAATCCCCTACTTTTCTATAGGTATCAAGCTTAGCACTACCTGTGACCAGCAGAGAGGGAGGAATGCCTTCGACGTCAAAAATTCCCTTTAACCATCTTTTCCATTGCGACATTTTATGTAGCTCATCAAGGATCACGAGTGGGGTTTTTCGATCCCAATCTTTTTTTTCTATACGAGTACGATGGTGTCCATGGTCATAATTTAGATACTCATAATTGGTAAAGAGCATTTTTGAAAGAGTCGTTTTTCCTGATTGGCGTGGGCCAGAGAGTAGAACTATTTTGTTGGGTAAATCTTTCAGTATGGGAATTGCTAGATATCTTTTCACTAGACTATTTTGGATAGTATTCCCAAAAAGTCAAGACTTTTTGGGAATACTATCCAAAATAGTCTAGGCTTTTTTCAGTGCTAAAATCCGTTACGAATGGCCAGAGAGCGCATCTCGCTATTGATTTGACGATAAAGCTGCTCATCGATATGCGGAGGTAGGTCTATGAATTCTACGGCCACTTTGTTGCAAAGCTTTCCACTTTCATCCTTAAAGTCGCTCTTATTATTGCAGACAATTTTGGCCAGAATAATTTGGTAATTAGCATTGTTAAATTGAACAGTGAAATTATGTAACAATTGTCCCGCATTGAAGTTGTTAACTTCATTTTCTGGAACCCAGAAGCTAACTCCGCCAGCAGAAATATCGTTGCCTAGGAATTTGCTCTTTTCTATTTCAACCGAAACTTTTAAAAATTTATTATCTGCACTAAGTCGACAATTTGCCCGCTGAACGCCTTTGAAAATAGGATTATTCAGGCGAATGATATAATCAATACCGGTGAAGTGCAGCGTAGTGTTAGAAAAATATTGGGTTTTATCCAGCTGTGTTTTTATTAAGACATCTTTGGTAAAGGCGTGTTCAAAAGTAGCTTGCGAATTAATTTTGGTGGGAGTTAGGAAAATTTTATCTTTGATGTTTTTGTCAAATTGTTCTACCTGATAAGTATCCACCAGAGAGGACTCTTTTTCCCAGATGTAGATATCCACTTGGGCCTGTTTAAGTTTTGCTAAAAAAGAAGTTACCTCGTCGGGATCTAAATTTTTTAAGTAGTACTTGGTATTATTTTTATCCATATCTAAGATGTCTCAACTAGTTAAATGATTCTATTTCTTCTTTTGATATTTTAATACGATCTTTTATTTTTTCAAAGATTGAGAGGAAGAGACCTTTGAAATCTTGTTGGTAGTGCCAGTGAGCAAGAGTATATATTCCCATTCTTCGTTTTACCAAATCTTCAAAAGTTCGAATTTTTTCATTAGTAATAATATCAAAAATATCTTCTGGAGAGATATTTTTTTTACGCTCAAATGGCAAGATTTTAGAGCGGTAACTTAGGGGTTGTTTGGATTTAGAAGCATCGTAGTTTCTGCCATTTTGTTTAACAATTTTGGCCGAGAGTTTTTGTCCCATGGTGCGATAGGTGGTTAGTTTGCCTCCGATAATTACAGAAATATTTGTACCGATGGTAAACACTTTGTGATTGCGAGATACCTTATGAGCATTCTTTGCAGCGCCGGTACTATTTTCTAGCACTAAAGGACGAATTCCTGCATAGCTAGAAATTATCTGGGAGTGGTTGGCCTCGAAGTCGGGGAAATAAGCGGCAATGTTGTCTAAAATATAGTCAATTTCTTCATTTGTTGGGCGAATGTTAAAATCAGCACTTTGCAAAATAATTTCGGTAGTTCCAACAAGAATTTTATCTGGATATGGCATGACAAAAATTATTCTTCCATCCTTGGTTTGTAAAACTGCTGGAGTGTCAATGTTAAGCGATGATTTTTTTAGCCAGATATGCGAACCCTTAGTAGGTAAAATTGCTGGAGACCAATTGCTAAATCCAAGCTTGGCCAAAAGAGTATCAGTAAATGGGCCAGTAGCAAAAATTATGTTTTTAGCACGGATGGTTCTTTTTTTTGCGGCCAGATTATCATATAGCTCAACAATGTGGCCATCTTCGCTATCTTCTTGCAGGGCAGTTATTTCGACATAGTTGAGTGCCCGAGAAGCTTTATTGGCAAGGATTCCATCATAAATGCTTTCCAATGTTATTTTGCAATCATCGGCGATGGCATCGTAATAGATTACTCCACCAGTTAAATTCTCTTGTGTCAGACATGGATATGCTTTTTTGATATTTGTACGTGAAAGTGCTTTAGAGGGAGAGTTTTGAAAAGAAGAGAGTAGATCGTATAGCTTAACACCTAGGTGCATGGCCAAAAGGCCATTGGCAGACTGTTTATAAGTGGGGATTAAAAAAGGTCGCTCAATGCAAAGATGAGGTGCTAATTTTAGCCATAGGTTTTTTTCATGCAGCGCCTCCCAAACTAGGCCAAAATCTAGAGATGCTAAGTAACGAATACCGCCATGAAACATCTTAGAGCTAGAGGAACTAGTTTGTGAGGCAAAATCGAATTTATCAATCAAAAGCGCTTTAACGGAGTGTAAAGAGAGATCGCGAAAAATTCCTGCCCCGACGATACCGCCACCAATAATAAGAGTATTATACTCACCATCAATATCAATAAGACTATTGCCCATAATCTGATAATAGCACGACGTTGCCGGTGCAGGTTATTTTATAATTAACAGAGTTTGTAATTTTTTTATTCTTATTATCACTGGCCAGATTGGGAAGCGGAGTTAATTGGTAAGTAATGCCTATGACGGCATTGCCATTTAGGCGCAGTGCATGTTCTTTGAGCTTGTTAGTCAGGTAATGATAGATATGATTTATTCCCTCGGATAGGCCATCTTTGGATGATTCGAAAGGATTTTGTTCTATTGCCTTATCATCTTCTTGACGGTTTGAAAGAGCAATTAATTCTGCTTCTGAGATAACTGTTTGCTCAGTGATTATATCGATATATTTTAAAATATTATAATTGGGCAGAGAGGGAGTAGTTGACACCAGAATGGAGTCAATAGAGGCCATCTTTTGAGTTAGATTCATGGCCGTAGTTTTATTTTGTCTGATGTTGTGTCGACTAATTGGCCCCTTGAAAGTATTTTGCGTAGTTGAACTGGGGCGCAATTCCTCCGAGAGGCCCATTTTCATTGAAATATTAAAACGTCTAAGCTGATGCGCCAAGTAGACGGCTGAATATTCCCCGATCTGGGAAATAAGTATTGCGCCATGATCGAGGCCTTGTTTTAATATTAATTCATTATCTTTGGTTATAATTTTATGTTCTTTTAATATTTCAAAAATTTCCTCGGCCTCCTCCTTGAAAGCTATGTTGGTTATAACAATGCTATAAGGAGGATTGCCACTAGAGGAAATTTCGCCATAAGCAATATTTTGCGCAAATGTTTTTAGATCAGAAAAATCTTGTTGGGGAGTTGCCTGGGGAGTTTGCGTGGCAGGGTTCTCATCAGCAGTTGGGACTATCAATGGTTCAGGCGAAAGAAATTCCTCTTGTGGTGAGGGCCTGTCAGCTTGATTTTCATCAACTTCTGCATCAACTTCTGCGTTGATTTCTGCAATTTCTTCTTGCGCAGATAGCGTATCAATAGATGGAATTTCAAATGAATCATCCTCATGGCCGCTATCAGTAGAAAAATCAGCATTGTCTTCTTCAGAAGGAGGAAGTTCTGGAATATCATCTAGGTCATTTAGTGAGCTTTGTTCTAGAGAAGTTTCTGTTTTTTCAATGGACTCTTGATCGGCGAAGGATTCGTCGGTATCAATTGGATCTTGCGCAGATAGCTCATGAAAATATTCAGAGAGATCTTCAATCCTGGTCAAGTCCTTCTTATCTACCACCTAAAACTCCTAGCTTATTAAGGCCTTCCTCAACTAGACTCCATGGCACTGCTTAAATTTTTTTCCTGATCCGCATGGACAAGGATCGTTGCGGCCGACTTTTTGGATAGATCGTTTAACTGTTTGCGATTTTCCTTCTTCGGCAGCGCGGGCACGCTTATGTGCCTCCATTTGAGCATTAAGCATCTCCTGCTGTTTGCGTTTTAGTGCTTCAACTTCTTCTTGTGTGTATAGCTGAACATAGAAAATGTTATTAACGATAGATTGCTTAATAACTGTTTTTGTAGAGGTGAATAATTCGAAGGCCTCTCTTTTGTATTCGTTCAAGGGGTCTTTTTGTGCGTAGGCGCGAAGATTAATTCCTTCTTTTAGATGATCCATGGAGAGAAGGTGCTCTTTCCAATGGTGATCAAGTATTGATAGCAAAATTTCTCGTAAAGCATTACTTACTTGAGTGGGTTCATATCTCGCAAACTTGTCTGTTAATAATTGTTTGGCAGTAGTGGCCAAGTATTTTTCTACATCGGCATCAAATTTTTCGTAGCACTCGGAAGAGCTTAGTTCTAGTTTATTATTAAAGGTATGCTGAAAGGCCTTTGTGATGGCCATCCAATCCCATTGATCGAGTGGAACTTTTCGTGGTGGTTTATTATTTTCAATTAATGTGGTTACCACATCTTCAACCATTTCGTTTACTAATCCAATATTGTCGTTGTCGGATAGAATATCTCGGCGTAAGGCATAGATTACCGTTCGTTGATCATTCATCACATTATCGTAGTCTAATAGGTGTTTTCGAATCTCGAAGTTATGTGACTCAACTTTCTTCTGCGCTCGTTCAATGGCCTTTGAGATCATTTTATGTTCAATAGGTTCATCCTCTTGCATTCCTAAAGTGTGCATTATTCCAGAAATTCTTTGCGAACCAAAAATTCGCATAAGATTATCTTCCAGAGAGAGGAAAAATTTAGAGCGGCCAGCATCTCCTTGCCGGCCGGATCGGCCTCGGAGCTGATTATCAATACGTCTTGATTCGTGTCGTTCGGTTCCTATAATGCAAAGGCCGCCCAGTTGGGCCGTTTCGGAAGTTAGTTTTATATCGGTTCCTCTTCCGGCCATATTAGTAGCAATTGTTACCGATCCCTTGGCCCCCGCATTGGCAACAATTTGTGCTTCGCGAGCATGATTTTTTGCATTTAAAACTTCATGAGGGATCTTCTTTTTTTGGAGATAGGCGCTAAGCTTTTCCGAATTTTCAATAGAGATAGTACCTACGAGAGTTGGTTGGCCCTTTTGATGTAATTCTTCAATAAGCGTCACTACTGCACGGTATTTGGCATCTTCATTTTTATAGATAACATCCGCCTGATCGTCTCTTATCATTGGCAAGTTGGTTGGAATAACAACTACGTCGAGGTTGTAAATTTTGCGAAATTCTTCCGCCTCAGTGTCGGCCGTACCGGTCATACCGGCCAGTTTTTTATAAAGTTTAAAATAATTTTGAAAGGTGATAGATGCCAAGGTCTGGTTTTCTGCCTTGATAACTACTCCCTCTTTGGCCTCTACCGCTTGGTGTAATCCATCGGACCAGCGAGAGCCATCTTTTAGTCGGCCGGTAAATTCATCGACAATAATAACGCGATCATCACGGACGACATAGTCAACATCTTTGGTAAAGAGGTGATGGGCGCGAAGGGCCTGATTGAGGTGGTGCAAGAGTTCATTATTTTGCATATTGAAAAGATTATCGACTTTGAGAAGCTCTTGCACTTTACTGATACCATCGTCAGTAAAAATAGTCGATTTTGCCTTTTCATCCAGCGTAAAATGAACTCCCTTTTCTAGTTTGGGAATAATGGTATTGGCGGTTTTATAAAGATGAGATTTGCCTTCGCTGGGGCCAGAAATAAGTAGTGGTGTTCTGGCCTCATCAATTAAAATGGAGTCAACCTCGTCAACGATGCAAAAAACATGCTCTCGCTGAACATAATCTTTTAACGAGAATTTCATATTATCGCGGAGGTAATCAAACGCAAATTCATTATTAGTTCCATAGGTAACATCTGCTTGATACGCCGCATGACGTGCCTCTTCACTCATATCAGAGATGATGCAGCCAACGGATAGGCCCAGCCACTGTAAAAGTTCGCCCATCCACTTAGAGTCGCGTTGGGCCAGATAGTCATTTACAGTTACTAGGTGGGCACCTTTTTGGGCCAGTCCATGTAGGTATAGTGGGAGTGTGGCCACTAGAGTTTTTCCCTCTCCGGTTTTCATCTCCGCTATCTTTCCATTATGTAAAACCACACCTCCCATTAATTGGACATCAAAATGGCGCATTTTTAAAACACGAATAGATGCTTCGCGAATAGTAGCAAAAGCCTCTGGTAAAATCTGGTCCAGCGTTGCTCCATTGGCCAGCTGGCCCCTAAATTTTGCTGTTTGAGCTTGTAATTCGCTGTCGCTCATCTTTTGCATTTGAGGTTCGAGACTATTGATAACACTAACTATTGGACGGAGTACTTTTAAATCTCTATCTTGCTTAGTTCCAAAAACTGTTCGTAAAAGATCAATCATGTAATTTTCTCCTGCCTGTTCTCCATGGCCTTGAGCGGTTTTTGCCGTGATTATTAATCCAGTATGTAATAATAAGGATCAACTGGAATGCCGTTAACTCTAATTTCGTAATGAAGGTGGGGGCCTGTTGAATAACCAGTGTTTCCCACTTGAGCAATGATATCTCCACGTTTAACTAATTGGCCGGATCGGACGTTTGCCGCCTGAGCGTGAGCGTAGATGGTCTCTACCCCGTAACCATGATCGATTTGTACTTGAATTCCAAAGCCTGGTTTTCGTCCAGAAAAAACAACTACTCCATCCGCTGGTGCAACTATTGGTGAGCCGATCGTTCCGCCAATATCAAGTCCTTCATGCATTTTTACTCGGCCAGAGTAAGGACTTTGGCGGTGTCCATAATAACTAGTTATCCATCCTTGTGAAGGAAGGAGGGTTGGGGTTGAGCTCAGAAAAGAGTCGCGATCTAGCAGGGCAATATCTATTTCGTGAATATCGACTTCTAATTTTTTTGCGCGCTCGCGCAATAAATTAAACTTGTAGTCAAATAGCGCATATTGTTTTGCCATAGCAAAAACTTTTTTTATGGCATCAGACCATTGTTGAGTATAGGTGTAGCCGATTTGTTGTCCATGCTTTAAAGCAATTTTTTTTTCGTAAAGACTTTTTAGTTTTAGGAACTCGGCATTTTTTTGTATTTGCGCGCTAGATTCATTTGAATCAATTTGTTCTTGCATATTGTTCTCATACTCTTCAAAGGTATCATAGCTTTCGGCAAAATCTTCTTCAACTTCCCCATCAATCTCCCCATGATTGCTTGTTGATGAGGCGGGATTATTATGGCCATTCGTCGGTTCTGGGCCAGTTGCTTCAATTGGTTCGCCAATACTGTTCGGGGCCCTGCCAGAGGAAGGCCGTGGGCGACCAACCAAATTTGCCTCAATGGGGGTTGTCAGATCAGTTTTTTCTACCCCGGTAATTATTCTTAATTTTTTCTCAAAAATGCTGATTCGATCGATGTCATCTTCCAAAGAATTTAGTTTCATCTGGAATAGGCCAATTTGTTCCTTTAATTGCTGATTTTCTCGATTGAGAAGATCATATTTATAAACTTGTCGTACTAGATTCCAGTAGTCATAGGCCAGAACTAAAAAAACGAAAACAGATATGGCCGAGAAAAATAGTGCGGCATTAAAAAAAACCGTCGGAATTCGAAAGGAACGAACGCCTTTGTCTCTTTCCGGAACTACCATGACTGTAAAATACTTGCTCATTACAATTGGAAATTCTATTGCCTGGGAGTTTACTTAGCAAGCAGAAAGTTATTGGGCGAGAACTAAAACGACAGAAATATTATCTTGTCCACCATTAGCGTTTGCCTGTTTAATCAACTCCGCTGCTGCACTATTCAATTCATTTTTTGTAACAGCTTTGGGATCAGAAAGATGTTTGTTGATAATGAAGGTAATGTCGGAATCACTTACTTTCCCGTGCAGTCCATCAGAGCAAAGTAGAAAAATATCATTACGTAAAACTTTATAGGTGAAGACGTCTACATCGACATTTTCTTCATAGCCAACAGTGCGAATTAGAACATTTTTCATGGGGTCATCAGCGGCATTTTGCCGGCTGTAAATTCCTAAATTTAATTTTTCTTGAACTAGAGAGTGATCCTTTGATAGTTGAAAAAGTTTGTGCTGGTTAATTAAATATGTTCGAGAGTCTCCCACATTACCCACGTAAACCGTATCGCCTTTAAAATATAAACTTGTGACGGTAGTTCCCATTCCTTTTAGTTGTGGTTCGACGGCCCCTCGTTGATGGATAATGGAGTTGGCATAACGAATGGCCTCGCCTAGTGCATTCACTGGATCTGCTTGTAAATTTGCCAGTAAAAACTCTGGTATTTTAGTAACAGCAACGCTGGAGGCGATATCTCCGCCGCTATGGCCACCCATACCATCGGCCACAATGTAAATATTTTTCGCAGGATTTAGATAAATAGAATCCTGATTAGTTGTCCGTTTCATTCCAATATCGGTTAATCCCGAGGAAATAAGTGCCATTTTTTTGCTCCGGCAAAAAGAGAAATAATTCTCAATATGTAACAATTTTCCGACCACTTTTAATTATTGTCAACAATCAATATCGTGTTACCATGAACGAATGATGGAACAAATTGACGAATGTTAACGATTGGAGGAAATAAATGGGCCACATCGATATTAAAGATTTTATCAAAAATAATTTTAAAGTCTCAGACTTTGCCTATCTTCATTGGGAGGGGACTTTTCAGGATTATCTGAACACAGTTGGGAATAATCCCAAAGTAACCAGAAATGCCTTTCAGCGAATATACGATATGATCACTTCTTATGGTTCGCGCACTTATAACGAATACAAAAAAGAAGTGGTTCGTTACAATTTCTTTGATGATCCGTTTGACAATGGTGCGGATGCAGTTTTTGGTATTGATGTGCATTTAATGAAGTTGGTCAATTTTTTTAAGGCCGCAGCTTCAGGGTATGGAACAGAAAAACGTGTATTGCTGCTGCATGGCCCAGTCGGTTCAGCTAAATCATCTATCGCCAGGTTGTTAAAAAAAGGATTGGAGCATTATTCGCGTACGGATGCCGGAGCACTCTATACGTATGAGTGGTTTGATAATGAGAAAACAGAAATTTTGGGTGGAGAATCTACCTTTCCTTGTCCCATGCACGAAGAACCAATCAGATTAATTCCGACCACACTACGTCCGCAATTTCTTACGGAACTCAATAGAGGAAGTAAGGAGCGAAAAGTATCCATCAAAGGTGATATTTGTCCGGCCTGTCGCTATATTTATAATCAGTATATGAAAAAATATGATGGTAACTGGACTAAATTGGCCGACCATATTCGGGTCAAGAGGTTGGTGCTTTCAGAAAAGGATCGAATTGGTATTGGAACTTTCCAGCCCAAGGATGAAAAGAATCAAGATTCCACGGAACTTACTGGGGATATTAATTATCGAAAGATTGCACTATATGGATCAGATTCAGATCCGCGCGCTTTCAACTTTGATGGGGAGTTTAATATCGCCAATCGTGGATTAGTTGAGTTCATTGAGATGCTCAAACTAGATGTTGCTTTTTTGTATGACCTTTTAGGAGCATCCCAAGAGCAGTGTATTAAGCCCAAGAAATTTTCGCAGACAGATATTGATGAAGTGATCATTGGCCATACTAATGAGCCAGAATTTAGAAAACTGCAAAGCAATGAGTTTATGGAGGCCTTGCGGGATAGGACTGTAAAAATAGACATTCCATATATTACGCGTTTGGATAACGAAATCAAAATCTATCACAAAGATTTTAACCCAGATAAAATTCCTCATATTCACATTGCTCCGCATACTATAGAGATGGCGGCCTTATGGGCCATTCTAACCAGATTAGAGGAACCAAAAAAATCAGATCTAACAAAATTACAAAAGCTCAAGTTATATAATGGTAAAACATTACCGGGGTACAATGAGGATAACGTAAAAGAATTGCGCAAAGAGGCCATGCGCGAAGGACTAGAGGGGATTTCTCCGCGTTATATTCAAGATAAGCTATCCAACTCTTTGGTTAAAAATGGCCATACCGGATGTTTAAATCCTTTTATGGTGTTTAATGAATTGGAGAGCGGATTAAAACATCATGCGCTAATTAATTCTCAAGAGATGCAGGAACACTATCGAGAGATGTTGTCGGTGGCACGTCAAGAGTACGAAGACACCGTTAAAAACGATGTGCAAAAGGCCATCAGTGTAGATGAAACGGCCATTCAAACTTTGTGTGCCAACTATATTGATAACGTTAAAGCGTATACTCAAAAGGAAAAAATTAGAAACAGGTTTTCTAATAAACTGGAAGATGCTGATGAGCGATTTATGCGTTCTATAGAGGAAAAAATTGATATTCCTGAGTCGCGCAAAGATGATTTTAGAAGAGAAATTATGAACTACATTGGTGCATTGGCCATTGAAGGAAAAACTTTTGATTTTAAAATGAATGAGCGACTACACAGAGCGCTAGAGTTGAAACTTTTTGAAGATCAGAAGGATTCAATTAAACTGACAAATATCATAGCTAAAGTGGTAGACAAAGATACCCAGGAAAAAATTGAAGTAGTTAAATCGCGGCTGATAAAAAATCATGGCTATTGTGAAATTTGTGCGACAGATGCGCTTAATTTTGTTGCCTCAATTTTTGCGAAAGGTGATTCGGCCAAGTCCCAGTAGGTTATATGAGTATTAGACTTTCCTCGGGGGAAATGTAGTATGGGACATTCGATTAAAAGAGATCATGCGAGATTCAGAAAAATTGTCAAAGGTAGAATTCGTACCAATCTTCGGCAATACATTTCGCGGGGAGAAATGCCCACGCCCAAAGGCGATGGCACGGTAAAGATACCTATGCCGTCAATTGAAACACCACGTTTTCGCTTTGGTGATAATCAAGGTGGTGGAACAGGCCAGGGAGAAGGGAATCAAGGCGATCCGGTGGATGGCGAACCACAACCAGGAGAAGGAGAAGCGGGAGAAGGCGAGGGAAAAAAGGAAGTTGAAGTCGAAGTTTCTATAGAAGAACTGGCCAGTATTTTAGGCGAAGAGTTGGCCTTGCCTAATATAGAACCCAAAGGCAAAAAAACAATTCAATCGCAAACTGATCGCTATACCAGCATTGGGTTGGTGGGGCCAGATTCATTAAAACATTTTAAACGTTCATATAAAGAGGCCTTAAAAAGACAAATTGCTGTTGGCACCTATAACCCAGAAAATCCAGTGATTGTTCCAGTGCGCGGAGATTTTCGTTTTCGTTCGGCCAAAAGCACTGTGCAGTATGAGAATGCTGCAGTGGTGATCTATATCATGGATGTTTCAGGTTCTATGGGTGATGAGCAAAAAGAGATCGTTCGGACGGAGAGTTTCTGGATCAATCTTTGGTTAAAGCATCAATACAAGGATATTGAGATTCGTTATATCATTCATGATGCGACGGCCAAGGAAGTTGACGAGGAAACTTTTTTTAAAACACGAGAAAGCGGTGGAACTTTAATTTCTTCCGCTTATAAATTATGTCGAGACATAATTAAGGCAGATTATAATCCAAAAGAGTGGAACATATATCCTTTCCAGTTTTCCGATGGAGATAATTGGTCAACAGATGATACAAAAGAGTGTTTGGATATTTTAGACAATGACTTAATCCCGGCGGCCAATATGTTCTGTTACGGGCAAGTGGAGAGTCGCTACGGTTCTGGCCAGTTTTATAATGATTTGATGAAGAAATATGGAACAGAAGCGGACAAGGTAATATTGAGCAAAATTGAGAATAAGAGTGCGATATTGAACTCGATTAAAGAATTCCTTGGAAAGGGAAAATAATCAGGAGTTTTTTTTGGAAAGTACAAAACCTATAAGCGGAGAGTTGTTAAGATTAAAAGAAGAAATTCTCAAGTATGCGCTCGATTATGGCCTAGATTTTTACGATGTTATTTTTGAAGTCTGTGATTATGAGACCATAAATGTCTTGGCCGCCCATGGAGGCTTTCCAAACCGATATCCTCATTGGCGTTTTGGAATGGAGTATGATCAGCTTTACAAAGGATATGCTTACGGGTTGCAAAAAATCTATGAGATGGTGGTAAACACTAATCCCTGTTATGCCTATCTTTTAAATGTAAATAATATTGTTGATCAAAAAATTGTTATGGCACATGTCTATGGCCATGCTGATTTTTTTAAGAATAACTATTGGTTTGCTAGCTCTGATCGCAATATGATGGATGTTATGGCCAATCATGGAACAAAGATTCGCCGCTACTCTGATCGATATGGGCAAGATAAGGTCGAGGAATTTATTGATCGTGTTTTATCGTTGGAAAATTTATTGGATGTAAATATTTTATTTGAAAGAGGTCTCGGGAAAAAGGGTAATAGGAATAATAAAAATGGTGATAAAGAAAAAGATTTAGAAGGAGAGCGACAAGATGAGGGTATGAGCAGTGCATTGAAATCTTTTATGAGCAGCAAAGATCGTGATGATCGACGTAAAAAGGATGCCAGTAAACCAAAAGAAGACGAAGCACCTCCTAAAATCAGTGAAAAAATTGAAAAGAATTATCGGGATATAATGCTATTTCTTTTAGAGAACGCTCCGATTGAAGAGTGGCAGGCCGATATTATTGGTATTTTGCGGGAAGAGGCCTATTACTATTTGCCGCAGCGTCTAACTAAAATTATGAATGAAGGCTGGGCCAGCTATTGGCACTCTACGATAATGACTCAAAAGGCCTTGCGCTCTAGCGAAATTGTAGATTTCGCAGATCACCATGCCGGAGTTATGGCCATGAGTCGCAAACAGTTAAATCCTTACAAAATCGGCCTGGAGTTATTTCGTGATATCGAATATAGATGGAACAGTGGCCGTTTTGGCAAAGAATATAATGATTGTACCGATATGAGAATGCTCGAAGAGTGGGATAAGAAGTTGGGTTTAGGGCGAGAGAAGATTTTCGAAGTTAGAAAAAGTCATAATGATATCACCTTTATTGATGAGTTTTTCACCAAAGATTTTTGTGAGCGACAAAAGATTTTTACTTATACCTTCAATCCAAATACTGGCAGAAACGAAATAACTAGTCGGGATTTTGAAGTAATCAAGGCAAAATTGCTATCACAGCTGACCAATTATGGGACACCGGTAATTGAAATTGAAAAAGCAAATTTTGCCAATCGCGGAGAATTGCTTCTTCGACACAAACACAATGGCGTTGAGTTGGACTTGCAAATGGCCAGCGAAACCATGAAAAATATATTCTTTATCTGGAAAAGGCCTATTAATTTGGTGACGATCTCTGAAGGCCGCGAGGCCTATTTTGTTCACGATGGAAAGGAATTCAAGACGCTCAAAATGTAAAGTGGCACATGAAAAATTACTAATGCCTAGATTTCATCCCTTTGATTGCCGAGTTCATACTATTACTAGATTTTCGTTCTTCTTCTTTGATAGGACAATCTATTTTATCATATTTAAAGGTTTCATTGTCTTTAAAGTAATCCATCGGTTTATGATCAACAAAATCCCAGGTTTCTCCGTTGTACGAAGAGATTGATAGTTGATTGTTTTTGATAGCATCAATTTTATATATCGTCTCTATTTTGGAAGTAGAATAATATTTTTTATTAGTTTCAGACATGCATGACCCCACTTCGATTACTATACCTCCACTTTTGCTATAGGAGTAATAAAACAATCCTCCAATAAGTGCCACGCATACTATAATGATAATTATTTTTATCATAAAATCTCCTTTGTCATTTTACCTCAAGTGCTTTGAGATAATTTGTTTTGTTTTTGTTAGTAACAGGTTCGTTAATAGCGATCGGACATTCGACTAGAGTGTAAATAAAGGTGTCACTTTCCTCAAAGTAATCAAGGGGCCTATCGGCCAAAAAATTCCATTTTCCTTCTGTGTAGGTTGACACCAAGATAACATCATCGATGATGTTATCAATCCTATAAATAGTGCCGATATCCGCGTCTTTAAAATATAGTTTATTTGTCTCTAAATGACAGGAACCGATGGCCAGGTTGGTGACAAAGAATATTTGATAGAGCGCCAGCGAAGAAAGTACGATTAATGCCATGGCCAGAGGAACAATGAGGTTACTCAGTCTCGCCATAGTGTACCTCTGTTTCCGAGTTTATGGCCCCCAGAACGATATCTTGAGGGATAATGTCTTCTTCCGGAATTGGGTCTGCGGGGACTTCTTCCTTTAGTTCATCAAAGGTCAGGCCCGAACTATCATTTAGCGAAGAAAGCTGATCAGGATTAATTTTGGCAAGTTTATTTAGATTGTGCCAGCTATAACTTTGTAGAAAAAGCCAGCAACTAACGCCTTCATATTTCTGACAAGCTGTCGCAGAGTGCATTTCAAATTTAGAACGATCATTGTCAAGGAAGGCGAGGTAGGCCGCCAATTGGTTTACCCGGGCGGGAATTTTGTCCTTAAATAATATTTCCAAAAGTCTAATTTTTTCTTTGGCGGCAGCGAATTCATTATTTAGGATCAAGAATGCCGCTTGAATAGTAAGTTTTTTTTCATCCTTTAGATGAGTGGGCGAGATGGTATTAATTAACTCTAAACCTGCCGGCCACTGTCTCAACGTAAAGGCCAAGGGGATGGTTTTTTTTAGAGCATTTAACGAGCTGCTATTATTTTTAAGTGCTAACTGAAAATGGCCAAAGGCAACCTCGAACTCTTTTTTCTTCAGAGAAATTTCTCCTTTAATATTTTCAGCATTGGGCAGGTAAATATCATCAATAAATTTGGCGGCTATTTCATTATTTCCTTGTCGAAAATGGATTAATCCTAGTAGTTCGCGAACTCTTTTGGAAGTATAGGCCTGAGCAGGAATTTTTTCCAAATCCTGATAGATAAATTTATCGTTGTCGGTGAAGAGTGCAAATTTTAACCAGAGTTTGGTGCTATCTTCGTTGCTAAAAGAATCAATATAGGCCAAGGAGTTGGTCTTTTGCCAATCGGAAATATTTGGATTTAAAACGGTAGCAAGCGATCTTGCCCAGAATTGTTGGTTGGTTGAAAAGTTACGAGTGGCCGAAAGACAGAAGGGTAGTTCTTTTAAAAAATCTTGTTGCCTACCTATGGAGAGCTGATTGATTAGTTTCAATAGACATATCTCTTTGTAGTGCGCTGGCCGCCCCCACCATTTAGAACCTTCGGCAAAATCTTCTTCCAATATTTCCAAACTGCGAGCAAAATTGGCCTTAGCAAAATTAGTTATGGCCAGATAATTGGAAATGATTGGGACAAGGCCTGCTGAGTTAGAGGGAGGATTGATTTTTTTTAAAAGATACTCGGCCTTGGCCAGATCCCCATTTATGAGATAGTACTTGGCCAGCTTTAAAAGCGAAAGGGCGTCGGAGTGTTCGATGGATTGCTCGTTAAGGATCAGTTCGTCGACTTCTGCCATATTCAGTCGATATTCTTCAAATAGATTTTTTTCCGTAATATTTTGGCCGGCACAAAGGAGGAGAGGAAAAAAGTATACGATGATGCAAGTTAATAATTTCACGCTAAACATATCGGAGAGAGTGACGATAACATTTATAGTGATATGAATAATAGTCGAAGTGTCTGATGTGGAGATTTATGCCGCAGAAATGGATGTCAAAACTTATTATGTCGGGTACTTTTCTTTTCGGTCTATTATGGGCGGAAGAAAATCCTGCTCCATTAATCGTGATTGATTACACGCAGCCTATTTACAATAAATTAAAAAGTGATGGGCCAGATGTTTTTGCCAACCTACTCGATGATAATTTCCATAAAAATATAAATAAAGATGAAAAGAAATTGCAACAATTTGTTGCTTATCGGGGATATGTCGAGGAGGGGCGCAACTTAAAAGAGTTTTGTAACTATGTGCGAGATAGTGGAACGGCCAAGGGCGTTTATTGGAACGATGAGCAGATAAAGCGAAATATATTAAAGAATCTTCAAAGCGAAGGAATTTTGAAGTTGTCTCAGGCCATTGGTGAATATGCAAGGTTATTAAATTTTTCGGAAATAGAAGTAACAAATTTGTCCAATCGATTGGCCAATAATTATTGTTCAAAAAATTTATTGGTATATACTAAGGATTTTATTCGCAATGAAATCGGAAAATATTTTAGGAATTCAGAGTTGTCGGTTATTCCTAACGTTTTAAATTCAGTTTTTTTTTCTGGCGATTTAGAAGGCCTGGAATCATTAGAACAAGTATATCAGCGAGAGATATTGCTTTCTGTTAAGGCCTTTCGGGCATTGTGCTCCTGGGGAGTTGATGTCAACGATGTAGCGGCCATGGTACCTCTTGTGAGATCTTCAGATATTATGGCCTATGTTTTTCGCAAAATGGCCAATAAGGAGATACGCTTTTTGGAGCAGGAAAATGGCCTGCAATTAGTCGATGGGAAGATCAAGGAACAAGTTCTTTGTGAAAATTTTGATTGCAAACAGGTGGCATATACAGAGTTTTTACAAAAAATTCGCAAATATGTTGGCCACTTTGGTTTGATGGATAATTTAAAAAGAGTTTACTGCCAAGATTTTAGTAAGAAGGACTATATATTTTATAAGCAAAATGAAAAAATCAAAAGCTGGATTGATAATACAACGCCAGAAGAGGATATCTTGGTTGCTGGCCAATTGTCTGCGCTTTTTGCCGGTGTTCCTAATTTTTTCGCCAGGGCCAAAAACGTTGGAGAGATTAGCAAAATTATTGAGCAAAATATTGAGGGAAACTGGCGAAGTTGGGCAGCCGATTTATTAGAGAATAGATCTAATTTTCTTTTTTATGAAGATTATTTATCAGTGGAAAAAGTAGATCGGCAAATATATTTTGATAAATATAGTTCAAACTTTATTGTTCAATTAGACGTTGATTGGGGGGAATTTGATCGCATCAATCAGTCAGTCGGAAAAGTTGGAGTAGATTTTTCAATACGCTTACATAAGGATTATATGATTTGGATACGTAAGCGTTGGTTAGAGGTCGACAAGCAGAGTCCCGCGGAAACGAATAAAATAGTTAACTTGCTAAAAGATCATATTAATGGGCAAATACAAAAGATACGTACAAAATTTATCGTTCCAGCGTGGAATGGAGAGATTGAAAAGGTTATTTCCAAAGAATTATTAGAGCAGATGGCGCTGTATTATGGAGATTTTTTTGAATCTCGTGAAATAGGAAAAGAGGAGATTGTTAGGGTTAGACTCAATTACTCTATTTTTGCGCTCAGGTATTTATATTCTAAATTTCAAGTAAAAGCGAATCGCATCTTTGAATACAACAAATCGATCAATAGGCAGTAGTGGGTAAATTGCCACGACTGTTATAGACACGCTAAATAATCTGCGGTACCGTTATCTCACTCAACTATTTTCCAACTAACACGTAGAGCGAGGTTTTGTATGTCCTCCTATTTTATCACTAGAGCAAACTTTGAAAAATTTATCGTCAAATTAATTCAGGCAAAGAAAAAGATCTATGCTCCAGTCTCTAAGAAGCAAAGTTTTATTTTTGATGAATTAACCTCTTTCGATGATCTGCGCTTGGATTATGATGTGACAATTCTACCACCTAAGAAATATATATTTCCACCGCGACAGGGATTGTTAACGTTTGACAAACAAGGGCATAATTCGTTGATTGCACCGGAGGATAAAATTTTACTAGGGGTGCACTTTTATGATCTTAAGGCCATTGATATGTTGGATAATCTTTTTGCTGCAAATAATAGCGATGCAAACTATTTGGCCAATCGTGCAGCAACGACTATTATCGGAGCAAATATTCAGAAAATAAGTAAGCGTGCTTTTTGGGGGAGTGTTGGAAAAGATGTTCGACCGCATGGGTACGATGGGTTTATTATCAAACTAGATGGTGGAGAAGGGTATGTTTATGAATGTTATACCGATAAAGGTAGTGCGCTTTTAAAGTCTGGTGATTTTTCCAACGCCTCTCCAGCGCAAATTGCGGCGAGTATGGACATTAACGAAAGAGTGCTTAAGCAATGCCCAGAAAAGTTAAATCACTCTTCTAAAGAAATTGCCACGAAAGTACGTAGTACTTTCAAAGAAAAGCAATTATGGGAAGAGTTGGCCGATGACTGTTTCTCTTGTGGATCTTGTAATACTGTTTGTCCAACTTGTTACTGTTTTGATGTTCAAGATAATTGGAATGTTGATCAAGTTTCGGGTCGACGTGAACGAACCTGGGATGCTTGTATGACGGAAGATTTTGCTAAAATTTCTTTGGGCGGAGGGCATGAGGAAAATTTCAGAGAGTCAAAGGCCCAGCGTTTTCGTCACCGTATTATGCGCAAGAGTACTTATTTAAATGAAACGTTGGGAGGACCGGCCTGTGTTGGCTGCGGACGTTGTTCTTCGGCCTGTACTGCAGATATCGCAGACCCGGCCAAGGCCATCAATAGAATAATGGAGCTATAGGATAGGAGCTATATTATGTTAGATTATAATTCTTACGAAAATAACATTTTTTACCCAATGGAAGCCAAAATTTTAAATGTCAAACAAGTCACTGAGCTAGAACGACATTTTTCTTTGAAGCTCGCTAATGATAAGCAGATGACTTTTTCTCCTGGACAGATAATGGAAGTTTCTCTATTTGGGTACGGAGAGATTCCCATTGGTTTTGCCAGTTCTCCAACGCGAAAAAATAGCTTTGATATTGTTGTTCGTAGTGTGGGAAGAGTTTCTAAAGCGATTAATAAATTGCAAAAAGGAGATTCTCTTTATGTGCGCGGGCCTTTGGGCCATGGTTTTGATCTCAAGGCCTTTAAAAATCAAAACGTCATGATTGTCGCTGGAGGTATCGGCCTTTGTCCTACTCGCAGTATGATTCAATATATTTTGGATAAGCGATCGGATTTTAAAAAATTTACTCTGTTATATGGTTCCAAAAATCCTAATCAGCGCATGTTTGTTGATGATTTAGAGGTCTGGGCCAAGAGTAGTGATGTTGATTTTCATGAGACGGTAGATCAAGGAATTCCTGGCTGGAAAGGTAATGTGGGCCTAATCACTACTTTGTTTAAAAATTTAGAAGTGGAGAGTAATACAAAAGTTATAATTTGTGGCCCTCCAGTTATGTTTAAGTTTGTTATTTTCGAATTGCAAAAACTAAAAATTAAAAACGAAGATATTTATTTGGATTTAGAGCGCAGAATGAAGTGTGGGGTAGGTAAGTGTGGCCATTGTCAAATTAATGATCATTACGCTTGTATACATGGGCCAGTTTTTTCCCTAGACACTATCAAGCATCTTGAGGAGGCAATATGAGTAAACCCAAGGTCGGATTTTTTGACTTTGCCAGCTGTGAAGGGTGCCAGATTGAACTCACTAACTTTGGCGATGTTGCATTTTTAGAATTAATAAATCACATTGATATTGTGGAATTTCGTGAAGCGATGAGTGAAAAGGCAGGCAAGTTAGATATTGCTTTCATAGAAGGCAGTTTCACACGCGAGAGTGATCGGAAGCGATTGGAGGAGATACGTAAGCGATCGGCGATCGTTATTGCTTATGGAGCATGTGCGGCCACTGGTGGAATCAATGCGCTAAAGAATCACCAGCATGATTACCATGAGTGTGTTTATGGCAAAGATGCAAAGGCACCGCATTTGGCATCCAATATTGCCCTACCAATTTCTGCAGCAATAAAAGTTGATTATTCGGTGTATGGATGTCCCATGAGTCGTGATGAATTTATTCGCATTGTCTCGCACCTTTTACATGATAAACAACCAATTATCCCCAATCATCCTGTTTGTATGGAATGTAAATTAAATGAAACCATTTGTCGTTTTCATGATGGTGATCATTGCCTTGGAGTGGTCGCACGTGCGGGATGTGGAGCTCCTTGTCCGAAAGATGGAATCCCTTGTGAAGCGTGTAGAGGATTTGTTTCTACTCCCAATGTTGATTCATTGGTAAAAACGCTGATCAATAAGGGGGGAATGCATTCTTCGCGGGCCTGGAATAAGTCTAGAATGTTTACCAACAATCAAAGAGGTGATGTCAAATGACAGCTAAGAAAAAAAAGAAACTGGTAAAAAAAGAGGCCAAGAAAACAGTAAAAAAGGCCATGAAAAAGGCAGGGGTGAAGAAAAAAAATACCAAGAATGCCGCTAAAAAAGTGATAAAGGTGAAAAAGAAGGCCGCTAAAAAAGTGGTGCCCAAAAAAAAGAAAGTCTCACTACCTAAGAAACAAAATGCCGGAAAAAAACCGGCCTTTAGAAAGGCCAAGGCCGTTGGAACAAGCAAGAAGAGAAATATAAAAGTAGATGTCCATCACCTCACCCGTGTTGAAGGCCATGGGAATATTGTTATCGATGTAAAAAATGGAATAGTAAAAAAATGTCAATGGCAGGTTCCTGAGGCCCCACGTTTTTTTGAGGCGATGGTGCGAGATCGTCATTACTCAGAGGTAGCGCGTATCACAAGTCGCATTTGTGGTATTTGTTCAGTTGGCCATACTTTGGCATCGGTTAAGGCATCAGAGGCCGCACTCGGTATTGATATAACTGAGCAGACGAGAAATTTAAGGAAGCTATTGAAGCACGCAGAAAATTTTGATTCTCATATTTTGCATATATTTTTTCTCGTTGCTCCTGATTTATTGGGGGCGCCTTCCGTATTTCCTCTAGTAGAAAAGCATGGGCCAGTAGTGGCCATGGCGCTGAGGTTAAAACGCTTGGGCCATGAATGGGGTGCATTAATTGGAGGAAGAACTACCCATCCTACCACGGTTGTTCCAGGTGGTTTTACAAAGTTGCCGACGGAGATTGAACTGCGCGAGTTGCGAGCAAAAATTCTTGCACACGAACAAGACTTAGTTACGACCGCTGATTTAGTGTTATCTCTGGCCGGAAAAATTCCTAACTTTAATCGGCCGACGGAGTATATTGCACTTTCTTCAGATGATGACTATGAATTGTACAGTGGAGAAATAAAATCGACATTGTATGATGGCAGTATCGCAACCTATAAGGTGGCCGACTATCGTTCAGTGACAAACGAATATCTCACACCACAGTCTACTGCTAAGTGGACAAAAAATCGCCATGAGAGCTATGCCGCCGGTGCACTGGCACGCTTTAATAATAATTATGACAAACTTCATGAGAAGGCACTTGCTGTTGCCACAAAATTTGGACTTAAGCCTATTTGCACCAACCCGTTTATGAATAGTGTGGCGCAGTTGGTAGAAGTGGTGAATGATGTCTATCAATCAGTAGCACTCATTGATCAAATTTTAAAAGATGGAATCAAGGATGAGCCGCTAGTAAGGCCAACAAAATTTTCTAAGGGAGCTGGAGCGGTAGAAGTACCACGCGGTATTTTGTTTCATGAATATGAGTACGACAAAGATGGAATGTGCATTAGTGGAAACTGTATAATTCCAACGAATCAAAATCATGCCAATATTCAAAAAGATTTTGAGGCCCTGTTACCATTTGTAATGAATCTTAATTATAACAATGACGAAATAAAGCTGGCATTTGAAATGTTAGTGCGAGCTTATGACCCTTGTATTTCTTGTTCTACACATTATCTAGACATTATTATAGAAGAATAGTGCTAGTAGTTATGCAGTTGGAGAGTCTGTCTTATAGCTTTGAGAGTGGCCATTGAAGAAGTATGTTATTGGAGTAGGTAACTACCTAATGTATGATGATAGCGTTGGTATCCGGGTGGCCAATCATTTAGAGAACTGTTTGAACTATCACCGTGCGGGTATTTTTTTTGTGGACCTTTCTAACCGAGTTTTTGATTTAATATCATACTGTGATAATAAGACATCTCACATTGTAATTGTGGACACTGGCCGTTTGGGACTAGATGCTGGTGACTATAAAGTTATTAGACTTGAGCAGGCACGAAGCAGTAAAAAACGACTACCAAAAGTCAGTGTGGATGTGCATTCCACAGATTTATTTAAAGTTTTAGATTTTGCTCGCACTCTCTATAAAGAATTGCCAATTATAGACCTATTGATTATTGAACCCAAAGAGATCAAGTTGGCAGAAGGAATATCGAATGACTTGGCCAGAAAAATTGATGAGTACTCCAAGATTGCGTTGGCCGCATTGGAGAGAGCATAGTTAGCTAAAATTTTGTGGCCAAAACTCTTATTCGCGTTTATCATGTCCATCACCGATATCGATTGGATAACCAAGTACGCGGTCTTAGCTCAGCTGGATAGAGTAGCAGGCTTCGAACCTGTTGGTCGGGGGTTCGAATCCCTCAGGCCGCGCCATTTACAAAATCAGACGCACCAAAAATCATCAAATTCGAACTTGCCACCATCCGACGGATGGTTTGGTTGACCCCTAAATATAAGGGGGCCAAGGGATTTTCTCCCTTGGCCCGAGTAGACTGATCGTTTTGGTCAGGTAGCGCAGCTTGAGTGTCCAAAAAATAAAAAGTTTTGACCCCTTCTGAGGTGAAAATCAGGCAATCAAGCATCCTCCTGAGTAACCTTTTTTGCACAATAGGATTGGCCTTCTTCCATCCACGCTTGAACTTCTCCAAATTATCTTCCAGACAGAGGCGAGCTGCCCTATACCAGTACCATCAAGTTTTGTCACACGATACGAACGAACGTCTTCCAGGTAAAGGTCACCGAATGCCATTGTAGTAATATTCTCAGACTTGGCCTTGTTTATCAGCTTAAGCATTTGTTGTTCATATTCTTCGTTTGAACAAGGAAATGGTAAAACTACTGTCTCTAGTGGAAGATTCAGCATCTCTGCTTGCCTGTTTAATAACTCAATTCTTGTCGAGTGCATGGAAACACGTTCAAATTCACCAGTTACAACAGTAAATAATTTGGTAACTGCATATTTGGGGTGCTTGCTAAGTTCGATCAGCGCAAATGCGCTGTCTTTACCACTGCTCCACGATAGCCAAACGGGAGTCTTCTTAATATCCTCCGCATGCAAGCACTCTGCTGGTATCCAACCAATTTCTCCGTCATTGCGTCTGACATAGCACCAGCCATTATCTTCTTTTAAAACAGCAACTATGTCACCCGAATGAACAGAAACTTCCTTAGCATCGTAATCTTCTTTTAAAATAGCCTCATTGGCATGGACATCCAGTACCGATAAAGAAATCCAACCGGCCAGACCACTTGAATGCTCACACCAGCGCCAATTACTCCATTCTGGTTTTGTCTCTTTTGGTTTGATTATAACATGGTCGCCTTTAGCGGCTTGAATAGCATCAGCATAGATAACATTAGATCTCTTTCATGACTGGCTGCTCCATTCGTAGTTAAAAATCCCACAAATGAGGTTAAAACGAAGGCCGAATCTTTTACGGCGATTTCGGTAGCGCTGACTAACAATTTTGAACTTTTTTATAAAGGCAAAAATATTTTCAACAACGACTCTTTCGCTGGATATTTTTTTATTTCGCTCTTTGTCTTCTGCTGTGAGCGGATTTTTTTTAGATTTTTTCTTGGGTATTTCTGAATTTTTATGTAGTTTTTGTATGCCCTGATATCCAGAGTCAACTTGTACTTTTGTATCAGTATGCACTTTGTTATTAGAATTTTTGAACATTTTAAAGTCATGCGTTTTACCACTCGCCATACTAGTTGCAATAATTTTTTTAGCCTTTTTGTCGACCGCAATTTGTTGCTTAATGGTATGTCTCTTTTTTTTGCCAGAGTAGAATTGTCTTTGGCGATTTTTACGTCGTCCCTTGCGTTTTCTCTTTGGCCTTTCTATCGGACATTCAGTAACGTCAAAAATAGCAACCTCGATTTTATCTTTGCCTCCAAGAAGCTTCTTTTTCCCTGGGAGATGAAGAATTTTTTCTCCCTTCAGATTATCTTCTATCCAACGACAGATCTTGAATGCTGAGGACTCACCGACACCAAAATTAACACCAGTTTCCAGATACGTTCCATAATTGCGCCAATAGCTAAATGTCAAAAGTATTTGGTCTTGAAGATTAAGCTTTGGCTTGGGTCCGCCAGCTTTTCTTCTTGCTTTCCATTTGGGGGCGAGAAGGGCAACAATCATTTTAAAAGTTGATTTTTTTATTCCTGTGACTCGTCGAAATTCTTTACATGACAGATTCTTTGTATTTTTCCAGCGCATTATTTATCTCCTAAAAATATTTCTTGTCAAATCATAGTAATAGCATTACGATGCTATTACTATGAAAAACAAAAAAGTGGAGACTTTACTCACAAAAATTGAAGTAATAAAAAAAGAACTTAACGAGATAGGAAGCATGAGACCAGGCTCTGTTACAGAGCAGTTTCATAAGCGCGGTGATCAGCGATGGCCCTATTGGCAAATAAGCTATACTCACAATCGGAGGAGCAAAACTGAATACATTAGAGATGAATTTGTAGAACAAATTAAAGCGGAGGTTTTGGAGTACAAAAAGTTTAAAAGTTTGGTAGAAAAATTGGTAAAAATAAACATTGATCTTTCGAAGGAAAAGATAAAAATTTTAAAGAGTAATGAAAAAGCGTAAAATCTTTTTTGATATTAAATGGTTAGTTGCTTTTTAAGCGGACAGTTACGAAAGAGATCTATTAAACGATAAAGGGTCGCCTCACTTACGCCAAGCTTTAAAGCGGCCTTACGCTTGCAACCGTTATTCTCGGTAATTGCTTTAACAACTTCTTCGCGGCGGGCATTGTTTTCTACTACGGCAAGCAGTTGAGCTTTATCTTCATTGGGGGATTTACCAGTTTGAATGGCGTCATTCACCACCTGCGCATCAATGCTCATCTTAGAGGAAAGCACCACTATGCGCTCAATCACACTACGAAGTTCACGGATATTGCCGGGCCAACTGTGCGCGAGTAAGGCCTGCTCACCATCGGCAGTCAAATAAAAACGAGCGCCCTGGTGTTGCTCCAAAAACAGATTGGCATAAAATGAAATATCTTCAGGCCGCTCTCGCAGGGCCGGAAGTTTTAGGACAAAGGTATTGAGGCGCTGAAGTAGATCGAGTCTAAATTTACCACTCTTTACCATTTGATCAAGGTCGCAGTTAGTAGCAGCAATAAATCGCACATCCACTTTGCGAGTGCGCAGAGCACCAAGTGGCTGCACCTCTTTTTCTTGAATGGTACGCAAAAGCTTGGTTTGAATATCCATCGGGCATTCACCAATCTCATCCAAAAAGAAAAGTCCTCCATGCGCGGCCTCAATCAGACCAATCTTATTGGCAACCGCTCCAGTAAAGGCACCCTTTTCATGACCAAATAGGATGGACTCAGCCATATCCTTTGGAATGCACCCCATGTTGGCGGTGATGGCCTTGAGCTTTAAATTCATAGCAATGTGCTGGGCCAAAAATTCTTTACCTGTTCCGTAAGGCTTTCACAGATAATATTTTAAGTTAAAAAAAATAAAAAAAAATGCATTTTATGACGCACCGCAGGCCTTCCCATAGCTTAAAAAATAGTTTTTA
>Ga0208374_1000269_pt1 | contig 27492 bp, 23 predicted proteins | sample RifOxyC3_FD_184037 | JGI IMG/M metagenome (GOLD analysis project Ga0208374, IMG submission 184037) | Groundwater microbial communities from Rifle, Colorado - Rifle Oxygen_injection C3 (SPAdes) | ecosystem: Environmental > Aquatic > Deep subsurface > Groundwater | place: Rifle, Colorado, USA...
GCCGACGGCTCCGCCTTGCGGCTGGAGCCATCTGACGCGAAGCCGTTGTCCTTTTCGAAATGGAAGCCCGTGTTTACCTCGCGGTCCGGACGAGTACGCCGGCACCGCGATGGAATATGGAAAAGAATCTGGAGTGGCGCGGAGCGCTGGTAGGGCGAGGCGTCCCTGCCGAGCCGTCTGGTCAGGGAGGCTGGGAAAGTGTTCAGTATTCAGAAGAGAGTGTTCAGTCTGAACACTGAAAACTGAACTCTTGCCACGGATGGGAGTTTGGCAGGATTGACGGGATGGGGAGGGAAAAAACACATGGCAACGATTGAATCCATTGTATCGTACCTGGACCGGGAACTTGATGTGGCGGCATTCCCGGATGATTCCCATAACGGGTTGCAGGTGGCGAATTCCGGAGTGTGCCGCCGGATCGCGGTGGGGGTGGATGCCTCGCTGGCATTTTTCAAGCGGGCAGCCGAACGCAAGGCCGACCTGATGATTTGTCATCACGGGATCAGTTGGGGTGATTCGCTCAAGCGCATCACAGGGCTGAACTACCGGCGGGTGCAATACCTGATGGAACATGATTTGGCCCTGTATGCCTGTCACCTGCCGCTGGATGCCCACCCGACACTCGGAAACAATGCGCAGATTGTGCGGGCACTCGGATTGCGTGGTGTGAAACCGTTCGGGATGTATCACGGGCGGAAGATCGGGTATCGCGGGGTGTTGCCGCAGGCGATGCCGTATGCCGATTTCAAGCAGCGTGCGAAAGGCGTGTTCGGGAACATGGTCTGCACGATGGATTTCGGGAAGCGGACGGTCCGGACCGTTGCCGTGGTGTCCGGGGGCGCTGCCGCGGAGATCGCGGAAGCCGGCCAGGAAGGGATTGACGTGTATGTCAGCGGGGAAGCCAACCTGATGGCCCGGAACCTGGCGGAGGAATACGGGATCAACGCCCTGTTTGCCGGGCATTACGCCACGGAGACGTTCGGCGTCAAGGCCGTGGCCGCGCGGTTACGCAAGCGGTTCCGGCTCCCAGTCGAATTCATCGATATGGGAATCAGGCTGTAGGCTACGGATGTGAGCCGTCTCGGATAATACTGACCACGGTCTTCTTTCCCTGCCCCCTCCGGGTTTGACGCGGGACCGTGTAGACGGTACAACGGGCCGTGTGATGAATGTTTACCGATTAACCGGGTTGTGCGCGTTGGTTGTGATGGCCCGATGGGGAACGGCATCCCTGTTTGCTGCCGGCGTCATTGCCACGAACCGCACCTGCATCGAGGGCTGGCACAATGCCGGGTATCCCGGCGCTATTCCCTCGCCGGAAAAGATCGCCAATGTCCGGAACTACGGGGCCGTCGGTGACGGTGTCACCGACGATTACGCCGCGATCATTGCAGCGCGCAATTCGCTGGGCGGGGCCGGGGTGATCTATTTTCCGGCCGGCACCTACAAGTGCAACACCTCGATTGTGCTCAACCAGAACGGACAGGTGATCCGCGGCCAGCGCGCCGTGAACACCAGGTTGTTGTTCAACATCCCGGCGGTCATGGAAACCTCGCACTCCATCAAGATCACGGGCGGGGGGGCCGGTGCGTGGCAATCGATGACCGCGGGATACGGGTTCGGTTCCAAGACCATCACGGTAACCAACCCGACGGCTTTCGTGGCGGGCGAATATGCCGAGACCCGGCAGGTGAATGATCCCAGTTGGGCGCTGCCCACGCCGGGCTGGCAGGACTACGCCTGCGGGCAGGTCGTTCACATCGTCGCCATCACCAACACGACGCTCTACCTGGAGACCCCCCTGCGGTTCGATTACCAGTCCGACAAGACCCCGCAGATCCGCCCGATCAACAGTATGCGCAAGCACTGCGGGGTGGAAAACATCTCGTTCCAGCAGGTGTCCAACGGGTTGGCGACGGCCCGCGACAACGTGTGTACGGTGTTCTTCTACCTCGCCGCCGGTGGCTGGGTGCGCGGGGTGATCGGGCTGGACGGGTTCGGCGGCCATGTCGGGGCGCAGGAAAGCATCCACATCGAAGTCACCGGCAGCTATTTCGATAACGCCATCGACCATGATGGCGGGGGATCCGGATACGGCGTGCGGCTGGAATACAAGACCAGCGAAATACTCACCGAGAACAACATCTTCACCAAGCTCCGCCATTCCATGCTGGTCCAGGCCGGCGCCAACGGGAACGTCTTCGGCTACAACTATTCCAGGGAAGGTAACAAGGATGGGCTTATGCATGGTGCATCCGACATCACCCTGCATGGCACGTATCCCTATGCGAACCTGTTTGAGGGAAATCTTGTCAACTTCATGAATCCGGATGATTCACATGCGGCCAATGGTCCATGGAATACCTTTTTCAGGAACCGGGCGATCTGGAATGGATTCCGCATTACCGACACCCGCATACGGGATGCCAATATCGTGGGTAATGAATGCCGGAATGACGGGGAAGATACGGGGGATTATGCACCCTTCTATAATCTTGGTTTTGGTGATGGCTATGAGCTTCAGGGATCGAATCATTACGCCTACGGCAATGCGGCGGAGCTGGACGGAAATCCTGAGCCGGCCGGATTCAGCGGCTTGACGGATTATTCGTATTACCTGGGGACGGACCCCGCGGTGGAGCCTCCGTTACCGGACTGGTGGACCGTTGGGACGGATGTCCGCGTGATCGGGCCGATTCTGCCGGGCGACATGCCGATCAACCTGACAGCGGCCGTGACGAATCCTGCCAAGGCCCGATATGATGCGGCGGGAATCATGACCGTGGGGGTGCCGAGCATTGCTTTCCAGCCGACCAATACAATGGCGCCTTCGGGAAGTACGGCTTCCTTCTCGGTGACGGCGTTCGGGAACGGAACCACGACTTATCAATGGTATCATGGCACGGGTATGGTTTCAGGGGCTACCGCCTCGAACCTGGTCATCAACCCGGTATCCATGTCGGATTCCGGGACCTATTATTGCGTGCTATCCGATGATGACGGGTCCGTGTCCAGTGCGACGCGGACGTTGACCATACTCCCGCCGGTTTTTGCGCTGGTGTCGTCCTGGACACCCGGGATGGGCGGGGCCGTCAACCCGGCGGGTTCCGTCAATGTCACCCAGGGCGGGTCCACCTCGTTTGTCGTCCAGGCGGCGGCGTATTACCGGATTGAATCGGTGCGGACCAACGGCTGGCTGATCGGCGGATTGCCGGTGACCAACCGGTGGGTGGTGGCGTGGCCGAATGTCACCGCCACCGGTGCGCTCCAGGTGGTGTTTGTATCGCGGCAAACGTCGAATGGCACGCCGTATGTCTGGCTTGCGTCCAACGGATTACTGGCGGTTGACAGCATGGTGGCGGCGGAATCGGCAGATTTGGCCAATGGGGATTCAGACGATGCGTTGAACTGGCAGGAATACCGGGCGGGGACCCAGCCCACCAATGGCGATTCCGTGTTGTGCGTGGGGGTGTTTACGCCCACCAATGCGACGCAGGGTTTGCTGGCCTGGCCCAGCGTGGCGGGCAAACGATATGACATCATGAAGAGCAGCCATCTGCCGGGGGGATTCATGGCGTATCGGACCAATATCCTGGCCGAAGTGCCGACCAATCGTGTGAGCGTTCCGCTCACCAACAATCCGGTCTTCTACCGTGTCCGCCTGGCGGAATAGGCGGGCTATACGTCGCGTCATTCATGTCGTCGGATACGGTGAGTAGGTCGGCCATTCCTGGCTGACCATGTCTGGATGGGAAACGGAGAAACGGGGAGTTGACATGAAACGCAGATGGCTCATGGCAGTGATGGCTTTACCGGTGCCCGTGGTGGTTCTGATTCCGGCGGCCCTCCTCTTTGCTTTTCGGGCAAGCCGGTGGCCACATTCAGTTCCGACGCCGGCGAGCCCCACATTTTGGCTTGGGGCGGCTGTCGGAATCGTTGGTTGCATACTGGCACTGTGGTCCGTCTTGGCCTTTGTGCGGCACGGTCGGGGGACTCCGGCGCCTTGGGATCCCCCCACGCGATTCGTTGCATACGGCCCCTATTGCTTTGTCCGGAATCCAATGATTCTTGGTGTCTTCCTGCTGCTCCTTGGGGAGGCGGTGTTGCTCCGTTCCGTCCCGCTGTTTGTCTGGTTCGCCGTTTTCGTCGTCGGCAACTCCCTGTACATACCACGTGTCGAGGAGAAGGGGCTCGACCGGCGATTCGGAACCGCGTACGCGCAATACAGGAAAAGCGTCCCGCGCTGGTTTCCCCGGTGGACGGCATGGCATCCGGACGGTGTCCGGTGATGTGCCCCGTGCGGCGCTGGCGGTATTGCAGTCGTTGAGTAAACATACTCAATCATTGAGTATTGCGCTGGAGGTGAAGCATGGTCGTCCGGGCCGTGTTTCGGGCCTTGATGCATTTTGCAAACAGTACCCGAAAGCCGCAGGGGTTGGGAAGAACCCGGGATTGATTATTTCTCCCGAAGATGTAAGCTTCTGGAAAGGAAAACAACCATGCACATCGCCATTCCGCTGAGCCGCATGAGTGCCATCGACAAGTTGCAGGCCATAGAGGAGATTTGGTCCGACCTTGTGCGTTCATCGGAAGCGGTTCCCTCACCTTCATGGCATGCCGATGTCTTGCGCGCTCGCGAACAGCGCATCGCCGATGGCTCGTCGTGCTTTCTGGATGTCGACGAAGCCAAACAAGCCGTGCGCGAGCGCATCAAATGAAGGTCCAGGTACTCGAAGCGGCAACTGCTGATTTGGCGGACGGCTACCGCTTCTACGAACAACAGACCGACGGCTTGGGCGACTACTTTCTGGATTCCCTTTGGTCTGACATTCATTCCTTGCGCCTTTACGGTGATGTCCATGCGATGCATTACGGCTATCACCGTCTATTGTCCAAACGGTTCCCGTTCGCCGTGTATTACCGTGTTGAAGACGGTGTTGCTCGTGTACGGGCCATCTTGGACTGCCGTCGTGATCCGGACAGGATATTCGAAAGGCTGAAATGAGTCCCGACAACCGTCGGAAGGTCCGCCCGCCGCATGCACCCGATAGGGTGGGATCATGGATGAGGGGGAGGGGTGGGGGCAGGCTCATCAATCCCTCGCGCCGCCTCGCCTCGCTCTACGAGCGCAAGTTGGCGGCGCTGGCGGCTTTGAAGCAGGCGTTGTTGCACCAAGCGTTTGCTGGAGGGTTGTGAGATGACCTTGCTGACCCGGATGACGGGAATGACCGATCTGGCGGGATTGACCATGTTGGTTGTTTTGTCAACCATGCCGACTTTGTCACCGCCGTTAATAGGGTCAACAAGGTCCCCCAACCACATGCAAGGAGCCCCTTATGTCTGAGCTGTTCGACAAGCACGGCGGTTTCCGGCGGTTGCATTCCTTCACGCTGGCCACGATCGTGCAACTCGACACGCTGCGCTTCTGTCGCCGGTTCCTGACCTCCGACCCGCGCGCGGCGGGCGCGAAGTTTTACGACCCCAAGGGGCGGCAATACGACCAGATGACTCAGGCCGCGCGCAGCGGGCGCCAGAATATCATCGAGGGCTCGGAGCGTTCCTCCACCTCCAAGGACACCGAAATGAAGCTCACCGATGTGGCACGCGCGAGCTTGAGCGAACTGCGCGGCGACTACGAAATCTTCATCCTCGACCGCGGCCATCTGCCGTGGTCGGTCCATGACCCCGAGTCCAAGGCAGTCAATGCGATCTCGCTCGACGAGGCGCCCTTTACCGACGACATGGTCCACGAATCGGCCAAGCATGCGCTGGAACAGCGCAAGAAGTACGCCCGCTGGCTCGATTCCGACGACGCGGTGGTGGTGGCCAACGCCCTGCTCATCATCACCGGGCGCGTGTTGAAGATGCTCAAGCGCCAGAAGGAGGCGCAAGGCGCGGCCTTCGAGGAAACCGGCGGTTTCAGCGAGCGGCTCATGACCAAGCGCGTCGAGACGCGCGAGAAGCAAAAGACCGAAGGCTCGCCCGACTGCCCGCAATGCGGCAAGCCCATGCGCCGGCGCCAGTCGGCCAAGGGCGAATTCTGGGGATGCTCCGCCTTCCCGGACTGCAAGGGAACGAGACCGGCATGAGGAAGGCGAAGAGGGAAATGACCGTAGAGACCACGATGACCCCATTGACAGCAAGGTCAATCCGGTCAACAAGGGCAACGAGAAAAACCTCATGAACGAAGCCGAAACCAGAGCCGAGCACATTGACCCCGCATTGAAGGCGTCGGGCTGGGGCGTCGTCGATGGCAGCCGATCTGGCGGGAGTAAGCGGTTTAACAAAAGGAGATCGTGATGAAATATGTGTGGACCGTGCTTGTAATGCTTGCGCTTGCAGGTGACATGAGGGCTGCGAACGGGGAAACGCAACCGCCTTTGCGAACGATCTCTGTCAGCGGTAGTGCCGTCGGGCATGTCCCGGCAGATACGATCTTGTGGAATGTGACGCTTCTTACGGCGGACAAAACCGTGGTTGAAGCGAAGGTGTCGAGTGACGGACAAGTCAAGGGGCTGGTGGACGCCTGTACCCGGCTGGGGATACAGGGATCCAATATCGTAGTCGGTATCATGCGGATTCAGGATGCCAGGATGGAAGAGGTCGAGGCGCGTGACGCGTCGAAGCCATTTAACGTAACCCGGGTTGTCACGATCCGGCAGCAGGAACCCCGGCTTTTCCGCGAGATGCTTGAGATGCTCAGCCGGGGGAAGGGGTATGGGGTCCGGTACGATGTGGTCAGCTCCAGAACGGATCAGATCAAGAAAGAGACGATGGTGAAGGCGACCGAGACGGCCAAGGAAAAGGCCGCCGCCATGGCCGCCGTCCTCGGCGCACAACTCGGCAATGTCCTGACCATCAACGAGTATCCCCCCGTGGGCTGGAATTCCCCCGACTCGAGCATTCTTGTCGACCAGAGTTCCACCGCTTTTGGGGTGGATGCTGAGACAATCCGGATCACGATTTTCGTGACGTTTGAGATTCAATAGCCGGGGCAGGCTGGAGGCAGATGTTACAGAAAGGTAAAACAATCATGCATATACGCTCGGTGGTGGGGGTGGGGTTGGTATTGGCGGCGCTTTCCAGTGCGGCGGAAACCGCGAAACCGCTTGATGCGTTCATCCGGGATGGCCGGATCCGGGATGGTCTTGCAGCCTATGCGTCACCCGCCGGGAACGGCGAACGGTTCTCGCTGGGGATGCTGCAGGCAATCGATGGATTACAGCAGTTCGTTGCGGGATTCAACAAGCTCGGGATCAACCCGGAACTGGCACGTAGCGGAATTCCCTTCTTCCGTGTGGTGGTGCCATCGGAACAACCGGTGCCCGGTGAAGGGACAACGCCGGAACAGGTCGCCGCCCTGTTCGGCAATCTGCGCGCATCCCTGCGGAAGGCAAATGCCACGCTGACGGCCGTGGACGGGAAGGATTTCGGGGTTCCGGTGAACGTCTCCCAGGCACGCATGGATATCAATGGGGACGGGACGGTCAACACGAACGAATTGCTGATGGCATCGATTGGCCGGTCCATGAGGATTTCGGCACGGGACATGGCAGGACAGGACCTGGTCATCCGTTTTGACAGTGCGGATGCCGCCTGGTTGAAGGGATATACCCATTTCCTCTCCGGTGTGCTCGACATCCTGATGGCATACGATTGGATGCCTGTCTGGAACCAATGTGCGCATCTCGTGTTCAGCAATCCGAAACCGATACCGCCGATTGCCCAACATGCCGCCATCGGGAATCGCCGGGATATGGGACAATGGCTGGATTTTATTGCCGCCCTGCATGACATGCGCCTGGAGTTGATTCAGAAGGACGGCTTGCGCCGTGCACGGGATGAGTTCCGGGGAATGATCAGCAGCAGTCGGGTCTGCTGGCAGCGCGTGCTTGCCGAGACCGACGATGAGCACGAATGGCTCCCCGGTCCAACGCAGACCGGACCAGGAGGCGCAAAGATCACGGCCCAGCAGATTGAAGGCTGGCAGCTTGTCCTGAACGAACTGGAGTCCATCCTGCAAGGGCAGAAGCTCCTGCCCCATTGGAGAATCAAGGCAGGGGAAGGCATCAATGTGGAGAAATTCGTCAACTCGCCTCCCCGGCTGGATATGGTGTTGCTGATCCAGGGATCGGCTTTCATACCTTATCTGGAGGAAGGGCCCATGAGCGACCGGGACACCTGGCAACGGTTGATTCAACCTTTCGGTCCGGGATTCCCGATGTTCGCCCTGTGGAGCAATTGATGGTCGGCAGATTGACGAATTTCGAATAGGACCGTCCGGGTGGGGAAGGGAAACCGCTGATAGCCGCTGATGGGCGCAGACGGGGACGGGTGGGGGATTTGAAATGAACGATGTGATGGCTAGGATTGAAATCGTTCAAGGTGACATTACGAAACTGGCGGTTGATGCCATTGTCAATGCGGCCAATCAGACTTTGTTGGGTGGTGGCGGCGTTGACGGATGCATCCACCGGGCCGCAGGTCCGAAACTCCTGGCTGAATGCATAACCCTGATGGGTTGCAAGACCGGGAACGCCAAGATCACGAAGGGATACAACCTGCCCGCCAGGTATGTCATCCATACGGTGGGTCCCGTCTGGCATGGAGGTGGCAAGGGGGAGCCGGAATTGCTGGCCAGTTGCTATCGTCGGAGCCTGGAAGTGGCCGTTGAGAATGGACTGAAGACCATCGCTTTTCCCGGCATCTCAACGGGGGTCTATCACTACCCGAAAGAAGCAGCCTGTAAAATTGCGCTCCATACGACCCTGGAATTCCTGGCCACCCATCCTGAAATTGAGAAGGTGATCTTCGTGTGTTTCAGTGCAGGGGACTATGCGCTGTACCAGGACCAATGCCGATAGCCTCCTCATTGCTCCAGAATGCGGAGATTAGGCGCCTTATTCTCCGCATAATATGCGGAGAATAAGAAGGAATAACCCCTTTTTCTCAGGTAGTGATATCTCCCATGGCGTGACTCGCCACCCGTCTCCATGTTTCCAACACCATCAAACGGTGACGGTGCGGAAGGCGTATAGGTCCGCGTCTTTGAGGATGAACCGGAAGCGGACGGGTTTGCCGGCCAGGGCGGACAGGTCGGAGCCCTGTTTCCAGGCGACCGGCGTGTCGAGGTGGTCGCCAAACAGCGGGGGCATGTCGGCGGCGGAGAACCCGGGAACCGGTTGCCCGGCGGGATCCTGGATCTCGATCCGGATGTTTCCGGCGGCTGATGTGGCATAGTTCAGGCGCAGGGTGTGGCCGTCGAATACCAGGGGATGCGTGACCGCTTCCCCGCCGTCATAGCCGGCGGACAATGAGACAAATCCCCAGGGGCGGATCGACAGGCGACGGAGTTTGCAGGGTTCCTGGTCCTTCTGCATGTAGTGTTCACTGACCAGCATGCTCCATTCCGTGTCGGAGGTCGTGAGGATGCCCCAGGACGGGTAATTGTTGCGGTGGGTCCAGTTCCGTTGGTCGAGTCCGGGACGGACCCAGGCTTCGCGGTACCGGGTCCAGTGAACGCCATCGCGGCTGCACATGAAGAGGGCGTCGTTGCAGCCGTCGCCGCTGGGGCCCTGGACATTCTCGCGGATCTGGACAAAACGGTTAGGGAACCCGATATAGATGTGTTCGGCGCCCGGGCAGGGCGTGATGCCGTTGGTATACATCTGGGTCTCCAGGTCACCATCCTGGTATTGCAGGGGTTGGACGGGGGACCAGTGGATGAAGTCGGATGACGTGGCGGTCTGGATGGCCCGTACACCGATGGCCCAGTTGATGCCATCCTTCGGGTAGGGAATGCCGGTGGCAGGGTCGGCGAACATGCGGGTGTAGGAACGATAACAGCCGGTCAGCGAATCCCAGAAGGCGGTGTTGATCGTGTCGAAGGTGCCGTCCATCTTCAGGGTGTCGGGCCCGATCCGGTGCCAGTGCAACCCGTCGGGTGATCCGACGGCGCCGATTTTTTCCCAGCCGAGCAGGGACAGGCCCTTATAGCGGGACTCGGGTGGGCAGTCCGGACGGGTGTCCAGGAAAGCCGGCGGCACGAGGGGATCCGGTCCATGCCAGAGGATATTGTTCTTTTTGGATCCCTGGAATTCCACCAGCCCCAGGTCCGGCCGCTGGAAGGAGCGGCCTCCATCGTGACTTTCAGCCATGGCGATGATGCAGATGGCTTCCTTTTTCAGGTCCGGGATGGCGGCCCGGTAATAGAGGCGGATGGCGGAATCCGTCTGTACGAGACTGTAGGCGCCGAGCGTGGTGTCCTCCCAGGGGGCCCCTCCCTGGAATACCACTTCGCGGCGTTCCGGGTGAGCGAGACGCAGGCTGGCGCGGTCCCGCCGGTCGATCAGGGTTTCATCAACGAACAGTTCGCGCCGGGTACCGATGGAGAGCGGGGAATTCGACATGATAGGGTTCTCCTTGGGTGCAATCGACGCGCATCGTAGTCGATCATTCCGCATGGTCAATGACGGAATCCCCCGGGGGAGGGAAGTGTTCAGAGGCCCCGATTCAATATTCGTCCTGGTGGAACCATTCGGCGTTTTCGAGCCAGGCGCCCTCGGCGTTGGCCAACAGGTTCACGAGGGTGTCGAGCAGGGCGAAGTGCAGCTTTTCCTCGGCAATGATCGCCGTGAACAACGCCGTCGTTGCCTCACCATCGCTCTTGCGGGCCTTCTTGGTGTAGAAATCAATGCTCTTCTTCTCGAGGGATCGCGCCTGCCGGTAGAGTTTGAGTTGGGAGAGTTTGTCAACCGCCATGGGTTTTTTGTCGAGCAGTTTACGGAAGAGGTTCCGGGCCTGGACCCGGAGTCTGGATTTCGGCAAAACGGCTTTCCGGTTCGCCGCCAGCCTGACCAGCACGGCCTGATGCTGGGCTTCGGCATCCGCCAGCCGGCCCAGGATGGCTTTGAGTCCCGGTGTCCGGGTCTTGGCCTGCAGCTTGCGATAAAAAACCTCGCCGTCCTTCTCCATCTGGATCGCGTATTCCACGATGTTCATGGGTGTTCTCCTTGTGTTGGGTGGTTTACAGCCGTTGGAAATAGTGGGTGCTCTGGCCCATGAGCCGCTGGGCGGCTTCCATGAGGGTTTCGGACAGGGACGGGTGGGCATGGATGGTGAGGGCCAGATCCTCGGCGACTGCCCCCATCTCGATGGCCAGCACGCCTTCGCCGATCAGTTCCCCGGCGCCGGTGCCGCTGATCCCGACCCCGAGTAGGCGCCCGCCTTCCGGGTCGGCGATGATCTTGGTGATTCCTTCCCGCCGGCTCAGTGTCGCCGCACGGCCGGATGCCTGCCAGGGAAATACGGCCACCCGGATGTCGAGGCCCTGCCGACGGGCTTCGTCCTCGGTCAGCCCGCACCAGGCGATCTCGGGATCGGTGAACACCACGGCGGGAATGGCGCGCGGTTCATACACGGCTTTGCCATTCAATATGGCTTCAACCGCGAGGCGTCCCTCGTGCGTGGCTTTGTGGGCCAGCATCGGCTGGCCGGCTACATCGCCGACGGCATATATCGAGTCGCACGAGGTGCGGCGCCGGTCATTGACCGTGATGAACCCTTTGGCATCCACGTGGATGCCGGCTGTTTCCAGCCCGGCGCCGGCGGTAACCGGCCGCCGGCCGATGGCGACGAGGACACGGTCGAACCGTGTTTCGGGCGGATGGTCCGGCCCTTCAAGGGTTACGCGAAATCCCCCGGCATCGGGTTGCACGCCGGTGACCCGGGTGCCGAGCTGGATGGCGGCAAACCGGGTTTTCAGGTGGGCGGCCAGCGGCTTGACCAGGTCGGGGTCCACGCCCGGCAGGAGGGTGGCGGTGGCTTCCACCACGGATACCCGGGAACCCAGGGCGGCATAGGCCTGGCCCAGTTCCAGACCGATGTATCCGCCGCCGATGACGAGCAGGGATCCCGGCAGGGCATCCAGCGCCAGGGCGGCGGTGGAATCCATGATGCCGGGCAGGTCGGGAAGGAATGAGGGGCGGACCGGTTCGGACCCGGTCGCCACGATGGCGTTATCGAATTGCACCGTGCGGGTTTCGCCCCCGGCTGTCCGGATCACGGCGGAATGGGGTCCGGTGATGGCTGCTTCACCCTGGATGAACGTGATGCCGCGTGCCCGGGTGAGCTGGCCGAGTCCGCCGGTGAGCTGGCGGACAATCGATTCCTTCCAGGTCCGCAGGGCGGGAATATCGATGACGGGTTCCGGGAAGGTGATGCCCATGGCGGGCGCTTCGCGGGCGGCTTCCAGGACGTGGGCGGCATGCAGGATGGCCTTGGAGGGAATACACCCGCGGAACAGGCATACACCGCCGGGTTCGGGATCGCGATCGACGAGGATCACCTTCAGGCCCCGGTCCGCGGCATGGAAGGCGGCGGGATAGCCGCCCGGTCCCGCCCCGATCACCAGCAGTTGGATGGTGGTTTCGCTCATGGCGTCATCCTTCCAGCGCGAGCAGCAGCGGTTGCTGGATGGCGTCGATGATCCAGCCGAGGAAAGCGGCCCCATCGGCCCCGTCGATCACCCGGTGGTCGAACGACAACGAGAGCGGCAGGAGGGTGCGCGGGCCCTGCCCGGGTTCGCCGGCGGCCTCGACGTTGTACCGGCCGATGCCGAGGATCGCCACTTCAGGGTGGTTGATGATCGGCGTGAAGAAGGTGCCGCCGTACCGGCCGAGGTTCGTCACCGTGAAGACGCCGCCCTGCATCTCCTCCAGGGCCAGTTTGCCGGTCCGGGCGCGTTCGGCGATGGCCGATATCTCGACCGCGAGCTCGATCATGTTCTTCCGGTCGGCGTCCCGGATGACCGGCACCACGAGCCCGCGTGCCGTGGCGACGGCGATGCCGACATGGATCGATTCCCGGACGATCAGGGACTGGTTGTCCATGTCCACCGACGAACGGAAGCGGGCAAAGGATTTCAATGCGGCGGCGACGATCTTGGTGACCATGACGGCCATGGTGAGTTTTCCGCCCTGCTTTTCGGCGCGTGGCGCGTAGCGGATGCGCAACGCCTCCAGCCCGGTGATGTCCGCCTTGTCGTGGATGGTGACGTGCGGGATGGTGGACCAGCACCGCGAAAGGTGTTCGGCGGTTCGACGCCGGATGACGCTCATCTTCTCGATGGTCACGGGGCCCCATTGTGTGAAGTCGGGCAGGGGGGGGAGGGGAGGGGTGCCGGCGCCGGACCGCGCCGCGGAGCGGGTGCGGACGAATTGCATGACGTCGTCACGGGATACCCGGTTATGGGGACCCGTCCCCGGCACCTGGTCCACATCCACCCCGAGCTCGCGCGCGAAGCGGCGGACGGACGGGGCGGCGGGGACATGCCGTTCCGGCCGGGGGAGGGTTGTTTCCGGCGGAGGGGGTGGCGGCGTTGGCGACGGTGGTGTTGGTGCCGGGGCAGGGACTTTGGGCTGGCCGGTCTCGGCCTGCGGTTTTGCCGGTTCAGGAGCGGCGGGAACCGGTTCCTGTTTCGCGGGTGCGGCCGGGGCCGCGGGTGCGGTGGCATTATCCGGCACGGTCAGAACCAGGAAGGGCGCGCCCACGGAGACTTCGTCGCCGGCCTTGACCAGGAATTGCCGGACCGTTCCCGCGGCGGCGGCGGGCACTTCCAGCACCGCCTTGTCGGTTTCCAGCTCGAGAACGGGCTGGTCCTTCTGAACGGTATCACCGATGCCGGCCATGCATTTGATGACCTGGATCGTCTTCACGTTTTCGCCGACGGATGGGATTGAAAGTGTCTGTTCCATGCGGCTGCCTGTTCCTTTACCGGTTCACGGGGTTGTCCCGGTTGCGGTCAATACCGAGTTGGTCCGCCGCCTTTTCGAGCGACCCGGAATCGAAGTGTCCCGATGCGGCGAGGCTGCTGAGTGCGGCGAAGGTGATGTGTTTGGCGTCCACTTCGAAGAAATCGCGCAGGGCTGCCCGGCCGTCACTGCGGCCGAACCCGTCCGTGCCGAGCGTGGTGAAGCGGGATCCCAGCCAGCGTCCCACGCTGTCGGGAACGGCGCGGACATAGTCGGTGGCTGCAACGACCGGCACGTTGTCCGTGCCGAGGCAGGCGGCCAGGTGGGCGATGCGCGGGGATTCGTGCGGGTGCAGGCGATTCCACCGTTCGACGTCGCAGGCGTCGTCGTGCAGGGTCTTGTAGCTGGTGGCTGACCACACGCTGGCGCGAATGCCGAACGAATCGGCGAGCAGGGTGCGGGCGGCAAGCGCCTCGCGCAGGATGGCCCCGCTGCCGAGCAGGTGGACCTGCGGGTCGCCGTCGGCGGGCGCGACCCCATAGAGGCCGCGGAGGATTCCCTCGGTACAGCCGTCGGGCATGGGAGGCTGGGGATAATTCTCGTTCATGACGGTGAGGTAATAGAAAATGTCCTCGCCGTCCCGGAACATGCGCTGGAGTCCATCCCGGATGATGCAGGCCAGCTCATAGGCGTAGGACGGGTCATAGGCGCGGAGGGTTGGCACCGTCATGGCCAGCAGGTGGCTGTTGCCGTCCTGGTGCTGGAGCCCTTCGCCGGCGAGGGTGGTGCGACCCGAGGTGGCCCCCATCAGGAAGCCGCGCGTCCGGTTGTCGGCGGCGGCCCAGATGAGGTCTCCCACCCGCTGGAGCCCGAACATGCTGTAGAAGGTGAAAAACGGGATCATCGGGATGCCGTGATTGGCGTGGGAGGTGCCGGCGGCGATGAACGAGGAGAGGCAGCCGGCCTCGGTGATGCCCTCCTCGAGGATCTGGCCGTCGGTGGCTTCCTTGTAGTAGAGCAGGTTTTCCTTGTCCACCGGCTCATACAACTGGCCGGGATGCGAGTAGATGCCGCATTGCCGGAACAGGGCATCCATTCCGAAGGTACGGGCTTCGTCGGGGACCATGGGGACGATGGACTTTCCGATTCCGGGGTCGTGCAGCAGTTTCGCCAGCATGCGGACGAACGCCATGGTGGTGGAAACGGCGCGGTCGCCGGTGCCTGCCATGAATTCGTCAAAGAGGTTGGGATCGGCGGGTTGCAGGGGGACCGACACCGTGATGCGTCGCGGCAGGTAGCTGCCCAGCGCGGCCCGGCGTTCCTTCAGGTAGCGCATTTCCTCGCTGTCGGGAGGGGGAACATAAAAGGGCAGTTGGTTGACCTGTTCGTCGGACAGGGGGATGTTGAAACGGGTCCGGAACCCGCGCAGGGCTTCATCGTTCAGTTTCTTCTGCTGGTGGGTGACGTTATGCGCTTCGCCGAACGCGCCCAGCCCGTACCCCTTGATCGTCTTGCACAGGATGACGGTGGGCGATCCGGTATGCGCGATGGCGGCGGCGTAGGCGGCATGGACCTTGACCGCGTCGTGGCCGCCGCGGTTGAGTCGTTTGATCTGGTCGTCGGTCAGGTGTTCGACCCGTTTGAGCAGGAGCGGGTCGGCACCGAAGAAATCCTGGCGCATGTAGGCGCCGGGTTCCACGGCATATTTCTGGTACTGGCCGTCCACGACCTGCTGCATGCGGTTGAGGAGTCGGTCGTCCGAATCCTGCGCGAGCAGGGGATCCCAGTCCCCGCCCCAGATGACCTTGATGGCATTCCAGCCGGCGCCGCGGAAGACGGCTTCGAGTTCCTGGATGATTTTGCCGTTGCCGCGGACCGGTCCGTCGAGGCGCTGGAGGTTGCAGTTCACGACGAAGATCAGGTTGTCCAGTTTCTCGCGGGCGGCCAGGGTGATGGCGCCGAGGGATTCCGGCTCATCGGTTTCGCCGTCGCCCACGAAGGCCCAGACCCGCTGGCCGGCGGGAGCGCGCAGTCCGCGGTCCTCGAGGTACTTGATGAACCGTGCGTGGTAGATGGCCTGGAGGGGTCCGAGCCCCATCGAGACGGTGGGGAACTGCCAGAAATCCGGCATCAGCCAGGGATGGGGATAGGAGGACAGCCCCGGGGTGGCGTGCAATTCGTGCCGGAACTGGTCCACCTGTTCGACGGTGAGGCGACCCTCCAGCAGGGCCCGTGCGTAGATGCCGGGGGAGGCATGGCCCTGAAAATAGACCAGGTCGCCGGGGAAGGTATCGGTCCGGCCGCGGAAGAAATGATGGAAGGCGACTTCGTACAACGTGGCGGCTGACGCGTAGGTTGAGATATGGCCGCCGATTCCCTCCTCGGCTCGGTTGGCCCGCACGACCATGGCCATGGCATTCCAGCGTATGAGGCTGGTGATGCGTTCCTCGATTTCCAGATTGCCGGGGTAGGCGGGCTGTTGGGCGGGGTTGATGGTGTTGCGATAGGGCGTGTTGGCGGTGAAGGGGAGACTTACGCCCGAGGCGTTGGCGTGGATGGAGAGGTGTTCGAGCAGTTGGGTGATCCGTTCCGGGCCACTCCGTTTCAGCACCTCGTCAAGCGAGGCCAGCCATTCGCTGGTTTCCAGGTCTTCCTCGTCGCGGTTGCGGTTCATCGTGCGGCTCCGGTTGATTACAGCCTGATTGAATTGACCAGCCTACCATACGGCCGGGGCCGGCACAAGCGAATCGCAGGGTCGGCGGGTGAGTCGTGCACCGACGGGCATTTGTGTTTTGGAGTGCGGCGGCTTGACGCCGCTTTGTGTAGCTGGTCCCGGACAGGGTATACACCGGCACCATCGCCAAAGAAAAGCGGCGTCAAGCCGCCGCACTCCAAGCAGGGTCTCGCGACCCCTCGCGGAAGTGAAATGCTCCCTGTGACGCGTCCTGCCGAGCCTGCCTGCTTGCAGTATGGCGGCATTTTGGCTATGGATGAAGGTCATGCCATCATGATGATGGTTGAAGGGAGCAATCGGTTGTGACCACATTGGAACAGATTCGGGAACGTGCGAACCAGGTGTATAAGGATGTCGGGGGGACCCCGCTGATGGCGAAGGTGACGCCGGCACAGGTGAAAGAGGCGCGCCGATGGGTCGATGCGGTACGACGGGGTCGGATCTTCTTTTACGACACGCGCGAGGTGAACATCGGCATGCGGAACGTCGACTGGTCCGGTTCGCACATCAAGCACCAGGAATGGCCGGCCCAGCTCAACCGGTTCTTCTGGCTGGCCCGCCTGGTCACCGTCTATCGGCAGACGCATGAGCCGGATCTTCCGGACCTGGCCCGGCGCTGGATCGAGGACTGGATGGACGGGCATGAACCCTATGGCGCCGCCAACCGGCCGGCCAAGGGCGACAACACGCTGAACATCTCCGTCCGGCTGGGGCAGGCCGACCGGGGCGGCTGGTGGAATGCCGCCGCGCTGCTGGCGGGCACTCCGGCGTTCGACGAGGCGTTTGTCCGGCGCATGCTGGAATCCACGCACGGCCAGATCGAATGCCTGGTGGCGCATCTGGCGCCCACCATCAACTGGCGGATCAGCCACTTGAACTGCATCCTGTTCTGCTCGCTGGTGCTGCCGGGGTTCGAGTCCTACCGCGAATTTGCCGTGCACCGGCTCAACGAGGCGTTCTGGCGGCAGGTGGATCCGGACGGATCGCATGTGGAACGGTGCCCGTCGAGTTACCACCAGTGGATGATGCGCCTGTTCTCCAACCTGGTCATGCTGGCCCGGGCGCGACCCGGCCTGGGATTCAACATCGATCCGGCACGGGTGGGGCGCATGTGGGACTACGCGCTGTATTCCACCACACCGGACGGCGGGTCCAGCGGGTTGCATGACGGGGCGGTCTGGACGCCCAACCGGCCGATGCGGGACCTGGCCCTCCAGCGGAAACGGTATCTGCAACGTGCCGAACTGCGTGGAGCGGAATGGAAGGTGGATCAGCGGCCGGACCGCCTGTTCCCGGATGCCGGGCAGTGGTTCCTGCGTGACAGTTGGAAGCCGGACGCCACCCAGGTGAGCGTGGATGCCACGCGGTATGAAGGCGGGCATAATCATTTGAGCCGCCTGGCGGTTAACCTGTATGCCGGCAAGCGCATGCTGTTGTATGACCCCGGCATCTTCACTTATGAGAACACCGTCCCGTTCATGGCCTACGGAAAAGCCACCAAGGCGCACAACACGATCACGTTGCACGACTATAACCAGGTGGAGACCAATCCCGTGGTGGAGGAATCACACCTGCTCAAGGGGTTCTCGCTGGTCAGCGCCGCGTATGCGGGGTCGTATTTCTCCGGCGATTACGGGTGGGGGTTCCACCAGGGGCCGGGCCGGGCGGAATACGGGGCGCATGAACGGGTCGTGTTATGGGTCAAGGGATCCTACCTGCTGGTGTTTGACCTGGTGAAGGCCGACCACACGCGGGTGGTTCCGTACCAGGCGCACTGGCAGTTCCCGATCGGCAAGGCGACGCTGGACCGCAAACACAACGCCGCGTGGACCGGTGGTGCGCCGGATAATGTGCTGGTCAGGCTGGTGCAGGCTTCCGGGACGGTAAAGAGCGCATTGCATGCCGGTGAACGCAAGCCGATTCTCGGCTGGTTGCCGTTGGGGCATGGTCCGGAATGGAAGCCGGCGCCACACCTGGTGATGGCCGGTGAAGTCAAGGGCGGGTACGCCTCGCAGGTGACGTTGGTGGTTCCGTTCAAGGGGGCGCGGCCTCCGGCGATCGCGATCCAGCCGGTCAAGCAGGCGGCAGCAGGGGTGCATGCCTTTGAGTTGAAATTCCGCGATGGCACGACGGATGTGGTGATGGCCACGGCCAACCTGCACCGCATGATCGGCGACAGCGGGCCGGTATCGACCGACGGGTCGCTGGCGTTTGTCAGGGTCCGCAAGGGGCGGGTGGTACGGGCGATGCTCAACCGGGGGACGTGGCTGGACTACCAGGGCAAATCGGTTATCCGTAGACGACGGCCTGAAACGTGTGAATGTTGAGTGAGAGGGGAACGGGGCGGGGTCGCCCCGTCTCCAGAAGCGGCGGAATATTCTGGGTGGAGCCGGCCCGACCCCGGGCCGGTATTGAGATGGGGGATACCTCGTATGCGGCATCATAAAGCCATAAAATGGGAAACAACGTTGAAGACCGTGATGGACGAGATTGATCGTGAGCTGGAAGACCGGTACGGGGACCGGTATCCCCTGCACCCGGCGCGGCCGGCCCACGGGAAGACCGCCAGCCGGGATGCCGATGGGTTGTTCGACATCGGGGCCTCCTTCTCGGCCGGATTCGGGTCGAAGCATGGCAAGGGCTATGTGCTGCAAATCCGGATGGCGACCCTGGCGGATGTCCCGAAGAAGATCCTTCATGACATCCAGCATGAGGTGATTGTCCGCTTGAACGAGAAACTCCCCCAGGCGTTTCCCGGCCGACAGCTTGAAGTCAAGCAGGACGGCAACCTGTTCAAGATTGTCGGGGACCTGTCGCTGGGTAATGTGTGAAGGTTTGCCCTGCCAGGAATGGCGTGCGAGGCTACGGGGACAGGTTCAATTCCCGGCGGAGTGCCTGCAGGCTGTGGATCCCGGTTTCCCCGCGAATTTCAAGGTACAGGGGCGCGTGGTTGAGGGAATGATCGCGCCAGGCGAGGAACAAGGACGACAGGGAAATCACGCCTCCGAACAGGCTGGTCAGGGGTTTATGATTCTCGAAGGAGCTGTCCGGAGCCAGGTGCACCTGGTGCAGGTGGAGCCCGGTGATCGTGTGTCCGAGCCGGGCATACCAGACGCTCAAGGGATACGCACTCGCGTAGGGCGCATTGTTGCGGGCGTGGCCGATATCGAGGTGCAGGCCGATCAACGGGTAGCCGAGTGCGGCGCGGAGCCGGTCGATCCATTGCCGGCACTCGTCCGGGGTGTATCCGAAGCCGCGCGTGGAATCGGGTGTTTCCCATCGGTTCATGTGCAGGTTCTCGATGCCGATCATGATCCCGGCCTGTTTCAACGGTGTGAGGATCTCCACGGCCGCCTGCAGGAGGTTGTCGGAGGCCGCATCGAACTCGCCCACCGGAACGCGGGGCACATGGAAGGTGATGGCGTCAGCCCGGATGCGGAGTGCCTGTTCCATTGCCTGCCGCAGTTCATCCAGCCCATGTGGCGCACCCGCTTTCCATGCAAGATCAGGAACGTGCAGGGAGAGGTGTTTTCCCCGGGCACGCCACGCCGACAGGGCGGTGGCCAGTTCCTGCGTCGGTTGGGTGGTTGACGGCCGGTAGCGCAATTCAAAGGCGGGCACCCCGAGGTCGGCTGCCTCGCGGAGGGCTTGCAGGGGCGACTCCATGCCCGAGATTCCAAGGTGATCGAACCATTCACGGCGCTCGGCCTCCGGCCACTGGCGCGGATCGCCTGGTGGGTACACGACATCCTCCCGGGTCCAGGGCGCCTCATCGCCATCGCGCGTGAACACGGTGAGCGACGGGGCCCCGCCGATCGCCTTGTCGGGGTCGAGCCCCCGCACCAGTTGGATGATACCGGACTCGCGGTCCAGGTGAAGATGCCCGGCGACCAGCAGGCCGATGGACGGATTGCTCAGCAGGGCCTGGTCGGCAGTGTCCAGCTGGTCGGGCGGGATATGCGTGACAAGCAGCAGGTTGCGGCCGGCCAACTGGCGGAGCCGGATGCGGTCAGGATCGGAAATCCGGTAGTGGGAGGTGTCGATCATGCGGACGGGTCCCTGTTCAGTCCTGGTGGAGAGGATTTCGGCAACCTGCCGGGACTCGCCGGGTGAACGCCGTTCGGCATTGCCGGGTGTCAGCAGGAACGGGATGCTCGCGGCATCGAGCTTGGATCGAAGCCGCCGGGCGGCTGCCAGGGTGCCGAGACCGGTCATGTCTCCGGCCCCGGCGATCAGGTCGAGGCGGCGGCGTTTCGCCTCGTCGAGTGCCCAATCGAAGGCCGACTCGATGACGGTATTATCGAGTGACGGAAGGTGCAGGTCGGCCAGTATGCCTACGCGAAACATGCGGCGGTTTCCTCGATATCGAACGTATCGCCGTCATGGGCGAGTGCAACCGGGAATGGCAGGGCTGCCGTGAGCCGGTGAAAGGCCGCTTCGCCCTCGGGGCCGTGCCAGATGTTGTCAACATGGTTGCAGATCAAACGGGTGATCGGCAGTTCCCTGAGAATCGACAGGCCGTCATCCAGCGGGAAGTGCGTGCACTCGCAGATACAGGTTGTCGGTCCGGTGAATGCCGAAGCCGGGAAATCGCTGAAATCGGCCTTGAGGTCGCCGGTGTAGACGATCCGTCGGCCTTCCGCCTCGATGAGGAACCCGAAACTCGGGTAGGACATCGATTCGTTTTCCAGGTGGCGTGTCGGGAGGGCGGTAAGCCGGACCTGTTCATCCTGGTAGAAGACGCCGGGGGCGATCACCGCGAAGGATAGCAGGTCGGCAGGCCAGCCGCGATGGGTGGCACGCATGAAGGCCATGGTCCCGTCGATCCCTCCGGGTTCCGGCAGGTAGATCGTCGTGTGCTGTCCGGGGACGGGGTATTTCACCAATGACTTGATGAGTCCGGGCAGTCCGCCGATGTGATCCTCATGCTGGTGGGTGATAAAGACCGCCCGGAGTGCTGACAGGGGGATGTTCCGGCGGATCAGGAGGGCGTTGACGGGGGCGCCGGCATCGACCAGGTAATCGGCGGTTCCGATCTGGAACAGTGTGGACGAGTTGAAGCGCGTGACGGTTGGATCGCCATGGCTGGTACCGAGGGTGATGATCTTCATGTGTCCGGAACCATACGGGCTCGCCTTTGTGCAAGTCAATGGTGATGAGGAGCGATGGTTGGTTGGAGGTTGGCCGGTCATGCGATGAAATTCCCGGTTGACACCCCGCAAAGAATATGTTCCTTTTAACGCGTATCGAACATAAACGAACATCAATAGGGGGCGACCATGTCGGGCAAGGATATCCGGTTCAGAAAGATCTTCGGGGCGGAAAACAAGGCGGTGGTGGTGGCGTGCGATCACGGGATGTTCGATGGACCGCATCACGGCATGGAGGATATCCCGGCCATGCTCAAGCGGCTGGGGGACGGGCCGGACGCGATCCTGATGTCGCCGGGCATGCTGCCGTATTGCCGGGAATATTTCGGGCGTCGGAATGCGCCGGCGGCGATTGTCCGCCTGAACTACAACAGCGTGTTCAGTTTCAAGTGGGGATACCGGGATTCGGTCATATCGAACCTGTTCCAGCCGGAAGAGGCGGTTGCCAACGGGGCGGACGCCGTGCTGGTGTGCCTGACGATGAAACTGGTCAGCGAGGCGGTTGACGCGCGCAACGTGGAAATCTTTGCGGACCTGTGCGGCCGGGCGCACCGGCTGGGGTTGCCGGTCGTGGGCGAGTATTTCCCGCACAGCCATCTCACCAAGGCGCCGGACGAGTTCCATGAGGAAATCCTGATCGGATGCCGCATGCTGGCCGAGTTGGGTGCGGATTGCATCAAGACCTTCTACACGAACGCCTTCAAGGAAGTGACCGGCAAGTGTCCGGTGCCGATCCTGGGCCTGGGCGCCGAGAAGACCCCGACCGACCGGGATGCGCTGACGCTGGCGGAACGGGAAATCAAGGACGGCGCTTCCGGTGTGGTGTTCGGGCGCAACGCGGTACAGGCGACCAAGCCGGCGGCGTTTATCCAGGCCTTGCAGGATATCTGCAAGCGCGGGGCCAAGGCGGCGGCGGTGACGCGCAAGTACGGGCTGTCGGCCTGAGCATAAAGGAACGGAAGACGGAAAACGGAACGGAAGCCACCGGGCATGGATAAACGATCCAGGCAGGAACGCATTCTCGAACGCGTCATGCGGGATGGGGATGTCTCCGTGGAGTCGCTGGCCGGCGAATGGTCGGTGAGTGTGATGACCATCCGGCGCGATCTGGCCGACCTATCACGCCGGGGCCGCCTGAACCGGCGGCATGGCGGTGCGGTTCCCTCGCGCAGCGGGATCGTGGAGTTCGAGTTCCAGACGCGCCGGGACCAGTGTGCCGCGGAGAAACAGGCCATTGCCCGTGCGGTGGTGGAGCGGATACAGCCTGGCATGGCCGTGGGGCTGGATACCGGTACCACGACCCTGGAGGTGGCGCGGATCCTACCGGTGGATTACAAGCTCACGGTGCTGACCACGTCGCTGGCGGTTGCGGCGGCGCTGTACGCCCGGGAGGATATCGAGGTGGTGCTGTTGGGTGGGAACGTGCGCAAGAACTGCCCGGATCTCACCGGCCCGCTGACGGAAAGCAATATCCGCCAGTTCCGGATGCACCGGGTGGTGCTGGGTGCGGATGCCATTCAGCCGGACGGGATCTACACCACCGACGTGCGGATTGCGCGGCTGACACGCGCGCTGATCGCCAACGCCGATGAGGTGATCCTGGCCGCCGATCACCGTAAGTTCGACAACACCGCCTTTGTGAAATGTGCGGAGTGGGATGCCGTGCATACGGTGGTCACGGACAGCGGGTGCCCGGCCAAGGCGCGTGCGTGGATGAAAAAACGAAAAATAAACGTTCAGTATGTACCCGTGCGATCGGGAGGATCCCGTCATGCGTGACGTGTTTATCGGCATTGATCTTGGCACGACGGTCCTGAAAGCCGCCGCGTTTGACGGGCGGACCGGCAAAGCCCTGGCGGTGGCCGGCCGGCGTTTGCCGGTGGAGACCGGATCGGACGGGCGCCGGGAACAGTCGCCGCGCGAGCTGGCCGGGGCCTTGTGGCTGGTTCTGGCCGCCCTCCGGCGCGCGTTGGGGGGGGACCGGTGGGGTGCCGTCGCGGGCATCGGGATGGCGGCGCAGGGGGGGAGCACCTGCATCGTGGATCGTGAAACCGGGGCGCCGCACACCCCGCTGATTTTGTGGAGCGACATGCGGGGGTTCCCCTTCGTACCGCAGGTGAGTCGTGGCCGGCCGCTTGCCTACTGGCGTCGGCATACCATGCGGGATATGCCCTGCATGGGGCTTGCCCGGCTGCTCTGGCTCCGCCAGCGGCAACCGCGCCTGTTCCGCCCGTCGAATTGTTATGCGGGCGCCGGCGAGCTGCTGTTTTTCCAGCTTACCGGAACCTGGCGCCAGGATGCCGGCAACGCCCTGCAGACCGGGTGTTACCATGCCGCACGCCGGGAACTGGATCCGGAACTCCTGGCCATTGTCGGGCTGGACGAGTCGTTCGTGGCGCCGATGCGCCGTGACCATGAACTGCAGGCCCTGTCGCCGGCGGCGGCGCGGCGTGCCGGCCTGCCGGCGGGCATACCGGTGGCGGGCCCGTATATGGATCACGAGGCGGGGTACCTTTCCGCCGCCGGGATTGGCGGGCGTCCGCTCCAGTGTTCGCTGGGGACCGCCTGGGTGGGTAATGTCATGCTGTCGATGAAGGCGAAATGGAAATCGTCGGTCCAACTGGTGCTTCCGGGGGTTACCGGGCCGGGCTGGCTGGTGGTGCAGCCCCTGTTGGCCGGGAACCTGGGGTTGGACTGGGCGCTGGGACAATTCCTGGACACGAACCATGGCCGGGCGCTGGACCGGATGGCGGTATTATTCCGCGAGGACCTGTTGCCGCCTGCCGGCCTGGTGGCGTTGCCGTGGTTGTACCGCGCCAACCCGGTTCAGCCGGATGTGGTGGGAGCCGGGACAGTGATCGGCATGAGCGCGTCCACCACGCGGGAGGATATTTTCAAGGCGGTGGCGGTGTCGCTGCCGTTCGAGCTGGCGCGGGTGTTTGACGCGGTCCGGCTGAGCCGCGGCGTGGATTGCGTGGTGTTGGGCGGCGGGGCCAGCAAGAGCGCCGCACTCACGCAGTTGATCGGTGCGCTGTTCGATCCGCTGCCGGTGGTGGCGTATGAGGAACGGGACCTTGCCGGGGCGCGCGGAACCGTGTATGCACTGAACCGGACGGTGGCCAAGGCCAGGATCAGCCGGGCCGTCCAGGTGGATCCGAGGGTTCGGGACCGGGTGCGGACGCGGTTCGAGCAGTACGTGAAGGCGGTCCATCATGTGTATGGCAAGTCGGCGGATGCGACCGGACTGGTGATCGGGTGATGAGGAAGGTGGACGGGGTCCCGAGCGGCGTCGCAGGAGCTCCGCCCTCCAGTTCGGGAGAAGTGGATGTTGGGGAGCGAAGCGCATGGAGGGGCGAACTCCCGTGAGCCCGTTCCGGATGGACGCCTCGCCCTACCGGGGAATGAAAGAGCAAGTTCGGCATGGTAGAAGATTGCCGTGAAAGGAACAGGAAGATGAAGACACGTCCGAAGGTGGGTTTTCTGCCGTTGTACCTGAAACTCTATGATGATGCCCTGCCCGAACGCCGGGCGGGGTTCAAGGCGTTCCTGGAATCCATTGAACGTGGCCTGGGCTCCTGCGGCCTGGATGTGGTGTCGGCTCCGGTGTGCCGGATCAAGCCGGAATTCGAGCGCGCCGTGAACCAGTTCCGCAAGGCCGATGTGGATTGCATGATCACCCTGCACCTGGCGTATTCGCCGTCGCTGGAGTCGGTGGCGGCCATGGCGAAGCTCGATGTGCCGCTGATCATTCTCGACACCACCATGGACCTGTCGTTCGACCAGAAGGTTCATCCGGACCGGATCATGTACAACCATGGGGTTCATGGGGTGATGGATTTTGCCTCGATGTTGCGACGCAACGGACGGCCCTTCAGCATTGTGGCCGGGCATCTCGGCAATTCGGATGTGCTGGAACGCGCCGCTGAACAGGCCCGGGCCGCCTGTGCCGCCCGCCAGCTGAAGACCACCCGTGCCCTGCGCATCGGCGAATCGTTCAAGGGCATGGGCGATTTTGCCGTGCCGGAAACCGTGATGCGCCAGCAGCTCGGTATCACCGTCAAGCAGGTGGGAGTTGCCGAGTTGGGCAAGGCCATGCGCGCCGTGAGTTCGCGGGATGTGTCGGCGGAACTGGGACGGGACCGGGAACGGTACCGGGTGATGGCGGACCGTTCGGTGCATGAACGATCGGTCCTGGTCTCCCTGGGATTGCGGCGGTTGTTGGAAGATGGTGGATATGGCGCCTTCAGCATGAATTTCCTGGCCTTTAATGGAAGCCACGGGGTTGACACCCTGCCGTTCCTTGAGGCCTCCAAGGGCATGGAGCGCGGGATCGGATACGGCGGGGAAGGGGACGTGCTGACCGCCGCCATGGTCGGAGCACTCCAGCGCTCTTTCGGTTCCACGACGTTCACCGAGGTGTTCTGTCCGGACTGGAAAGGGGATTCGGTTTTCCTATCGCACATGGGCGAGATCAACCCCGCCGTGGCGGAAGGCCGGCCGGTGCTGGTCGAGAAGCCGTTCCTGTTTCCCGGCACCAAGAACCCGGCCGTGATCACGTGCGGGTTGAAGAAGGGTCCGGCGGTGTTTGTGAACCTGGCGCCGGGTCCCGGGAATACCTTCGGGCTGGTGCTGGTGCCGGTGACCGTGCTGGCGGACACGCGGCGTAAGGACATGGAGAGTGTGGTGCGTGGCTGGATCCGGCCGAAGTCGGGCGTGGTCCGTTTCCTCGAGGAATATTCCCGCCATGGCGGTACGCACCACAGTGCGCTGGTGCTGGGCAACCGGCTGGAAGGATTGCTGGCCTTTGCCAACCATGCCGGTTTGAAGCCCGTGGTCATCAAGTGAGGAGATGAAGGATTGTCGCTGAACTTTGATTTCGGGGTGTGGGATCTGGCGCTGATGCTGGCCGTGTCGGCGCAGGCGACCTGGCTGGCGTATGTGCACAGCCCGCGCATGAAGGCCATCCTCTATTCCCTGCCCGTGCCGTTTACGCTGGCCAGCCTGTCATTGGGACAGCCGATCGACGTGACCCATGTGATGGGCCTGCCGCTGGTGTTCCTGTACACCAACGGGGTCCGGTGGCTGCATGTCAACCGCCGGGTGCCGATCGTGGTGTCGATCCTGGCCGGTGCGCTGGCGCATTGCGGGATCGGGATGGTGCTGGCCCGTTGGGTGCCGGTGACGGAAACTTCGTTCTGGGCTGCCATGGCCGTCGTGGTGGTGGTGAGTATCGGGTTGTATGCGACCATGCCGCATCGGGCGGAGCCGGGGCACCGGAGTCCCCTGCCGATCCCCGTGAAATTCAGCCTGATCCTGGTGATCATCAGCGGGTTGATCGTGATCAAGCACCTGCTGCGCGGATTTATGGCGTCTTTCCCGATGGTGGGACTGGTGGCGGCCTATGAGGCGCGCAATTGCCTGTGGACGCTGGGGCGGCAGGTGCCGGCCCTGATGCTGGGGATGTGTCCGATGCTGGGGATCTGTCATGTGGCCCAGCAGTGGTGGGGATTGAAGGTGGGGCTGGCGGCGGGTTGGGTGGTGTTCCTGCTGGTGTTGGCGGGGCTGAGCCGCCGGTTATGGACCGTGGAAGCGGTGGATGGTGGGGACTTAGAAGGTGGGCGGGCCGTATGATCAAACAACGGGCTTCCATTTCGGGGCAAGCGGGCTGGCGCCCGCACGGAAAACGGAAGACGGAAAAAAAGGAGTATGGCGCCGACAGCTCCGCCTTGCGGCTGGAGCCATCTGACGCGAAGCCGTTGCCCTGATCGAAATGGAAGCCCGGGTTTACCTCGCGGTCCGGGCGAGTACGCCGGCACCGCGATGGAATATGGAAAAGAGTTTGAGTTGTGCGAAGCGC
>Ga0208374_1000272_pt1 | contig 27312 bp, 22 predicted proteins | sample RifOxyC3_FD_184037 | JGI IMG/M metagenome (GOLD analysis project Ga0208374, IMG submission 184037) | Groundwater microbial communities from Rifle, Colorado - Rifle Oxygen_injection C3 (SPAdes) | ecosystem: Environmental > Aquatic > Deep subsurface > Groundwater | place: Rifle, Colorado, USA...
TTTTCTTCTCACGCCTGCGAAAACCGCCAGCCTCCCGCTCCTCTCGCGCTTTACAGCCTCCCGTTCAATACGAAAATTTCGTTATTTGGAACCGCTGGCATCCGTGACGGGAATTTGATCCGACTAAATCCAACCCCATCAACCCGCCGAAGGTTCTGACGGCTTGTCAGAAGCGGGTGTGGATTCCGGTCCGGGATCCTGCGTGACGGGTGCTTCCGCTGCCGGCGGTTCCGGCTTCACCCCGACACGAACCGGACGGTCAGGAACCGGCTCGAACATCGTCGGATCAGGCTGTTCATAGCGGAGGGCACATCCCATGGATTTCTCTATCTCCGGCAGAATGAACGACTCGTCTTCACAGGCAAAGGCAATGGCCGTTCCAACCGCCCCGGCACGACCGGTCCTCCCGATACGGTGAACATAATCATCCGCTTCATACGGCAAATCGTAATTCACGACATACCGGATATCGGCGATATGCAGGCCGCGACCGGCCACGTCGGTTGCCACCACCACCTTGGTGGTCGCACCACGGAAGGATTCAAGAACCCGCAAACGGACTCGCTGGTCCAGATCACCCGACAGGTAATCGCAGGAAATTCCCGCCCGTCGCAAGGCACGGCCGACCGATTCAGCTTCATCCCGCCGATTGACAAATACCAGTATCCGCTCTTCCGGAGACCGGCGAATCAGGTTATACAGCACGGTAAACTTTTCGGCCGAGGTCACCGGCCAGACAACCTGCTCCAGGGAATCCGCCGTCATCTTTTCAGGTTCGGCGTGCAGCACCACGGGGTCCGGCATCCATTCCGATGCCAGACGCATGACCGATTCGTCCAGCGTGGCGCTGAACAGGAGCGTCTGCCGGCGTTCACGGGGCGGCAGGTGCCGGATGATCCGCTTCACATCGGGAATGAACCCCATGTCGAGCATGCGGTCCGCCTCATCGATAATCAGGGTCTCCACCATGTCAAGCCGAAGCACTTTCTGCCCCAGATAATCCAACAGTCGTCCGGGGGTGGCCACCACCAGATCCAGCACCCCGTCCTGGACATCCAGCCGTTGACGCTGGTAATCCATGCCGCCAAAGACGGCAACCCCACGGAAGGGACAATACTTGCCCAGCACACCGGCATCCTTGAGTATCTGGAGCACCAATTCACGGGTCGGTGCTATTACCAAGGCGCGGGGCGAAGCTGCAAGCGGCACCATGCACCGGGGATTCTTCATCCACTGGGTAAAAATGGATACCAGGAATGCGGCTGTTTTGCCGGTTCCGGTCTGAGCCCGGCCCGCAACGTTCAACCCCTTGAGGGCGTGCGGCAACACCATGGCCTGGATCGGCGTGCAATATTTAAAATCAAGATCGGCAACGGCATGAACCACCGGATCCGGCAGGTCCATGTCGGCAAAACGCAGTTTTCCCGGTTCGGGCGGGACCACCCATTCTGCTGCCGTCCACGGTTCGGTGGCGGCTTTCCCCAACACCACCGTCTGCAAACCACCCACCATGCCGCCTCCGGCATGCGGCGACTCGGAACGGGGCGGCCGGTCCATGGAACGTGGACCACGATCCCTGCCGCCACGTCGGTCCCCCCGGTCGCCACGTGATGACGGGCGCGAGGAGGAATCCCGGTCCCGACGATCGCGATGCCCCGGGTGTTCCTGGCGTTCAGGGGATTTCGCCGGCTTGTCGTCCGGCCGATCCGGTATCGACGGCTCGTGCCTGGGGGGAGCCGTGGACACCGGTGCGTCTGAATGCCGCGGATTTCTGCGCCGGCGGCGTTTCCCGTCGGATGGCCGTGAATCATCCTTCCGGGGATGACCCCCGGATGGAGCAGGCGCAGAAGATGAGGCTGAATGAGGTTTACGGCCAAGCAATCGCTGGCCGATGCGCTTAATCAAACGAAGTACCATTGAGCATAGTCCTCGCCGACACGATCCGGACGGGAAACGGCTGAAACCAGCGCGCATCCATCCGGAACGCAACCGGCAGGTTACCGCTTGGAGAACTGGAAACGCTTGCGAGCACCCGGACGACCCGGCTTCTTGCGTTCCTTCATGCGGGAGTCCCGCGTGAGACATCCCCCACTCTTAAGCGTTGCCCGGAGGGCCTGATCACTTAGAGCCAGGGCTCGCGAAATGCCATGCCGCAAGGCACCGGCCTGGCCTGCCAGACCGCCACCAGTCAAGCTGGCAATGACATTGACTTTACCGGCCATGCTGGTCATCTGCAAGGGCTGGGCAATGTAATTGCGAAGCGCCTCACTGGAAAAATAATCTTCCATGGTCCGCCGATTCACACGCCAAGTGCCTTCGCCGGGGACCAGTTCCACACGTGCGACCGCGGTCTTTCGCCGTCCTGTCGCCGTCCAAGTTGCTGTTTTTTCCACGTCCTGCTCCTCGACGCCGTCGGGCGTCTTGTTTCCACCTACCGGACCGGCATGGGTTTCGGACCCTGGGCGCCATGCGGGTGTTCGACTCCGGCATACACCTTGAGCCGCTTGAATATGGTGCGACTCTGGGTGTTGCGGGGCAACATCCGTTTGACAGCCAGCTTGATCAGCCAGTCGGGATGACGTACCCGCAGCTCACCGGCCGTGAAGGTTTTCAAACCGCCACGATACCCGGAATTAAACCGGTAGAGCTTCTTGTCTTCCTTCTTACCGGACAAGCGCACCTTGTCCGCATTCACCACCACCACGAAATTTCCGGTATCGACATGGGGGGCAAATGTGGGCTTGTGCTTGCCTCGGAGTGAATGCGCAATCTGCACCGCCAGACGACCCAGCGCCTTGCCCTGTGCATCCACGACAACCCAATCCCGGTTTGGCCCGGGGTCTTTCGGCAAATATGTCTTCATTCCAACCTCTTCCTCACAAAACGAGCGGGATTATTTAGGCTATTGTACGCAATCTGTCAACCTTTATTCCGACAAAATACCGGACGATGGTGAATCTTGTTCCCGCTCAACATCCCGGCGAATGGCTTCATCCAGGCGCCGTGCCGGATCTCCCCACCGGGACTCCTGCTGGCGTATGAACTCCGCCAGCTCCGGATCCATGGCATCCGTCTCGGAAGGTTGAACCGTCCCGGCCCCCAAGTCCGGCAGCACGACCGGCGGTGCCAGGGGGGCGTTCACTTCCGTTTCCGTATCCCGGACCCGCCGTCTTATGGGTTCGGCCAGGTCGCTATCCGACCAGCCCCGTTCCCAGAGATCCTTGGTCGAGAGGGCTTCCTTCATGCGCATGGATTCCTTCTCGATTTGTTCCGGCGTGTCCAGCACGTACGGTGTGATAAACACCACCACTTCACCATTCCGCTCCACATCACTCCGGTAACTGAACAACCGCCCCAACAAGGGAATACTCCCGAGAATCGGAACTTTCTGCTCATCCCGTCCCATGTATTTGCGCGTCAATCCCCCCAGGATGATGGTTTCCCGGTCCCGCACCGCTATGGAGGCCGTAAACGTACGCTTGGTCGTGGTCGGCCAGGATCCCTGCCCTTCGATCGGCTGGGGAACCCCCTCATCGCTGATTTCCTGGGCAATCTCCATCATCACGTTCCGGCTATTGTTGATGTGGGGGGTTACCGTCAGCTGGAGCCCGATATCCTTGATCTCCGTCTCCGGGCGGACATTCCCGAACTGGTCAACCGTGCTCCCCTTGAGGAAATACCGCTGGGCGCTGGAAGTGATGGTCGCCTTGGTGTTATCCGTGGTAACGATCACCGGCGCCGACATGATCCGCGACCGGGAATCCGTCTTCAGCAGTTTCACAATCATGTCCAAGTTCAGCCCAAAATGGGTAAAATACGTGGTCAGGCCCGCACCGCTTGCCCAACTGCCGATCGTGGTGAGGGTGGGCGTATTGCGGACTTCAGGAATGAAATTCTCGGATCCGCGACCACCGCCGGCCGATCCTGCAATCGCTCCACGATTCCGCAACGCACCGGAAGCATCCCGATCCTGAACCAGCAGGGACCGCTGGACCCACTGCACCCCGGACCGGACTGTCTCATCAAGGTCAACCTGGATGACCACCGTCTCGATCATGACTTGTGATAACATCATATCCATGCCTTTGACGATCCCCTCCAGTGCCGCCGCGTCTGACTTGCTGGCCATGATCAGGAGGGCATTGGTCCGCTTGTCCGACAAGATCTTGATGTTCGATGCCGACAGTTCGCCGACCTTGGAGATGCCCGCTTCCGCGGACGATGCGGCACCCCGGTTCAGGCGCTCCACGTAGTCACGAAGAACGGCACTGCGGGCGGAATCCGAATTTCCCGCATCGGCGCCGGCGGGAGTGGTCCCCGTCGACGTTTCGGGAGCCGTCCCCGCAGCTCCCTTGACGGCACCGGTCGCATCCTTGTTACTGCCGATCAGCGAATTCAATGTCGAGGCAACCTGTTCGGCATCGGCGTATTCCAGGCGGAAGATACGAACCACGACATCCGGCTCGGTCTCAACATCCAGCACCCGGATGATCCGGTCGAAAAATTTCATATTTTCCGGACGGGTGATGATGATCAGCAGGTTGGTGCGGTCATCCGCAACAATCTTGACCTTGCCGACAATGATCCCGCGCTCCGCCTGTTCAAGAAGGCTCAGCACTTCGGCGGGAGGCGTAACGCCCGCGGCCACGCGGGGGGCCCGGATAACTCCCGGAATGGTCGACGACGGAGTCGTCAACGGGGCCACCACTCCCGGCTGCCCGGACGGACGCTGCTGGGGAACCGTGGACTTGGCGCCTTCCTTCTGTGATTCCGCGATGATTTCCTCCAGGCGCCGTTTGATGTCGGCCGCCTTGGCATACCGGATCTCGATCACATTGGGTTCTTCGGCCGCTTCCATGGGCTGATCAACCAGTTGGATCACCTGCAACACCCGGTTGATCACAGCCGCACTGTCCGTCACCAGGATGCTGTTGGTCCGTTCCAGCAGGTGGACCGTGCCCGATGTCCGGCGGACCGGCTTGATCAGGGCATCCGCCTCCTTCGCCTCGATATGCTTGAGCGATATCAACTGGGTGACCAATTCCGATGTTTCGGGGAGCCCGCCTTCAGGAAGGTCTTCCCGTATTATCATTTCTTCCTGTCGGGCGTTGATGGTCTGTACCGCCTTGAGAAACTTGTTCCCCACCTTGATCAGGGACAGGTTGTTCATGGCCAGCACGGACTCGATGGCTTCCAGGTACTCGTCCATCGTCAGGTCGCCCTGACTCTTCAGGGTAATGGTTATCTTGGGAAGGCCGGGTGCCAGCAGCATGGTGCGCCCGGTCTTTTCGCTATAATCGTCCAGCACCATCTCCAACGGCGTGTTATTAAACTTTAGCCGGGCCGGCACCACCACCATGTCGGAAGCAGCCGGTGGCGGGACATTCAAGACCTGGGCTACGGCCATGCGGCACAACAGGAAGGCAATCAGCGCCACCCGGAACAACACGCGCATAACTGTAGGGCGCCGATTCTCCGCCAAGATCCGAATGGTGTATGGGTTCACGGTTTTTCCCGCCGATAGACGCAATGCAATAGAAATCGACCCCGCAGGACTCCCTGCCCCCGGGGTCTCACCAACAGTTGCCGCATGTCGAGCATAGCACCTTGGGCTCTCAAATCAACCATGAAGCGCACCAGGGAATCCAAGGTTCCTTCCCAATCCTTGGCCTCGATGGGCATCTCGTATACATCCCCCATGGGCCGCTCCTCATTGACCTGACGCCGGATAATCTTCAACCCGTGCCGTTCCGCCACCCGGTCCACGATGGATAACCAGTACACATCGACTTTCTGCCCGAGGGGAACCATCGGCAGGCTGTCCTTCAATTCATCAAACTCCGCCTGCCAGCGCGCCTTTTGCTCAAACATCCGCTGGTCCCGGTCGATCGCATCGCGAATCGCCACCTGGCGGGTACGCAACGCGCTCCATTCGGAGAATTGCGGCCGGACAGCGAACCAGGTGCCACCGATCATGGCGGACCCCACGGTCGCCAGCAATAAAACGGCTTCCCGCCTCGAGAGGTTCATTCCGCCTCCCCCGGCAACAAAATATCGATTTCGAAAGTGTGCAGTTTCTTGCGTGCATCGTAGGACGGCCCCGTCAGAGAACTCTCACGCAGCCACTCCGAAGCATCCAGGCTGCGCTTGAAATCATACACCTGCTCAACGGTCTGGGCATCACCGCTCAAACGGAGGGATTCTCCCTTACGATAGATGAACTGGCCGAGGGATACCCCGGCCGGCATGCGCTCACTGACTTCCCGCAGGCATTCCAGGGACGATAACCGGTTGTCCAGGTACCGGCGGATAACCGATACCCGGCGACGGTTATCCCGCACTTCGAGTGCCGGATCCCGCACGGCCGCATGGCGTGTTTCCAACTGCTTCAACAGGGCTCGCTGCAGCCATACGCCGCCATACGGACCGACGAGCAGCCCCAACCACACCACCACAACCGCCACGGACGCCAGGATCATCCGGCGCCGGAACAAGACCTGTTCTCCCGCCGTACGCCAGGCCGGCGGGGTCAAATCCATCGAGACGGCGGCCGGCTCCACCGCCCGCAAGGCCAGCCCCTGTGATACGGTTGACTGCTCATCGCCTTTTTCCCACTGGACCCCATGCGGGAACAAATCCTTCAGTCGCGATTCCAGCGCAGGCACCTCCGCGTCAGTCCACACCACGGCCGACAAGCGCCCGGTCGCCCCCCGTTCCAGTTCGATCGACAAAAGGATGTGCTGGATATCCTGTACCAGGTCGTCCACCCACGGGTCCGGCTCACCGGACGCCACGACATCCAGACGGCGAAAAACCACCGGCACCCCGTCTTCCTGGATCACCATCTCGACCTGGGAATCCGACAGATGCAGGAAAACCTGGCGACCAGCCGGCTGGGGCTTGCCGGACAACCGGTACACATGCCACCAGGCCAGCAGGTTTAAATCCAGACGGTCGGGAGTCAGCCCGGCGGTCCGGAGCGGTCCGGCAAACGCATTCAGATCCTCATCACGGGCGCCGGCAATCAACACCACCGATTCGCCGGCGCCACGCTGCAACACCTCATAGGCAATCGACATGGTATCCGCCGGGAACGGGGAAAACTTATCCACCTGCAACCGCACCACGCCGGGCAATTCGTCATCCGCGGTAACCGGTATGCGGATCACCCGCAGCAACATCTGGTCGGAAGGAACACCCAGCACCAATCGGCCGATCCCGCCGGGAACAGCGGCCCGAAGACGCCGGATACGTTCGGCAGGATCGTCGGCCGTTCCGGGAGGGAAATCCAAAACTCCCTTCCCGGCCACACTCCAATGGTCACGGACCCGCGTCAACGAGCTCCATTCCCACCTGCCAGGCCCCATCACCAGGGCGGTTATCGGTTCACGCGCCATCCAGCCTTCCATTCCACTTGAACTGCCAAACACCGGTGTCTACCCTCGCAAAAGGCCCTGCCGGTGACAAGGGTAAAGCTCCCTATCGCACCATCCGGCGAAGCTGCCCCGGCGTCCGGTCCAGGTGATGCCGGAATAACCGGGTCATGTGGTAGACATCCCCCAACCCGGCACGCACCGCAATCTCCTTGAGCGGCAGACTGGTACTAAGGACCAGTTCCCGCGCACGCTCCACGCGAATCAATCGCACATCCGCCATCGGGGCTCGACCGGCCAACCCGGCATACCGGCGCAGGAAATAGAACTTGCTCAAACCCGCCACATGCGCCAGGCCGTCCAGCGTCAACGGCTCCGCAACATGTTCCCGGATATGCCGGCGCACCCGTTCCACCAGTTCCGGCTCAGCCGTAGACGGCATGCGCGCCAACTGCGCGACAATCGCCGACACCAGTCCCCGCAACACTTCCGCCGAGGCCCCGTCCCCCCCCATCAAACGCATATCCTCCCGCAACCATTCCACCAGCATCCGGATACGACCCCCATGATCATGCAACGGCAGGGGGATCGCGCGGGGCAAATCCGCCTCAAACGCCATGAAGAAACTCTCAAATACGCCCTGCTCATCCGCCCACTCCTCATGCGCCATGCCGGCAGGATACAACAACACGTCCCCCACCCCGCCTTCCCGCACCACCCCGTCCATCTTCACCCGCTGGCATCCCTTGATAACAACCACCAGTTCATGAAAGGGGTGCGAATGCGCCCGCATATGCCACGGCAACCGCGGCATGTGTCTCCCGAGATGAAGAAATGGAGAGGCGTTTACCATGGCAATTTCAGACAAATAAATGGCAAGCCCATCCATTGTCGGAGCGGCATGCTGAAGCTAGGATCACGGCATATACAAGTTGCATTGTCCTTGCATGGTTAACATTTTCGACCGGACAAAACAAGGCAATAGATCACAATCAAGTGGTAACAAAGGAGGAACAGCACCATGCCGAAAATCGCCATGATCGGTGCCGGAAGCTTGGTATTCTGCGAAACCCTGACCCGCGACATCCTCGCCACGCCATCCCTGCGCGATAGCGAGATCTGCCTGATGAGCCGTACCCGGCCGAAACTCGAGCGCATGCGCACCTTCATCGCGCGCATGATCCACGATAATAACCTGCCCGCCCGCGTCACCGCCACCCTGGACCGTCGCCAGGCGCTTCGAAATGCCGATTACGTGATCGTCATGTTCCAGGTGGGCGGCTTGGAAGCCTTCCGCATCGATTACGAGATTCCCCTGAAATACGGCGTGGACCAATGCATCGCCGACTCACTCGGCCCGGGCGGCGTTTTTCGCGGACTCCGCTCCGTGCCGGTTCTGACCGAACTGGTCCGTGACATGGAACGGTATTGCCCCAAGGCCCTGCTGTTGAACTACGCCAACCCCATGGCCGCCAATTGCCTCGCGCTCGGACGGCTCTCATCGAACATCCCGTTTATCGGGCTCTGCCACGGCGTGCAAACCACCCTGGACCTGATCAGCCGGTACGTCAATACGCCCAAAAACCAGCTGGATTACCGGTGCGCCGGCATCAACCACATGGCCTGGTTCCTGTCGCTTAAGGACAAGCGCACCGGCCGCGATCTCTACCCCGTCCTGCGCCGTAACATGGAAAAACCGGGATATTACGTGAACGAAAAGGTCCGGGGCGAGGTCATGCGGCATTTCGGTTATTTCATGACCGAAAGTACGGGTCACCTGTCCGAATACATTCCCTGGTTCCGCAGTACGGATCGCGGTTTGAAAACCTATTGCGACATGCCGGACTTCGGCGGCGCCTCCGGCGCCTATTACCGGTATTGCTGCATGCTGGCCCGGAAATACGAACGTGTGGACGCCCTGGCGCTGGCATCGCCGCGCATCACTGGCCGCAGCGTGGAATACTGTTCCTATATCCTCGAAGCCCATCAGACCGGCAAACGGTTCAAACTCAACGGCAACGTCCGCAATGACGGGTATATCACCAATCTGCCGAACGGCTGTTGCGTGGAAGTCCCCGTCATCGTTGACGGCAAGGGCATCCATCCCCAGAAAATCGGCAATCTACCCCCGCAATGCGCGGCACTCAACCAGAGCAATGTAACCGTACAAAGCCTGGCGGTTGAAGCCGGCATGTCCGGCGATCCCGAGCATATCATGCACGCCATCGCCATGGATCCGCTCACGAGCACCCGGTGCACGCTCAAGGAAATCCGCAGCATGACCCAGGAGATGCTGGAAGCCCAACGCCGCTGGCTCCCGCAGTTCAAGGGACGCAAACTGGCCGCCCGCCCGGCCATCCGCATCCCGAAACGGCTGAAATCCGTGGATGTTCCGCTGGATCCGGCATTGGCAATCGCCAACCGGTTCGGCAAACTCGCCACACAATCTGTTAAACCTTCAGTAAAACGTTAACCGGAAGCCCCGGAGGAGTGATCATTATGGAACCGAAAAAAGTACGCATAGGATTCGTCGGCGTCGGTGGTATGGGCCAGTGCGCCCATTTGAAGAACTACGCCGGATTGCCGGATTGCGAGGTGGTCGCCATCGCCGAACTACGCGCCGGTCTGCGCGACAAGGTCGCCGCACGCTACGCCATTCCCCACACCTACTCCAGCCATGCCGACATGCTGGCCAAGGAAAAACTCGACGGCATCGTCGCCTCCCAGCCGTTTACCCGCCACGGGACCCTCGTGCCCGAACTGCTCAAGGCCGGCATCCCGATCTTCACCGAGAAACCGCTGGCCGGATCCATCGCCATGGGCGAAAAGATCCTCCAGACACTGGGCCGCAGCAAAACCTGGCACATGGTCGGCTACCACAAGCGGAGCGATCCGGCCACCGTGGCCGCCAAAAAGGAAATCGACGCCCTGAAGGTTTCCGGCGAACTGGGCAAACTGCGCTACGTCCGGATCCTGATGCCGGCCGGTGACTGGGTCGCCTCCGGCTTTTCCGACCTGATCCAAACCGACGAGAAATTGCCCGCCACCGAACAGTGGGACCCGCCGGCACCCGATATGGACGAGGCCACCAACAATGCCTACATCGGTTTCGTCAATTATTACATCCACCAGGTAAACCTGATGCGGCACCTGCTCGGCGAACCCTATCACGTCAAGTACGCCGAACCGTCCGGGGTCATGCTGGCCGGACAAAGTGACAGCGGGGTCGCCTGCGTGATCGAGATGACCCCCTACCGCACCACGATCGACTGGCAGGAATCCGCCCTCGTGGCGTTCGAAAAGGGATACGTGAAAATCGAACTGCCCGCACCCCTGGCCAGCAATCGACCGGGCCGGGTCGAGGTATTCAAGGATGCCGGCAATGGAGTCGTTCCGCAAACCATCATTCCACAACTGCCCTGGGTACACGCGATGCGCCAGCAGGCAGTCCACTTCGTCAAGGCCATCCGGGGCGAGATGAAGCCTCCCTGCGATGCCATCGAAGCCCTGGAAGATCTGAAGGTTGCCCGCGAATACATCAAGGTGCGCTTCGGTAAATAACCATGACATCACTTACACCCGGTGAACGAACCGTCCGGTGGCTGACCGGAGGGGAGGTGGACCGCCCCCCCTTCTGGTATAACCTCGGCTGGTTTCCGTGGGGCATGACCCTCGAACAATGGAAAAAGGAAACCGGTAATCCAAAGCTGGACATCTTTACCGAACTCGGGTTCGAACCCGGATTCGACCATCCCCGGGTTCAACTGGGCATCTTCCCGGCATTCGAACATGTGGTCCTGCGCGAGGAGACGGATACGGTGGTCTATCGCGACGCACGGGGCATCACCATGCGCAATCGCCGCGACGGGAACTCGATGCCGGAATTCCTCGAATACCCGGTAAAAACACCCGGCGATTGGGAACAGCTCAAGGCTGAACGTCTTCGTATCGGCGATCCCAGCCGCATAACCGAGGACCTGTCCGCCTTCCGGGACCGCGTTCGCGCTGCCGGACACGCCGTCCAGGTCGGCGGGTTCCCGTTCGGCGCCTTCGGAACCCCGCGGGACCTGCTCGGTGTGGAAGCCCTGCTGATCGGCTTCTACGAATATCCCGACATGATCCGCGACATGATCCAGCACCTCACCGGCGTCTGGCTGGCGGTCATGGAACAGGTGGCCGCCGTAGTCCCGATCGACCACATCCACATTTGGGAGGACATGTCCGGCCGGCAGGGATCGTTGATCTCACCGGCCATGGTGGAATCCTTTATGATGCCCGCCTATGACCGGATTCGTGCATTCGCACGGGCCCATAACGTGCGCATCATCTCCGTGGATACCGATGGCGACTGCAGTGAACTGGTTCCCATCATGATGCGTCACGGAGTCAACCTGTTCCTTCCCTTTGAGGTCCAGGCCGGCAACGATATCCGGGCATACCGCAAACAGTACCCGGAACTGGCCATCGTGGGCGGGCTCGACAAACGGGCGCTGGCCGGTTCCCGCGCCAGACTGGATGCCGAACTGCACAAAGCCGAATGGATGCTGGCGCATGGGCGGTACGCCCCCGGCTTTGACCATCTGATCCCACCGGACGTGCCGTGGGAGGCCTACCGGTACGCGGCCGAACGGGTCCGCACCATGTGTATGAATTTCAAACCTAAACAAGGAGCACCATCATGCCACTGAAATGGAAACGCGTCTGGATATCCGACGAAACCTTTGAGTCCGCCGGCGTATTCGATGTGAACGGCGACGGCAAACCCGACATTGTCTCCGGCGCCTTCTGGTATCCGGGACCGGATTTCCGCAAGAAGCATTTTATCGGCGAAGTCAAGGGGGTCGGCGAGTATTTCGACGACTTCTCGACCATCGCCATGGACATCAACGGCAACGGACGGCTTGATTACATTACCGGTGGCTGGTGGGGCGGGAACCTGCGCTGGCGTGAGAACCCGGCCGATCCGACCAAACCATGGCCGGAACACATCATGGGGGAGACCGGAAATGTCGAGACCACCCGCGGATGGGATGTTGACGGCGACGGCATGATTGAAATCATCCCCAACACCCCCCCCCGCCGCGAGGTTCTGGTCTTCAAGCTCAAGACAGCCAACGGCAAGGGAACCGGCGCCTTCGACCGGCATGTCATCCACACCTTCCCTGAAGGAACCAGCCAGGGACATGGTCTCGGTTGCGGCAACCTGGCCGGCAATGGCCGGATGGATGTTGTTTTGCGCAATGGCTGGCTGGAATGTCCGGCCAAACCGTGGGCCCAACCCTGGACCTGGCATCCGGACTTCGATCTGGGTTGTGCCAGCGTGCCTATCCTGGTCGTGGACGTCAACGGCGACGGGCTCAACGACCTGATCGTCGGCCAGGCGCACGGGTACGGACTCGATTGGTACGAACAAAAGGTCAGCGGCGGCAAGCGTTCCTGGATCAAGCATCCCATCGATCCCTTCAATGCCCAATACCACGACCTGATGTGGATCGACATTGACGGGGACGGCAAACCGGAACTGGTAACCGGCAAACGGCACCGTGCCCATTGCGGCAATGAAGCCGGCGAATGGGACGACCTTGGGATCTATTACTTCAAATGGACGGGCGAAGGTTTCGCCAAGCAGGTCATCGATTACGGCCCCATCGGCGAATCCAAAGGCTGCGGCATTCACTTTGCCCTGGCCGACCTGCGTGGAACCGGACGTCTTGACCTGGTGGCTCCCGGCAAAGACGGCCTGTGCGTCTATTACAACGAAGGGGCGGAAAAATACTGATCCGCCGGCTGATCAAATGACTTCCAGCTTATCCCGGCCGGGCAACTTCGGGAATGGAGCCGTCGGCAGGATCTGGTACCAGTAGGCTACGGACGCCAGGTCATCCTGCAGGGGCAGGTAACGCCCTTCGGAACGCCATCCCAACGCCTGGATGGTCACCTTCAGGTCCCGTTCAAAGCGGATCGGATCCTGGATGTGCCAACGGTAAAGGCCAAACCGCATCTGGGACTGGTAGACCCCGTCCGGCCGGATCACCTGGTGCATGCCGGAATGGGGGGTTGTAAACGGCTGGTAACGGCTCGTCTCACCGCGCATATCCCCAAAGGTACACCGGTTGGATGTGCCGGGATCGAAATTGTACGAACCGAGGAAATAATCTTCGGTCCCGGTTCCGCAAATCGTCGGGAATTTCTTGTCACCATCCATGAAGAACTTGATTTCGCCTTCGCCCCACCACCCCGTATTATTCACCCCCCACGCCATCGAGGTTCCGACGTAATGCCCCCACCCCTTCACACCATCGAGGATTGTATGGACCTCACCGTAGGGAACCGGATTGGTCCTGCGGAACTGGGCATGAAAATAAGCCGTATCATCCGGCACATCCGTCAGCGTGTAATCGATCTGGTAGAAAAAGGCTGCCGGTTTGAACCCCACATTCTCCAGGGTGATCCGGCACCGTTTGCGAAACGGCATCTCCCACCAGCAGTTCATTCCGGAACCCGGGTTGATGCATACCGGCAGGCTCGACAACTGCCCGTAAGTGCCCCACCCGTTGCAGAAGAAATCACCGTACGGGGTCTCCACCGCCGGTTGACGCTGGCCATCCCAATAGATGCGCAGGATCGTGTACCGCGGATGTGCCGCCGTCATCCATATATGCTGGATGGCGCCCGGCCCCTCGATGTCGGCAACGGTAACCGTCTCGCCGGCCGGTATCGTGATGCAGGGACGGACTTTCCACCCCTGTCCGAGTTCGCGTGCCGCCCCGCCATCCGGCTTGGCCATTCCAGCGCGGCCTTTTTCACCCCGGGGATTCTCCGCCGATAAGGACCGGGTTTGGGCTTTTGACAGACGGGAAAGATTGCCGAGATGCAGACCCAAGCCGTTAAAATCCTTCATGGCGACTCCTCCTGATTGCAGGCGTGAACCTGCATTCCTGTTTATTCAATCACAGCATGCACGATCCGGTCATGTCCAGCCAGATCCCGCCGGACCTGCACATCCGTGTATCCCGCATCCTCGATCATGGCACCCACCCGTCCCCCCTGGTCATGGCCGATCTCAAGAAAGAGGTGCCCGCCGGGCTTGAGCGCGATGGCGGCATCGCCGATGATCGATTCGATGATCCCAAGGCCATCCGGCCCGCCATCGAGGGCCAGGCGTGGCTCATGGTCACGGATCATGCCCGGCAACTGCTCATACACGGATGTGGCGATGTAGGGCGGATTGGAGATCACGGCATCCAGTTTGCCGGGGTCCACGACATCCGCCAGTTCTCCATGCAAAAACGGCACCACCGAGGCCAATCCCTTTGCCTGGGCATTCTCCTGCGCCAGCGCCAGGGCATCCCCGCTGACATCCAGTCCGGCATAAAACGATCCCGGACGTTCGATGGCCAGGCTCAGGATCATGCAACCGGAACCGGTGCCGACATCCATGATGACCGGTTTACCACCCTCCACGGCCCACAGGGCTTCGCATCCCAGCACGCATTCCACGAGTTCTTCGGTTTCGGGTCGCGGGATCAGGGCGCGCCGGTCAACCTTGAAAAGATGCCCACGGAAATCCACCTCGCCCAGCACGTATTGGACCGGTTCACCGGCCGCCACCCGCAGGGTTCCCCGCCGCATGGCATCAAGCAGGTTCCCGCTCAACACCACCTCACGGCGCAGGTGCAAGTCAAGGCGGCCACATCGCAACAGGCGGCTCATCAACAATTCAACCGCAATCCGGGCATCCGGCACCCGGCGGGCAGCCAGGTAGGCAGCGCCCTTCTCCAGAACATCCGCAACGTTGGATACGGGAGATGGCATGGGAGTCATCCGCCCGATGCCTTGCGGATGCGAAGGTCGAGATCATGACGGCGCAACGCGGCCAGCAAATCCCCCATATCCCCCTCGATGATCCGGTTGAGGCTGTACAGGGTCAGGTTGATCCGGTGGTCGGTCAGGCGGTTTTGCGGAAAATTGTAGGTGCGGACACGTTCACTCCGGTCTCCGGACCCAATCTGGGATCGCCGTGAATCCCCCATCTTCATTTCTTCCGCCTGACGCCGTGCATCGAGCAACCGTGCTTTCAACACCTGGATGGCACGTTCCTTGTTGCGGTGCTGGGATCGTTCGTCCTGGCTCTGGGCCACAACCCCGGTCGGCAGATGGGTGATACGAATCGCGGAATACGTGGTGTTGACTCCCTGTCCACCCGGGCCGGACGCACAGAATATATCCACCCGTATTTCGTCCGGCTTGATCTCGATATCGTCCTGGGCATCCGCTTCGGGAAAAACCGCCACCGTTGCCGCCGAGGTATGGATCCGGCCGGATGCCTCGGTTACCGGTACACGCTGGACCCGGTGCACCCCGCTCTCGTACCGGAGCACGCCGTAAACATCCACCCCTTCGATTGAACAGACCAGTTCCTTGGTCCCGCCCTTCTCGCTCGCTGAAAGGTCCACGATGGACACCTTCCAGCCGCGTTCCGAGGCATACCGCTGGTACATGCGGAAAAGGTCGCCGGCAAACAGGGAGGCTTCCTCCCCGCCGGTACCGGCACGAATTTCCATGATGGCGCTCCGACTCTCGGCCGGGTCCGGCGGTAACAGGGCAACCATCAATTCCTGTTCGGCCAGCGGGATTCGTGATTCCAGCCCGGGCAATTCTTCACGGGCCAATTGCGCAAGCTCAAGGTCCGATGCCGACTGGTCGATCAACGCGCGGTGCCCGACCGCGGTTTCCTGCAGGTTGAAATAAAGGGTTGCCTTCTCCTGCAACCGGCTTAAGCGGAGGTGTTCCTGGACCAGTTCCCGGTATCGTTTCTGGTTCGTCATGCAACGGGGATCCGACAGTTCCCGCTCCACCTCGGGGAGACGGTTCAACACCCCCTTGATCTGGCTCGGATCAATCATGACGATGTCTCTGGCATTTCAACTGGAACCGGACACAAAAAGGGCCAGGTCGCTTACGCACCCCGGCCCCGAACATTCCGGCGCTACTTCTTGGCTGCCTTTTTCGGAGCGGCTTTGACAGCCGTATCCTTCTTGGCATACCGCTTCATGAACTGCTCAACACGCCCTTCACTGTCGATGAAGGTGGCATGCCCGGTAAAAAACGGATGGCACGCCGAACAGGTGTTCACGGTCATTTCCTTGACGGTCGAGCGCGTGTGAATCACGTTCCCGCACGCGCAGGTAACCGTGGCTTCCGCATATTTGGGATGTATTTCCTTTTTCATCACAATACCTCTGGGTTCTTGAAAGGCCGGATAAATTACCGCTTCCACCGGCGGGACGCAAGGCCTTTATTCGGCCACCCACATCAGAATGTCCAGCCATTGAGAACCCTGGGAACCCAGGGCCCAGCCTTCCCCCCGTCTGGCAACCAGACGTTTTCCGTTATTTCCCAGCACGGACGAATCCGCGGACAACACCACGGGCGTTTTACCGGGTCCGCCCAAGCGGGTGATCTCATCCGCCGTGGCGGGGCGTCCCCGGAGGGGAATACCGCCTTCGGAGACTGCCATCACAAAAGCCGGTCCGTTGAAGGGGCCTCCGGTCCATAAGTCCGGGTAACGGTAGTAATAGTCCGGCAGGTGCGTGGCGGGTATCAGGATCTCAAAGGCGACCGGCAATTCCAACAGATGGGTCAACAGGCTGAAAGCGTGCCCCCGGCGTTCACGGTCTGCAAACAACCGGAGCGGATCACACCCCTGCAGGTTCCACCCATGGAACGGTCCGTGGGAATTCCGGTTTTTCTTGTGCCGCACCGCCCACCACCGCTCAAAGGCGCTGTTGAGCACAACCCCGACTTCGAAATGCAGGTGGGAGCGGCTGACCGGGACAATATGCGACGGGGTGCTGCCCATCCGTCCCAGCACGGCCCCAGCCTCCACCGGGTGGTCCGGCCGTATGGCACGATCAATGTCCGCAAGGTGTGCGTAGAGTGTATACACCTCGCCCAAGGCATCCGCATGCGTCAGGACCACGTAAACACCATAGTTCGAGTTGCCGGCATGGCGGTTGGCAAGCACCACCCGTCCATCCGCCACAGTAAAAACCGGATCGCGTGCCCGGCCGGAACGGTCCCGCGCCAACGGCGCAATATCAATGCCTTCATGAAAGGAGGGGTAGATACGTCCCCCGGAACTCCCGGTTCTCACGGATCCGTACAGGGCGGATTCCAACTGGCCCGACGCGGTTGGTTGGAATAGACCGACTTGCACATCGGCCAGCAGGTTGGTCCGGGGGGTGGGCCACGCACCGAATGCCAGGGCATTGCGCACGGGGATCGCTGCCGTGGGTTCCACCACGAACAACGGTGTGGACGTCGGGGGCTCGCGCCGCCTGATCCACCAGGTCAGGGCCATCACATCCACCGCCAACAGGATGGCGCCCGCCACGTACCAGCCACGACGCATCAAACGCCCCAGCGTGAACAATCATCCAACAGCTTGCGTGCCTGGCGCTCTGTCCCGGTCCCGGTTGTGATAAAGGTCCCGGCAGCGCCAAATTCCTTGAGGAACGGTTCCACAAGCTCCGGCGGATTGCCCAGGACCATGGCCGACTTGCCCGCGGCATATACTTTCTTCCATATCTTGTCCCACCATACCCGGTCGGCCGGGGACGGGTTCGGATAGCCCGGAGTCCATTGGATGGCCTTGAGGCTCTTGACCTGGCAAAGGACGTCCAGGTGTCGGATCGCGTTGGGACCATCCAGGTGATAGGTGGAGAAATCACAGCGCGCGCACTGCCGCTCCAGGTAGGGCGCCACAAACTCGGAAAACATGTCGGTCGATATCATGGCCGAGAAGTCACACTGCGATTTCAGGGTCCGGCCGGGACCCCACGCATAGAAGGCGATGAAGGCATTGCCTCCGCGCTCATCCTTGAGCAGGTCGTACAACGGATCAAAAGCCCGGTAGTACAGGTTGTCCAACTGGTCCAGGAGCCGGTGAATCTCCTGTGGACAATCCACCAGGTAGGTCAACAGTTCCTGCGTCCCGAGCAATTCGGACAATATGTCAATGCCTTCAATCAGGTCCGGCATGGCCACCGGACATTTATCCCGGCAGTACGCCTGCAACTGGCGGGTGGTTTTCAAGGTCCATTGCCACCATGGATTATCCTCGCAAAAGGTCATGCGTGCCGTGGCTGGATCCTTGAAAACCGGATTATACCAGATGGTGTCCGGCATGAATTTGGGTTCGCTCCCCAGAAAGGTGTTCAGACTGCCCGGCCCGAGTCCGGCAACCATGTAAGGGAAACAGGCTCCCAGGAAAACGCTGTCGCGCATCGACGCTTCAGACCGATACTTGATGATCTCGGGATTCAACCACTGGTCCCGGGCATCCTTCGGCTCGACCGGAGTGAACGGGCTAAGCGGTTTCTCGCGCGGGGCGCTGACCCCTACGGCCGGGCGTCCAATCACCTTCCGTTGCCACCAACCGGTCAATGAATCACGACAGGCATCCCAATCTTCCTTGTACAAAAACTGACTCATGGTTCCCTCCAGGGTTCACATTGCTTCAGGTCCGGGTTTTATAACCGCTTGAACCGGGGGATGCACATCTTTTTCGTAACCAATGGAAACCCCCCCATGAACAACCTGGAGGGCGGCGCCGCGCTGGCGGCGTCGGAATTCCAGGAACAGCCTTTCCAACCACGGCTCAGGACAGGCTTCGCATGGTTGCCAGGGCGGCAGGCAATTCCAGCGCCGGATCGGTCACTTTCGCCTCGATCGATACCCGGCCGTCATAGCCCCCGGCTTTCAAGGCAGTGAAAAAGGGGGCAAAGTCACAGGGTTCGGCGCCGGGCGGCAAACGATTGGTTGTCGTCGCAATATGCGTATGCCGCAGGAGCCCGGCATGGCGGGTGATATCGGAAACAGGATCCCCGTCCTTCATCATATGATAGGCATCGACCAGGAGGCGAAATGCGGGATGCGCAATTGCCCCGACCAGTTCCGCACATTCGGCACAGGTGTTCAAGGTGTTGCATTCCCCACGATTCAGCGGCTCCAGGACCACGGTGACACCGTGGTCCTGCGCAAGCGGGGCCAGCATGGAACCAAACCAGATCAATTGATCCTGTGCCAGGCGGCGGTCGAAACCGTCCGGAATACGGCGTGCCCCGCCCGACCCGAAAACGATCACCTCCACGCCCACCGTCCCTGCCCGTTCAAACACGGTGGTCACAAAATCCTGCAAGGCGCGGCGGTCAACCTCCGGCCCGGTAAGCTTGAGGTCACCCGGCACAAAACAGTTGAGGACCGGATACGGCAACGCGGCGGATTGGATTAAACCGTGAACCGATTGAAAAACCGCAACAGGTTCCCGCGGCTTCAACACGTCCGAAACCGTCCATTCCATAAAATCGTAACCGGCCTTTGCCGCCACCCGTGCCATGTCCGGATTACCACAAACCCCGTATTTCATGGTTTATTGCCCCCTGATCCGATTGCCGGACATAATACCGAACACATCCATCGTCTCCACCCCTACCGTCAGCCGGCGGTTCCTGCCGCACCTGCTGCCGGCGCCTTCATGACGCGCGACACTTCCTGCTCCAGTTCGGCCAGTTGAAACGGCTTGGCGAGGCAACCGGAAAATCCGTAATGCCCGTAATTGGCCAGCACCGGATCCGAATAGTAACCGCTGGAAACCATAACCTTGGCCAGGGGGTCAATCGCAAGCACTTCCTTGACTGCTTCCCTGCCCCCCATGCCGCCCGGAACCGTCAAATCCATGATGGTCAGATCGAAAGGCCGCCCGTTACGTTTTGCCGTGGCATATTTCTCAATGGCCTCCCGGCCATCCGCCGCGGTTTCCACCACGTACCCGGACCGTGCCAGCATACGGGAGGCCGTGTTCCGGATACCGGGCTCATCATCCATCAACAGGACATGTCCGGAAGCCTGGGACGATTGGCCGGTTTTCGTCGCCGGATCAGGAGGTTTCGGCATGCGCTTCCGGTCATCCACCGGCAGGAAGACGGTGAAGGTGGTCCCCTGATCCGGAACGGAATCCACACGGATATGCCCCCGGTGTTTGCGGATGATGCTGTGGGTAATGGTCAAGCCCAGACCGCTCCCGGAACGCTTGGTCGTAAAATAGGGGTCAAATATCCGCGGGAGAATATGTTCCGGAATCCCCTTCCCTTCGTCACGAAAGATGATTTGGACATAGTCGCCCTGAAGGTCGGGAATATCTTTCATATCGCATGTCGGGACATTGCGCGCCTGCACATGGAACGTGCCACCATCCGGCATGGCCTGCAGGGCATTGAGGGTCAGGTTCGATACAACCTGCGCAAGCTGGCTCTTATCCGCGATGACCGGCCACAGGTCATCCGGCAGGTCAACCTGCGGTGCGATCTGGCTGCCCGCCAGGTGGAACCGGACCGTGTCACCGATACACCCCCGGATGTCGACGGTTTCCAGCACCGGGTTTCCGCCCTTGGCAAAAGTCAGGAGCCGGGTGGTGAGCTGACGTGCATTTTCAAGCGCCTGGTGGGCGGCCCGCAACGATGCATTGGCGGAATGGTCAGGCGCCAGTTCAAGGGTGGCCAGCTCGATGTTCCCGAATACGCCCATCAGCAGGTTGTTGAAATCGTGGGCAATGCCACCCGCCACCGTACCGAGGATCTCGAGCGTCTGCATCCGCTGCCGCTCCGCTTCCATCTTACGGCGAGCCGTAACATCCGAGAACAGCCCCATGAGGCATGATTCGCCACGGATTCTGACCCGGCTTGAATTCGTATCCGCATAGAACACCGTTCCGTCTTTCCGCAGGCAGGGGATTTCCGAGGCCAGGGATTTGTTGCCCTTAACCTGAGATTCAAATGCAGCCGCGATAGTTTCCCGCGAGTCCCGGGGATGGATATCCGGGACGGTCATGGAAAGCAATTCCGCCTCGGAATACCCCAGCATGCTGCAGATGGCCGGATTCGCGTAGACAAACCGTTTTGAAGCCACTCCGGCAACCAGCACCCCTTCCGCCGCATTCTCGAACAGTGCCCGGAAGAGCGCCTCGCTGTTGCGCAACGCCTGTTCGGCGTCTTTCAAGCCGGTAATATCGATCTCAATACCGTCCCAGATCAGATGCTGGTTGGACGGGCGTCGGGGCGCCGAAGCAAACAGTCGCCATCCGCTCCTGCCCGAAGGCAGGACGACCCGGACCTCGGCGGTGAACGGGGTCATGGTTGCCGCGGCGTATTTCTCACGCTCGGCCACCAGGTGGCGATCCTCCGCGTGCACCTGGCAGTAGACACGTTGCGGATCCTGCAGGGCTTCTTCAACCGTCAACTCGTGAAGCTTCTGAATGCCGGCGCTGAAATAGCTGAACGCCCGTTGCTGCCCGTCAATTCCCGAATCGATCTGGTAGACCAACCCGTCCGGGAGGTTGTCGCTGAGAAGCCGCAATCGGTCGGAGGCATCCTGGGCTTTCTGCTGGGCCACCCGCAATTCCACCTCGGTGCGCTTGCGGTTCTCAATCTCATCCTCCGCCTCGATGCGCAGATGGTAAATGTATTCATACATTTCCCCGACCATCCAGACCCCGGCCAACAGGCAGACGGAAATCAGGAGCGCCAACCCCTCGGTGTACAGGTCAAAGGCAATCGAACCGGATGTCATGGTTCTTAGCAGGGGGATAAGCTGGCGAACCCCCATCAACAGGAAGGCAATGGCAAAGACATTCCACCCCCAGAAGTAAGGGGTTTTCCGGTTGAGCCGGAACGCCAGACCGGCGGTGCAGAATTGCACGATAATCGATAGAACCAATATAGTGAGCGACACACTTCCCCCCGTTGAACAGGTTCCACCAGCCAAGTGTTTGACGCTATGCCATAACACTTCCGGTTGCAAGCAGGTTTATGCGCTGGAACATGCCGGGTATTCCGTTATAGTCAACGCGATCATCGATCATGAACCGTAGCGGGTTTATTACCGAAACAGTATTCGCCTATTCTGAATCGTAAATATCATAACGGGAGTCTCGCATGTTCAAGACCACTTGTCCGACCATTCTCACGTTGCTTGCAACCGGGCTCATCACAACCGCTTCCGCCCAAACCATGCCCCTGGTGAAGGACGGTACGGCGGTCATCACCATCCACCTGCCGGCAACGTCTGAACTGGCAGCATTCCGTGATTCCCGGACCGCCGCGATTGATGCCCACCTTAATACCCTCCCGGGAGGACCGGCTCCGGACACGATCCGCACCAGCCTCCTCAAGGACCTTGAAAACGAAATCAAGCGTGTCGGCGACGAGGAAATACTCGCGGCGGAGGAACTCCGCCATTACCTCCAACGCATCACCGGCACCACGGTTCCCGTGGTCACCTCGACGGTGGATCGCCTCCCGGATTCCCCCGCCATCCTGATCGGGGCAGCCTTCGCCCGCACCGCCGGCCTCGGGGCTGAACTGGACCAACTCCAACCAGATGGACTGATCTGCCGGGTGGCAGGTCCCCATCTGGTCCTGTCCGGCCGACGCGCCCGCGGTACGCTCTATGCCGTCTACGCGCTGCTGGAGAGTTTCGGCGTGCGCTGGATCATGCCCGGCGACTTCGGTGAGATTATCCCCGAAACCCGGGACCTTTCCACCGCCATCAACCGGCTTGAGAATCCATCATGTTCCCAACGCTACTGGTGGTGCACCTACGGGCAGGGCGACGGCTATGCGCGCTGGACCCTGCGCAACAAGGGCAACTTCATCCGCGCACTCGGCGACTCCGCCATTGCCCAGGGCCACGCGTTGTCCTGGCCCCTCTCCTGGGGTGCGCAAAATTCCCCCCTTGCCATCACCACCACGGTACAGAAAACCCGCCGCGAAAAACTGCCGGACGGCACCTTCACCAACCGCATCGAGAACGTCGAAGAAAAGAAACTGCCCGACGAATTCTACGCCCTGAGCAAGGGGGTGCCGGTGCGCGGCGTGCCCAACATGTCCAACCCGAAAACCTGGGATCTGTACGCCGAGGCCTATATCGACCGGTTCAACCGCAATCCCTTCGACCGGTACGTATCCATCTCGGCAGAGGACGGTTTAACGCTGGACGACCGCCAGGAAAGCCGCCGCCTGGACATTAACGAGTTCGACTGGACACTGGGCGCCATGTCCGCCACCGACCGGATGTGGTTCTTTCATAACCGGGTAATTGATCGGGTGGCCAAAAAGCACCCCAACGCAAAATTCGGCGTACTCGTGTATTCCAACAACACCATGCCGCCCCGGATTGAACGGGTTCACCCCAACATGGCACTGGTGTTCGCCCCCTTAAGCATCTGCCCCCTGCATGCGGTACGGAACGACAAATGCAAAACCAACCGGGAATACCGGAAATGGTTTGAATCGTGGATGGCCCAGGCACGCGCCGTCAAGGCAGAGACCTATTACTACGACTACGACCCGATCGGTTTCTCCTGGAATCTCGCCATGATCAGCCCCCAATGGGGCATCATCGGGAAGAATTACCCCTGGTTCCACCAGCAAGGGCTGGGTGGTCACACGACGCAGGGACACGATGACTGGGCCGCATCCGGACTCAACCACTGGTTGATGATCCGCCTCTACTGGAACATGGAACAGGACTACAAGGCTGTCATCGAGGATTATTGCCGCATTCGTTTCGGCGCCGCTGCACCGGCCATGCTGGAATACTTCAACATCCTCGAGAAACGCATGGATGAGATCCCTGACCTGATGTCCAACGAGATCTGGGGCAACCACCTTATCCTGACCGATACGGTCCGCAGTCGCTGTCGCGCCGCCATCCAGAAGGCAACCGCAACGGCCGACACCCCCCGCGCCAAGGCCCACGTGGAAACCATGGCCGACCTTCAGGAGAGCACCGACATTTTCTGCGACGGCATCGAACATGCCCGTGAAACCGGCGATTTCGCCGCCGCTGCGCGCCTGTTGGAACCCGTTTTCGAGATTGCCGGCAAATTGAACAAGCTCTACCCCTTTTTCATGAACCCCAAACGGGTCAACAAGGAGGAGAAAACGCAATATCTCACGGGAGGCTGGTACAACAAATACCTGACTTTCGATGCCGTCATCCGCGGGTCGGCGGCACGGCTCATCCTCCCCCGCACCATGAAAATCGCGCTCGATACGGATAACATCGCCTGGGCCAAGGGCTGGCACCTCCCGGAAACACCCGTCAAGGACCTGCCGGATGGCGACAGCACGCTCATCCCGGATGTAACCTTCGGGACCGAACGGGAACCCGCGGCCTTCTTTTACCGGACCGACGTGGAGGTGCCGGCTTCCTTCGCCAATCGCAAACGGATCGTGCTGTATTGCCCCAGCATCATCGCACGGGCCGTGCAGATATGGATCAACGGCGTAGCGGTCGAGTTTGATCATGAAACCTTCCGGGACACCACCTGGCGCGGACCCGACTACTTCTGGATCGACTACAATCACCAGCAGCAATTCGATGTTACCTCCGCGATTAAACCCGGCACCCGCAATACCATTGCCTTCCGCATATTCAAGAGTTTCGACCATGGCGGAACCTATGACCGGGTCTTCCTGCTGGCCGATCCGCCAACCGAAACAGCAGCCAAGTAGCCGGCGGGGAAAATCATGACGGGACCGGTGGAGGAATTGGTAAACGGGGTGGTTGTCCATCAGGCGACCGATGAGCCGGCGGACAAGCATAACATTTATTGCGAGTATCCCTGGTGCCCCCCCGACTCCCACGGCTTCGTGTATGCCCGTCACGCGCCTGCCCATGCGCCGAATTCAACCGAGCTGGTCGCCTGCGAATTCGGAACGTGGCGTAAACATCCCATCGGTTATGCCAGCAGCGGGCTGACCATGGCCAACGGCGGGAAACTCTATTATTCCCGCATCCATCCCCGTGGACGCCGTGAACTGGTGCGCGTAGACCTGGAAACCGATCGTTCGAACGTCTTGAACCTGCCGGACGGAATCCCGGACCACGGGCGGCTGGACATCGCACCCGGCGAACGGTTCGTCGCCTACCATACGGCGTGTTCCTACCGGCCCCAACGATTCGCGATCGGCCTGGCTGACCTCGACAGCGGCACCTGCGGAATCATCCATGAAGACCCGGACATCTGCAACCCCCACCATCAATTTGAACCGGGCGAAGGACGCCTGCTGATGGTCCAGCACAACCGCGGATGCCGGTTCTCGCCCGACGGAAAATGCGAGCAACTCGTCGGGAAGGAAGGGGCAACGCTATTCCTGCTGGGCATCCCGGACGGCACGGTTACCCGGCTCCAGGTCGGACCGCCGCACACGCACAGCATCTCCGGTCACGAAACCTGGATCGGCACAACGAAAGAAATCCTCCTGACCCTGAATATCCAGGAAGACTACGCCCACGGAAAAGGCCCGATCGTGGGGATTCGTCCCGGCACTCCCGCGCGGACAATCTGCCCGCCCTGGCAGATGAACCATGTCGGCATTGAACCCTCCGGCCGCATTTTCTGCGCCGACACCTTCGCGCCGGACGAAATCATCATCGGGTCCCCCGCAACGAACCGTGCCGCCGTCGTTTGTCCGGCACGGGCCTCGTATCGGCGGGCGCACGAACGGGGGGCATGGTCCGACTCCCACCCGCACGCCTATATATCACCCGACCTGAAATGGGTGGTCTTCAACTCCGACCGCACGGGCACCCAGCAGATCCATGCTGCCGCCATTCCCCCGGAGATGATCACCTCCCTGCTCCAGGACCCCCGGCTGCCATGACCTGCAATCCACGCAACGAACCGGCATTCCGGCCGCCGGCCGAAGCCGGCAGCGTCCTGATCCAGACGGATACCGGCTGCCCCTGGAACGCCTGTGCATTCTGCGGGATGTACCGCGATACACCGTTCGAATCACGCGGTCTCGACGATGTGTTTACCCTGATCCACCGGGAAGCGCTTATGGAACCGGATGCACGCCGTGTGTTCCTCGCCGACGGTGATGTCATGGCCCGCCCCTATGCCGAACTCAAGGCCATCCTGGACGAGCTGGCGGTCCGGTTCCCGCGTCTTGCCAGGGTCAACCTGTACGCAACCGGCCGGTCCATCCGCGCCAAGACCCCGTTCGAGCTCGGTCAGTTGCATGCCGCAAAACTGCATACGCTTTACCTGGGCCTTGAAAGCGGCGACGAACCAATCCTGCAACGCATGGCCAAGGGAGAATCCGCCGCCGACATGGCAGACGCCGTATGCCGGGCACAATCCGCGGGCCTGCACGCCTCGGTCATGATCCTGCTTGGACTGGGTGGACAGGCCGACAGCGACCGCCACGCCCGGGCCACGGCAGCGGTACTCAACCGCATGCAGCCCCGCCTGCTCTCCGCCCTGCGTGTAGTACCCGTTCCCGGAACCCCGCTATGGCGCTGGATACGGGAGGGGTTGTTCCGGGAGTTGACGGAACAGGCGGTGGTTGCGGAACTCCGCTTGATCCTCGCCGACCTTGCCATGGAATCAACCGTCTTCCGCGCCAACCATGCATCCAACGTCTTCCCGCTGGAAGGGCGGTTGCCGCGGGACCGGAAACGCCTACTCGATGAACTGGATCACCTGCTGGCCTCCGGCCGCCTCGACACGAAATCACCCGGCCCCATGCCGTTTTCCCTGTGACCGGAACACCGTAAACCCGTCACCGTTCCATCAGCACAACATCCGCCGATTTCAACGGGATGGAAAACCGGGTGATACCGTCTGCCGATGTGACCGGTCCAACCTTTTCCCGGATGGCCCGCACCACCCGTGGCTGGAAATCCAATCGCACCGACACCTCCACACTTTCCTGGGGTTTTCCGCTCCAATTCAGCAGGGTGAGCGCCACACCGCCGGATGAAACCAGCATCGGCGTTTCAACCTTGGGCACATTGACAACCACCGGGGACACCACCCCTGCCAGGCGCGTCGGATGCACAATCCAGTCACGGATAGTTTCCGGAGTGG
>Ga0208374_1000274_pt1 | contig 27202 bp, 25 predicted proteins | sample RifOxyC3_FD_184037 | JGI IMG/M metagenome (GOLD analysis project Ga0208374, IMG submission 184037) | Groundwater microbial communities from Rifle, Colorado - Rifle Oxygen_injection C3 (SPAdes) | ecosystem: Environmental > Aquatic > Deep subsurface > Groundwater | place: Rifle, Colorado, USA...
AGTGCGAGTTCAAGCCCGAGGACAGCCTGGCCCCGGTCGCCCAGCGCCTGGGTGAGCTGCTGGGACGCGAGGTGCCGCTGGTGTCGGACTGGGTCGACGGCGGCTTCGCGCTGGCACCGGGCCAGCTGGTGCTGCTGGAGAACTGCCGCCTCAACGTCGGCGAGAAGAAGAACAAGCCCGAGCTGGCAGCCAAGCTGGGCCGGCTGTGCGACATCTTCGTGCACGACGCCTTCGGTACCGCGCACCGCGCCGAGGGCACGACCTATGGCATCGCCGAGACGGCGCCGATCGCCTGCGCCGGCCCGCTGCTGGCAGCCGAGATGGACGCGCTGACCCAGGCCCTGCTGGAACCCAAGCGCCCGCTGGTGGCGATCGTCGGCGGCTCCAAGGTCTCGACCAAGCTCAGCATCCTCAAGACGCTGGCGTCCAAGGTCGACCAGCTGATCGTCGGCGGCGGCATCGCCAACACCTTCCTGCTGGCCGCCGGCCACCAGATCGGCAACAGCCTGGCCGAGCCCGACCTGGTCGAGCAGGCCCGATCCGTGATCGAGGCCATGAAGGCCCGCGGCGCCGAGGTGCCGATTCCGGTCGACGTCGTGACAGCCAAGACCTTCGGCGCCGATGCGGTGGCCGAGACCAAGGCGGCGAGCGAGGTAGCCGACGACGACCTGATCCTGGACATCGGGCCCGAGACGGCGGCCCGGCTGGCCGAGCAGCTGCAGGCTGCCGGCACCATCGTCTGGAACGGTCCGGTTGGCGTGTTCGAGTTCGCGGCGTTCGAGAACGGCACCCAGGTCATTGCACAGGCCGTGGCCAGCAGCAGCGCGTTCAGCATCGCCGGCGGTGGCGACACGCTGGCTGCGATCGCCAAGTACCAGATCGCCGACCAGGTCGGCTACATCAGCACCGGCGGCGGCGCCTTCCTCGAAGTGCTGGAAGGCCGGACCCTGCCGGCGTTCGAGGTGCTGGCGCGCCGGGCCTGACGGGTCCTGATGGCCTGAGCTCCTGCTGCAGGGTCGTGGCGCAGGGCATCCGGCGCCTGCAATCCTAGAATCGGACCATGAATCCGAATCAGTCATGGCTGGCGGCCTGCCAGCTGGCCGACCTCAATCCTTCGGCGCATGCCCGGTCCTGGCTGACCGAGCGCGGCTCGCTGACCGCCCGGCTCCGGCGTCACTGGCCGGACCTGGCGGTCGAGCTGCAGGGCGAGGCCCGGCAAAGCCCCTGGCCCTGCGAGCTCGACCGGCTTGGCCTGGCCGCCGACAGCCTGGCCTGGGTGCGCAGCGTCACGCTGCACCAGTCCGGCCAGGCCCTGGTGCAGGCGCGCACCGTCATTCCCGCCTGGTCGCAGACGAATCCCTGGCAGGAGATCGAGCGCCTGGGCTGCCGGCCGCTGGGGGAACTGCTGTTCCAGCAGACCGACCTCGAGCGCAGCAATTTCGAATTTGCTCGCACGCCCTCAGGCTGGGCGCGCCGCTGCGTCTTCCGGCGCCAGGGTGCACCGCTGCTGTTGACCGAGTATTTCCTGGCCTGGCTGTAGCCCGTCATAGTCCGCAAGGCATCTTCACGCCCCGCTTGGCCAGCGCGGCGGTGAAGACGCGCCAGCCGGCAGCGATCTCGGGCAGCGGGTCGTGGCCGCGTCTGCCACCTTCGGTTTCACAGAAATACTCGATTGCCGTCTGGCGCCGCGCACGCGGGTTCTTGATCTCGGGCGATGTACTGTTGAGCAGCCTGAGATCGATGCCTGTATCGACCAGGTAGGCTGGAATGTAGAAGTCGTTGCCATCCAGCGCATAGTGCAGCGCCGAGCCCGAGATCGGATGAACGTAGTTGATGTCGGCCCCGCGCTCGACCAGCAGTTTGACCACAGGCAGGTTTCTTCCCATGATCGCTTCCTGTAGCAGAGACATTTTCTGATAGCGCTGGCTCGGAGGCGGAAACCAGTTCGGCCCGATCCCGTGCGCCAGCAGCACCTTGACGACTTCGGGGTCGGCGTTGTCGCGCGAAACCGCATAGTGGGGTACGTTGTTGCCATTCGACAGCATCGAGACCGGATCGGCGCCGGCCTTCAGCAGCAGCTCCATCACCTGTGGTGCGTGGCGGCGCGCGCGCAGCGCGTAATGCGTCACCGTCATGCCTTCGCGCCCGACGAACTTCATGCGTGCGCCGGCTTTAATCAGTTGCTGGAGACGGCCCAGGTCGCCATCCTGTGCTGCATTGGCAAGCTGCGCGACCTGCGGGTCGGCAAATACCTGGTCGGTCGTGATCATGGCGGCTCCGGTGGTGGGGTGCAGAAGGCTGAGCAGGACTGCCAGCGGCAGCAGGTAGCGTCCGAGCCGGCGCCGCATCTGGTGGACAGGTTTCATGGTTGCCTCAGCATTTGCCGCCGCTGTAGGCCAGGTTGCGCGCCGCCTCCTGTGGGGTGACGTGGAGCAGGCGGTCTGCCAAGCCGCGCGCGATCGGTTGCACCTGGTCTGGCAACAGCCCATTGCGCGCCATCAGGAGGCTAGTTTCCACGTCGTCCAGCTTGGCCTGCAGCTGCTGTTCCCCGCTCGCTCGCAGCAGGTCGACGGCGCCGCGCGCCAGCTGCTGCGCCTTGTCCACCGCCGTGTCGCCGATCAGTGCCAACGCGCGTGCCTGGTCGATCTGCGCCTGGCCCGACGCCGCCAGCGACTCCTGCAGCAAGTGGCCGAAATCTGCCATGCGTCTCCCTCCCTGATGTCAGGGTTGCCAGTCTAGAGCCGGCATGGCAGGGCGGTAAAGCGCCAGCAGCCAAAAAACCTGCGGCTGGCGCTCAGACCGACGAAGCGTCTCGGTCAACGCGAGGGTCGCCAAGCCGGGTGAAGTAGGCACTCACCGGCGGTCGCTCACGCGCCTTTCGGGCCTGGCCGACATGGCCGATGTTGATGAAGCACAGCGCGTCCTCGTCCGGCTGCAGGCCGAATAGTCGGCGCAGGCCTTCGGACTGCAGCGCCTTGCCGCTGGTCAGTCCCGAACCCAGTCCCATCGCGGTCGCGAGCAGCAGCATGTTCTGGATCGCGCAACCGGTCGACAGCAGGCGCTCGCTGGCGGGAATAGCGGGGTCGTCGCCGCGCAGCCGGGCAACCGCCAGCAGCAGCCAGGGCGCGCGGTAGGCCTTTTCGCGCGCCTGCTCAAGCGCGGGCTCGCCGGCCTGGCCATCGCGCTCGAGCAGCGCAGCGGCAAATACCTCGGCCAGCCGCGCGCGCTGCGACTGCGGCACCTCGATGAAGCGCCAGGGCAGCAGCTGGCCATGGTCGGGTGCAGCCGAGGCGGCGGCCAGGATCTCGGCCTGCTGCGCCGGGTCAGGCCCGGGTCCCTGCAGGCGCTTGGGCAGGGTGGTGCGGCGCTGGTGCAGCAGGACGCTGGCCCATTGCGTGGCCGCGGCGCTCTCGGCATCCGGATCGGTGCGGGGTGATTCTGTTGAGGTCGACATCCTGCTACTGTCGCCCATGCCCGCCAGCCTGGCAATCACCCATCCGGCCTGATCCAGCCCGCTCCCGTTCGACCGATCAGCCGCCGGCGCTTGTCCGGTCTACTCCGTAAGAACTAGGTCGGAGGCCGGCTACTCCGAATGCCGCATCGACAGCCCGCTGGCTCAGGCCCCACAATCCAAGACCCGGTAAAAAAACTGATCCGATGCCCTGGCTCCTGCCAGGGTGACTCCTACTCCCCTCTGATTGCAGGTTTCATTCCGATGCGCTGGCGCGGCCAACTGTCCTTCAAGTTTCTGCTGCTCGGGCTGTCCCTGCTGCTGCTCGCGCTGGTCTCGATCGGCATGACGATGTGGGTCACGCGCCAGCTCGACGGCGGTGCGGCCGCGGTCAACGAGGCCGGGCGCCTGCGCATGCAGGCCTGGCGGCTCGTGAGTGCGCGCCAAGGCGGGCGCAGCGAAGATGAAATCCAGCAGCTGGTCGCGCAGATGAATGCCAGCATCGAACTGCTGCACCGGGGTGACAAGACGCGCCCGCTGTTCGTGCCCTGGAACGACCCTGCACGCGCCAGCTTTGCCGAACTCAGCCAGTCCTGGCAGATGCTGCAGCCCCATTGGCAGGCAGCGCCAGCGGCCGACCCGCAAGCGCTGACGCAACTGGCCGACCGTTTCGTGCGGGAGGTCGAGCGGCTGGTGTCGGCGATCGAAGGCACGATGACGCGCCTGACCGCAATCCTCAACCTGTTCCAGTTCTTCATGATGGGGCTGGCGGTGGTGGCGGCGGTCTTTACCCTCTATGTCGGCTATCTGTATGTGATCGATCCGCTGCAGCGGCTGCGCGCGGGCTTGCGTCAGGTCGAGCAGGGGGACTTCGACGTCCGGCTCGACGAGCAGGCCCCTGACGAATTTGGCGAGGTCGCGGCCGGCTTCAACCACATGACCGGCCGGCTGCGCTCGCTCTACGGCGGCCTGGAAGCCAAGGTGCGCGACAAGACGCGCGACCTCGAGGCCCAGCGCGCCCGGCTCGCGGCGCTGTACGAGGTCAGCAACTTCCTGACCGAGGCCGATACGCTTGAGGCGCTGGCGCAGGGCTTTGCGCAGAAGATGCGCCGACTGGCCAATGCCGACGCGGTCGCCGTGCGCTGGTCCGACGAGGCCAGCCAGCGCTACCTGATGCTGGCCAGCGACTGCCTGCCGCAGGAACTGGTCGAGGAGGAGCGCTGCCTGGTGCCCGGCACCTGTGCCTGCGGCCAGCCGATGGCCAATGCCCGCACCCGCGTCATCCCGATCATCCCGGCCGACGACATGCTGCTGGGCGGCTGCATCAAGGCCGGCTATTCCTCGCTGATCAGCGTGCCGATCCGGCTGCAGCAGCGCGTGCTCGGCGAGCTCGACCTGTTCTATCGCGCCGCCGCCAGCCTGACGACCGAGGAGCAGGGCCTGTTTGACACGCTGGCCGGGCATCTGGCCAATGCGGTGGAAAACCTGCGCACCGAGGCGCTGGTGCGCGAGGCCGCCGTCAGCGAGGAGCGCGCCATGATCGCGCGCGAACTGCACGACTCGATTGCGCAGTCGCTGGCCTTCATGAAGATCCAGCTCAGCCTGCTGCGCGCCGCCGTGCTGCGCGGCGACCACGAGCAGATGCTGCAAAGCGTCAACGAGCTTGACGCTGGCGTCAAGGAAGGCTTGCAGGACGTGCGCGAGCTGCTGGTGCATTTCCGCACCCGTGGCCACAGCGACGACATCGAACAGGCCCTGCGCAGCACGCTGAACAAGTTCGAGCACCAGAGCGGCCTCAAGGCCCATCTGGCGCTCAGCGGCCATGGCGTGGCGCTGCACTCGGACGTACAACTGCAGGTGCTGCATGTGGTGCAGGAGGCCCTGTCCAACATCCGCAAGCACGCCCAGGCCAGCGAGGTCTGGGTCCAGGTGGTCAAGGGCCCGCCCTGGACCTTCTCGGTGCGCGACAATGGACGCGGCTTCGATGCCGCCTCGGTCAACGCGACAGGCACCAGCTTCGGCTTGCAGATCATGCGCGAACGCGCCGCCGGCATCGGCGCCGAAGTCAGGCTGGAATCGACGCCGGGCCAGGGCACCGAGGTGGTGCTGACATTGCCCCAATGACCATGGAACCCGGGATGACACCAATAAGACTGCTGGTGGTCGACGACCACAACCTATTTCGCCGCGGCCTGATCGCCTTGCTGGCGCAGGACAGCCGCTTCAGCGTGGCGGGCGAGGCCGCCGATGCCAGCGAGGCCCAGCGCAGTGCCAGCCGGCTGCAGCCTGACGTGATCCTGCTCGACAACCACCTGCCGGGCGTCAGCGGCATCGACGCGATCGGCGGCCTGAAGGCAGCAGCTCCGCAAGCGCGCGTCGTCATGCTGACCGTCAGCGAGAACGAGGAGGACCTGGCCGCGGGCCTGCGCGCGGGCGCCGACGGCTACCTGCTCAAGACCATCGACACCGAGGAGCTGGCCAACTCGATTGCCCGCATCTGGGACGGCGACTCGGTGATCAGCCCCGAGATGATGGGCAAGCTGGTCGGCCTGCTGCGCGCCACCCCCGGCCAGGCCGCGGCGGCGGCCGTTGCCCCGGCCGAGGCCCAGCCGCCAGCCCCCGCCAGGGCCCGCGTCGCCGGCAACGACCCGATCCACAGCCTGTCGCCGCGCGAGGGCGAGATCCTGCGCCTGATCGCCCATGGCGCCAGCAACAAGCTGATCGCGCGCGAGCTCGACATCGCCGAGACCACGGTCAAGATCCATGTCCAGCATATCCTGCGCAAGCTCGAACTCAGCAACCGCGTGCACGCCGCCGTCTACGCGACCGAGCGCGGCTGGACCTGAGTTCAGTCGATCGCGCCAATCCCGCGTCGCTGCCGCATCGCCGCACCAATGCGCCCGATGTCGGCTGGCGACAGCAGCCGCGCGGCCAGCGGCAGCAATTCGCCTTCCTCCTGCTCGATATGGCGCTGGTAGGCGCCGACGAATTCCTGCACCTGTTCGATCGAGAGCGCGGCGGCTTGCGCCTCGGCCACGGCCGCAAGCGCCTGGCGCAGCTCGCGCCACAGGCCGCCGATGCGCTGGTGATCCGCCAGCAGCGCCTGCGTCAAGGCGCGCACCCGCGGCGCTTCGCTGGCCGAATCGGCCGTGATGGCCAGCAGGGCCGGAAACAGGTCCTGCTCCTCGTCGGCATGGTGGTCCTGGGCGGCGGTATCAAAGTAGCGCATTACCGCCCGTGCCGCCTGGCGTGCGGATGGGTCGGCGCCATGCGCCTGCAGATGAGGCACCAGCCGCAGCAGGGTCCGGCATTGTTGCTCGACCCGGCCGTGGCAGGCGGCCAGCATTTCCAGCGGCGCTTCGGTGCTGGCGGACGGGCTGCTGAAGCCCGGAAATTGCTTCGTATTCATCATCAAATTGCCTGGCGGGATAGTTCCAAAGGAGGGGGTGAGGCCGGTGGCCTTCATTCTTTTGCCGGCCATTCGCAGGCTATCGGAAGGATAGCCAAACTTGCAACCCTCTTGTACATTGATAGCAATGGTAATCAATGGCAGGAGGTTTTATGAGCGGCAATCCGCAGCATAACCGGCAGGCTTGGTCGGTGCTGATCGTCAGCACCCTGGCTTTCACGGTCTGCTTCATGGTCTGGATGATGTTTGGCGTGATCGGTATTCCGATCCGCAAGATGCTCGGTCTCAACGCGACCGAGTTCGGCCTGCTGACCGCAATGCCGGTGCTGACCGGCTCCCTGGTCCGGGTGCCGCTGGGCATCTGGACCGACCGCTTCGGCGGCCGCATCGTGATGGCCTGCCTGATGGCGGTCACGGTGCCGGCGATCTGGCTCATGAGCTACGCCACCGAGTACTGGCATTTCATCGTGATCGGCCTGTTCGTCGGCCTGGCCGGCGGCGCCTTCTCGGTCGGCACGCCTTATGTGGCACGCTGGTTCCCCAAGCAGCGCCAGGGCATGGCGATGGGGGTCTACGGCGCCGGCAACTCGGGCGCCGCAGTCAACAAGTTCGTCGCGCCGGTGCTGCTGGTGGCCTTCGGCTGGGCCATCGTGCCCCAGGTCTACGCAGCCATCATGCTCGGCACCCTGGTGCTGTTCTGGTTCTTCAGCCACAGCGACCCGTCGCATCTGGTGCCGAGCCATGTCAAGTTCACCGATCAGCTCAAGGCGCTCAAGGACCCGAAAGTGCTCAAGTACTGCCAGTACTACAGCATCGTGTTCGGCGGCTATGTCGCGCTCTCGCTCTGGATGGTGCAGTACTACGTGGGCGAATACGGCCTCGACATCCGGATCGCCGCGCTGCTGGCGGCCTGCTTCTCGCTGCCCGGCGGCGTGCTGCGCGCCATCGGCGGCATCCTGTCCGACAAGTACGGTGCCCACAGCGTGACCTGGTGGGTGATGTGGGTCTGCTGGATCTGCCTGTTCCTGCTGTCCTACCCGCAGACCGACTTCACGGTCCTGACCGTCAACGGCCCGACCACCTTCCACATCGGCCTCAACGTCTACGCCTTCACCGGACTGATGGCCGTGCTCGGCGTGGCCATGGCCTTCGGCAAGGCCAGCGTCTTCAAGTACATCAGCGACGACTACCCCGGCAACATCGGCGCCATCAGCGGCATCGTCGGCCTGGCCGGCGGCCTGGGTGGTTTCGTGCTGCCGATCATGTTCGGCCTGCTGATGGACCTGACCGGCATCCGCTCGAGCGCCTTCATGCTGATGTACGGCGTGGTCTGGGTCTCGTTGATCTGGATGTACCTGACCGAAGTGCGCCAGTTGCCGCTGCTGGGTGGCGCCCGCAGTGCCAACCGTACCAGCAAGTCCTGAGTCGAACTTTTCGAGGAAACCATGAATCCCAAACCGACCTCCGGCGCCGACATCACGGACTGGCGCCCCGAAGACGATGCGTTCTGGAACGCCAGCGGCAAGCGCACCGCCTACCGCAACCTCTGGATCTCGGTGCCGGCGCTGCTGTGCGGCTTCGCGATCTGGGGCATGTGGGGCATCATCACGGTGCAAATGCTCAATCTGGGCTTTCCGTTCAGCAAAGACGAGCTGTTCTCTCTGACCGCGATTGCCGGCCTGGCCGGCGCGACCATGCGCATCCCGGCCTCCTTCCTGGTCCGGCTCGCCGGCGGGCGCAACACCATCTTCCTGACCACGGCCATGCTGCTGGCGCCGGCGCTGGGCACCGGCATCGCGCTGCAGCATCCCGAATGGCCGCTCTGGGTGTTCCAGCTGATGGCGCTCTGGTCGGGCGTGGGCGGCGGCAACTTCGCCTCCTCGATGGCCAACATCGGCACCTTCTTCCCCAAGCGCCTGCAGGGCACGGCGCTGGGCCTCAACGCCGGCCTGGGCAACTTCGGCGTCACGACGATGCAGATCGTGATCCCGCTGGTCATGACGGTCAGCCTGTTCGGCGGCCTGGGCGGCGAGCCGATGACGCTGGTCAAGGACAGCGGCTGGATCCTCGGCAAGATCGCCGCCGGCACCCCGACCTGGATCCAGAACGCGGGCTTTGCCTGGCTGCTGTCGCTGATTCCGTTGTCGGCGCTGTGCTTTTTCGGCATGAACAACCTGAGCTCGGTCTCGCCCAACATCGGCAGCACCCTGGCCGCCTTCGTCAAGATCATCTGGCTCTACACCCTGTCCTTCCTGCCGGCGGGCATCGGCCTCTATCTCTACCTGCCCAAGCCGACCGGCCTCGGCCTGCTCAGCATGTGGCTGGTGATGCCGCTGATCATCGTGAGCACCCTGCTGCTGATGAAGTTCACCGCCTTCGGCACCATGAAGGACAACATCGCCAAGCAGTTCGCGATCTTCGGCAACAAGCACACCTGGTCGATGACCGCGCTCTACATCGTGACCTTCGGCTCCTTCATCGGCTTCTCGATGGCGCTGCCGCTGTCGATCACGGTGATCTTCGGCATCAGCCACCTGCCTGACGCCACCGGCGTGATGCAGCACACCCTGAAGAACCCGAACGCGCCCTCGGCGCTGACCTATGCCTGGATCGGCCCCTTCATCGGCGCGGCGGTGCGCCCGGTCGGCGGCTGGATCTCGGACAAGCTCGGCGGCTCGATCGTGACCCAGGTGATCTCGGTCGTGATGGCGCTGGCCTCGGTGGCGGTCGGCTACGTGATGCTGCAGGCCTACCAGTCGGCCACGCCCGAGCAGTATTTCCTGCCCTTCATGCTGTTGTTCGTGCTGCTGTTCACGGCCAGCGGCATCGGCAACGGCTCGACCTTCCGCACCATCGCCATGATCTTCGACCGCCAGCAGGCCGGCCCGGTGCTGGGCTGGACCTCGGCCATCGCCGCCTACGGCGCCTTCGTCGCGCCGGTGGTGATCGGCGACCAGATCAAGGCCGGCACGCCGCAGATCGCGATGTATGGCTTTGCCGTCTTCTATGCCCTGTGCCTGGTGCTGAACTGGTGGTTCTACCTGCGCGCCGGCTCCGAGATCAAGAACCCCTGAGCGCCAGCGCTCCGTCTCCATCCCTTTTCACTTGAACAAGGACTTCACCATGAGTCACTTTCTTGACCGTCTGACGCACTTCAAGCTGCCCCAGGAAACCTATTCCGGCCGCCACGGGGTTGCCACCAACGAAGACCGCACCTGGGAGGATGCCTACCGCAACCGCTGGGCCCACGACAAGATCGTGCGCTCGACCCACGGCGTCAACTGCACGGGCTCCTGCTCGTGGAAGATCTATGTCAAGGGCGGCATCGTCACCTGGGAAACCCAGCAGACCGACTACCCGCGCACGCGCTGGGACATGCCGAACCACGAGCCGCGCGGCTGCGCCCGTGGTGCCTCCTACAGCTGGTACCTGTATTCCGCCAACCGGGTCAAGTACCCGATGGTGCGCGGACGCCTGCTCGAGCGCTGGCGCGCTGCGCTCAAGGTCGCCAAGACCCCGGTCGATGCCTGGGCACTGATCGCCGACGACGAGTCGGCCCGACGCGACTACCAGCAGGTGCGTGGACTGGGCGGCTTCGTGCGCTCGAGCTGGGACGAGGTTAACCAGCTGATCGCCAGCGCCAACGTCTACACGATCAAGAAGCATGGTGCCGACCGCATCATCGGCTTCTCGCCGATTCCGGCCATGTCGATGGTCAGCTATGCGGCTGGCAGCCGCTACCTGTCGCTGATCGGCGGCGTCTGCATGAGCTTCTACGACTGGTACTGCGACCTGCCGCCGTCCAGCCCGCAGATCTGGGGCGAGCAGACCGACGTCGCCGAATCAGCCGACTGGTACAACTCCAGCTTCATCATTGCCTGGGGCTCCAACATCCCCCAGACCCGGACCCCCGACGCCCATTTCTTCACCGAGGCGCGCTACAAGGGCACCAAGACGGTCGCGGTCACGCCCGACTACTCCGAGGTCGCCAAGCTGTCCGACCTCTGGCTGCACCCGAAGCAGGGCACCGACGCCGCGCTCGCGATGGCGATGGGCCATGTGATCCTGAAGGAGTTCTACTTCAAGGACGGCGTACAGGGCCGCAGCGCCTACTTCGACGACTACGCGCGCCGCTACACCGACCTGCCGCTGCTGGTCATGCTCAAGGAGCACCAGCTCGCCGACGGCAGCACCACCCTGGTGCCGGATCGCTACCTGCGCGCCAGCGACTTCAGCGGCCAGTTCGGCCAGGACAATAACCCCGAGTGGAAGACCCTGGCGTTTGACACCAGCGGCAACCCGGTGCTGCCCAACGGCTCGATCGGTTTCCGCTGGGGCGAACAGCTCGACGAGGGCGAGCTCGCCAAGTGGAACCTGGAGTCCAAGGACGCGCGCCAGGGCCAGGACGTCAAGCTCAAGCTGTCGGTGGTCGAGGACGGCGCCCAGCCGCACGAGATCTCCGAGGTGGCCTTCCCCTATTTCGGTGGCGTCGAAACGCCCAACTTCCCGGCCAACGCGGCACAGGGCGAGATCAACCGCGCCAAGGTGCCGACCGTGCGGCTGGACCTGGTCGGCCAGGGCGGCGAGTCGCGCTCGGCGCTGGTCGCGACCGTGTTCGACCTGCAGGTCGCGCAGTACGGCATCGACCGCGGCTTTGGCAGCGGTGCCATCGACTACGACGACAACGTGCCCTACACCCCGGCCTGGCAGGAGTCGATCACCGGCGTGCCGCGTGACCAGGTCATCACGGTGGCGCGCCAGTTCGCCGACAACGCCGACAAGACCCATGGCAAGTCCATGGTCATCATCGGCGCGGCGATGAACCACTGGTACCACGCCGACATGAACTACCGCGGCGTCATCAACATGCTGATGATGTGCGGCTGCATCGGCCAAAGCGGCGGCGGCTGGGCCCACTATGTCGGCCAGGAAAAGCTGCGTCCGCAGACCGGCTGGGCCCCGCTGGCCTTCGCGCTCGACTGGATCCGCCCGTCGCGCCAGATGAACAGCACCAGCTTCTTCTACGCCCACACCGACCAGTGGCGCTACGAGAAGCTCGGCGTCGAGGAAGTGCTGTCGCCGCTGGCCGACAAGGCCGCCTTTGGCGGCAGCATGATCGACTACAACGTGCGCGCCGAGCGCATGGGCTGGCTGCCGAGCGCGCCCCAGCTCAAGACCCACCCGATGCAGGTGGTCAAGGACGCCAGCGCTGCCGGCCTCGATGCCAAGGACTATGTGGCGCGCGCGCTCAAGGACGGCTCGCTGCAGATGAGCTGCGAGGACCCGGATGCGCCGCAGAACTGGCCGCGCAACATGTTCGTCTGGCGCTCCAACATCCTGGGCTCCTCGGGCAAGGGCCACGAGTATTTCCTCAAGCACCTGCTGGGTACCAGCAACGGCGTGCAGGGCAAGGACCTGGGCGCCGACGAGGCCAAGCCGACCGAGGTCAAGTGGCATGCCAAGGCGCCGGAAGGCAAGCTCGACCTGCTGGTCACGCTCGACTTCCGCATGAGCACCACCTGCCTGTATTCCGACATCGTGCTGCCGACCGCCAGCTGGTACGAGAAGAACGACCTCAACACCAGCGACATGCACCCCTTCATCCACCCGCTGTCGGCAGCGGTGGACCCGGTCTGGCAGGCAAGGAGCGACTGGGACATCTACAAGGGCTTTGCCCAGGCCTTCTCCGAGGTCTGCGTCGGCCATCTGGGGGTCGAGAAGGAAGTCGTGCTGACCCCGCTGATGCATGACACCCCGGCCGAGCTGGCGCAGCCGTTCGGCGTGCAGGACTGGAGGAAAGGCGAATGCGCGCTGATTCCGGGCAAGACCGCGCCGCAGGTCACGGTGGTCGAGCGCGACTACCCGAACACCTTCAAGCGCTTCACGGCACTGGGCCCGCTGATGAACAAGCTGGGCAACGGCGGCAAGGGCATCGCCTGGAAGACCGATCTCGAAGTCACGCAGCTGGGCCAGCTCAATGGCGTGACGCTGGAAGAGGGCGTGACCCAGGGCATGCCCCGCATCGTGACCGACATCGATGCCTGCGAGGTGATCCTGCAGCTGGCGCCCGAGACCAACGGCCATGTCGCCGTCAAGGCCTGGCAAGCGCAGAGCAAGGCCACCGGCCGCGACCATGTGCACCTGGCGATCCATCGCGAGGACGAGAAGATCCGCTACCGCGACATCCAGGCCCAGCCGCGCAAGATCATCTCCTCGCCGACCTGGAGCGGCATCGAGAGCGAGACCGTCAGCTACAACGCCGGCTACACCAACGTGCACGAATGCATCCCATGGCGCACGCTGACCGGACGCCAGCAGTTCTACCAGGATCACCCCTGGATGATCGCCTTTGGCGAAGGCTTCAGCAGCTACCGTCCGCCGGTCGACCTCAAGACCACGGGCGGCCTGAGCATCAAGTCCAACGGCAATGCCGAGATCCAGCTCAACTTCATCACGCCGCACCAGAAATGGGGCATCCACAGCACCTACAGCGACAACCTGCACATGCTGACGCTGAACCGGGGCGGCACCGTGATCTGGCTCAGCGAGGAAGATGCGGCCAAGGTCGGCATCGTCGACAACGACTGGATCGAGCTGTTCAACAGCAACGGCGCGATCGTCGGCCGTGCGGTGGTGAGCCAGCGCGTCAAGCCCGGCATGACCATGATGTACCACTCGCAGGAGAAGATCATCAACACCCCGGGCTCCGAGATCACCGGTGCGCGCGGCGGCATCCACAACTCGGTGACCCGGATCGTGCTCAAGCCGACCCACATGATCGGCGGCTACGCCCAGCTGAGCTACGGCTTCAACTACTACGGCACCATCGGCACCAACCGTGACGAGTTCGTCGTGGTGCGCAAGATGAACAAGGTCGACTGGCTCGAAGAGCCCGCCGGCGCCCCCGCCAGCGGCGCTGGCCACTGAACGCCCGCTCGGAACAGGAGAAACACATGAAAGTACGCGCACAGATCGGCATGGTGCTGAACCTGGACAAGTGCATTGGTTGCCACACCTGCTCGGTGACCTGCAAGAACGTCTGGACCAGCCGCCCCGGCGTCGAATACGCCTGGTTCAACAACGTCGAGTCCAAGCCCGGCATCGGCTATCCGAAGGAATGGGAAAACCAGGACAAGTGGAACGGCGGCTGGACCCGCAAGGCCGACGGCAGCCTGCAGCCGCGCCAGGGCGGCAAATGGTCGCTGCTGATGAAGATCTTCGCCAACCCCAACCTGCCGCAGATCGACGACTACTACGAGCCCTTCACCTTCGACTACGACCACCTGAAGTCGGCGCCCGAGATGAAGGCCGTGCCGACCGCGCGCCCGCGCAGCCTGATCACGGGCCAGCGCATGGAGAAGATCGAGTGGGGCCCGAACTGGGAGGAAATCCTGGGCGGCGAGTTCGCCAAGCGCAGCAAGGACAGCAATTTCGACGGCTTCGAGGCCGCGCAAAAGGCCATGGTGGGGGAGTTCGAGAACACCTTCATGATGTACCTGCCGCGCCTGTGCGAGCATTGCCTGAACCCGGCCTGCGTCGCCTCCTGCCCGTCGGGCTCGATCTACAAGCGCGAGGAAGACGGCATCGTCCTGATCGACCAGGACAAGTGCCGCGGCTGGCGCATGTGCGTCTCGGGCTGCCCGTACAAGAAGATCTACTACAACTGGAAGAGCGGCAAGGCCGAGAAATGCATCTTCTGCTATCCGCGCATCGAGGCCGGTCAGCCGACCGTCTGCTCCGAGACCTGCGTCGGCCGCATCCGCTATCTGGGCGTGCTGCTCTATGACGCCGACCGCATCGCCGAAGCCGCCAGCGTCGAGAAGGAAACCGACCTCTATCAGGCCCAGCTCGACATCTTCCTGGATCCGAACGATCCGCAGGTGATCGCCCAGGCCCGCGCCGACGGCATCCCCGACAGCTGGATGGAGTCGGCCCGCCGGAGCCCGGTCTACAAGATGGCGGTCGAGTGGAAGGTCGCGCTGCCGCTGCACCCGGAATACCGCACGCTGCCGATGGTCTGGTATGTGCCGCCGCTGTCGCCGATCACGGCCGCTGCCAATGCCGGGCGCATCGGCATCAACGGCGAGATCCCGGATGTCAGCCAGCTGCGCATTCCGCTCAAGTACCTGGCCAACCTGCTGACGGCCGGCGACACCGTGCCGGTGGCGCGTGCGCTCGAGCGCATGCTGGCGATGCGCGCCTACCAGCGCAGCAAGCATGTCGACGGCGTGGTCAACCAGGAGGTGCTCGACCAGTCCCAGCTCAGCGTGGCCGAGGTCGAGGACATGTACCAGACGATGGCGATCGCCAACTACGAGGACCGCTTCGTGATCCCGACCTCGCACCGCGAGTACGCCGAGAACGCCTTTGACGTGCGCGGCGGCTGCGGCTTCAGCTTTGGCAACGGCTGCTCCGAGGGCGAGACCGAACTCAGCCTGTTCGGCAGCTCGAAGAAGCGCACCATTCCGATCAAGCTGGGAGCCTGAGATGCCGATCTTTTCATCCCGTCCGGTTCCCGCCGTCCATACGCTGCGCGTGCTCGCGCACCTGCTGCGCTACCCCGACGCCGAACTGCGCGCCCACCTGGGCGAGCTCAGCGAGGCGCTGCATGCCGAGCGCGCGCTGGGCGCCTCGCGCCTGGCCGAGCTCGATGCCCTGCTGCTGCGCCTGGGCTCGCTCGATCCGCTGCGGGTCGAGAGCGACTATGTCGAGCTGTTCGACCGCGGCCACAGCACCTCCTTGCACCTGTTCGAGCATGTGCATGGCGACTCGCGCGATCGCGGCCCGGCCATGATCGACCTGATCCAGACCTATGAGCAGGCCGGCCTGCTGCTGGGCGACGACGAGCTGCCCGACCACCTGCCGGTGCTGCTCGAATTCGCCTCGACCCAGCCCACGCCCCAGGCGCGCGAATTCCTCGGCGAGATCGCGCATATCGTGCGCGTGATCTTCAGCGCGCTGCTCAAGCGCCACAGCCCCTACGCCAGCGTGCTGGCCGCCGTGCTGGACCTGGCCGGCGAAAAGGCCGAGCCGGTCCCGGTTGCCGCCGATCCCGAGCTCGACGAGAGCTGGGCCGAGCCCGAGGCCTTCGACGGCTGCAGCAGCGCCGGCCAGGCCAAGCCCGGCGCGGCACAACCGATCCGTATCGTCAAGACTTCCCCCTCCACCGTTCAAGGAGCGTCGGCATGAACTCGCTGCACCACTTCCTGTTCAACATCTATCCCTATATCTGCCTGGCAGTGTTCCTGCTCGGCAGCCTGTTGCGCTTCGACCGCGACCAGTACAGCTGGAAGAGCGACTCGTCGCAGCTGCTGCGCGCCGGCCAGCTGCGTTGGGGCAGCAACCTGTTCCACATCGGGGTGCTGTTCCTGTTCTTCGGCCATACCTTTGGCATGCTGACGCCGCATTTCATCTACGAGCCCTTCATCACTGCCGGCGCCAAGCAGCTGGTGGCGATGGTCTCGGGTGGCGTGGCGGGTCTGCTCGGCTTTGTCGGCGTCAGCATCCTGCTGCATCGTCGCCTGTCGGATGAGCGCATCCGCAAGAACTCCAAGACCAGCGACATCGTGTTGCTGTGGCTGCTCTGGGCCCAGCTGGCGCTGGGTCTGGCGACGATCCCGCTGTCGGCCCAGCACCTGGACGGCAGCATGATGCTGAAATTGGCCGAATGGGCCCAGCGCATCGTGACCTTCCGCGGTGGTGCGGCCGATCTGCTGGTCGATGCTGGCTGGATCTTCCAGACCCACATGGCGCTGGGCATGACCATCTTCCTGGTGTTCCCGTTCACCCGCCTGGTCCATGTCTGGAGCGGTTTCGGTACCCTGGCCTATGTCGCGCGTCCCTATCAGGTCGTGCGCAACCGTCGCCTGGGCGTTCCCGGCAACCCGCGCTGAGTCGCGCCTCCAGGAGTCCTCAATGAACTCGATCGAACAGACTGGTTGCGGCAGTGCTTGCAGTTGCGCCAGCGGCGCGGCGGCTGCCATCCCGGCCAACCCGGCAATTTCGGCCATGGAATCGGTCCCGGCCAGCGTCAACGGCATCGCGCTGCATGGCGTGGGCGAGCAGCTTGGCGCCGAGGCCCTGCGCGAGCGCGCCTATGCCGAACTGCTGCGCCAGCAGGCGGTGCGGCTGGGCTGCCTGCCCGAGCAGGCCGTCACCCGGGCGCCCGAACTCGGTGCCGCCGAGCGGGAGGCGATCGAGTCCATGCTCGAGCGCGAGGTCCTGCTGCCGGAGCCGAGCGAGGAGGCCTGCTTGCGCCACTATGCGGCCAACAAGCCGCAGCATGTGATCGAGCAGGCGGTCCATTTGCGCCATATCCTGTTCGCGGTCACGCCCGGGGTCGATGTGCAGAAGCTGGCGCAGCGCGCCGAGGCGGCCTTGCACGAGCTGATGCACAAGGATGCTCCCGCAGGTCGCTTCGAGCAGCTCGCGGTCGAACTCTCGAATTGCCCGTCCTCGGCCCAGGGCGGCGATCTGGGTTGGGTCGGACCGCATGACTGCGCGCCCGAACTGGCGCAAGCGCTGTTCTTCCAGTCCGAGCCGGGCTTTGGCATCGGCCTGCATCCGCGCCTGGTGCACAGTCGCTACGGCTTTCACGTCATCGAGCTGCTGGATCGGCGCAAGGGCCGCCAGCTCGAGTTCGAGGCCGTGCGCGACAGCATCGCGGCGCAGCTGGAGCTGCGCTCGCGCGCGACGGCCTGGCGCCAGTACATGATGCTGCTGGTCGGCCAGGCCGACATCGTCGGACTCGAACTCGAGGGCGCCGACACGCCCCTGGTGCAGTGATGCCAAGCCGCGCAGAAGACGACGAGCTGCTGCTGCGGCTGCGGCATTTCCAGTCCGACTATTTCCCGCTGCACCAGCAGCGTTTCCAGGATCTGGTGGACCAGGGCCAGCACCCCAAGACCCTGTTCATCGGCTGTTCTGACTCGCGCCTGGTGCCCTATCTGCTGACCGGCGCCGGGCCCGGCGAGCTGTTCATCGTGCGCAACGTCGGCGCGCTGGTGCCGCCCTACGACGGCTCGCGCGGCCTGCATGGCACGATGGCAGCGGTCGAATACGCCGTGCTCGCGCTCAAGGTCGAGCGCATCATCGTCTGCGGCCACAGCCATTGCGGCGCGATCCGGGCCTGCTATGAAGGGGTGCCGGACGAGGCGCGCGCGCTCAAGAGCTGGCTCGAGCTGGCGCAGGACGCGGTGCTGCCGGTGCAAGCCTGCCCCGAGGCCTGCCGGCGCACCGAGGAGCGTTCGATCGTGCTGCAACTCGAGCGCCTGATGGAGTACCCGATGGTGCGGCGCGAGGTCGAGGCCGGGCACCTGACCCTGCATGGCTGGCATTATGTGATCGAGGACGGTGCCGTGCATGTGTTCGATGCGCAGCGGGGCGCCTTCGTCTCGGCTGCCTCGTCGACCCATACCGGCACCGGACCCTATGCCCCCTATGTCGAGCATGACGGACAGATACTGACCGATTGAGAGCGAAAGATCACCGAATGAACATCACCCATTTCGATACCTTGCTGCAAGCCGCCCAGCAGCAGCCGCAACCGCAGCGCCTGCTGTTCGTGCTGGCCCAGTCCGAACTGCCCGACGACGCGACCGCCGAGCAGAAGGCCGCGTTCGAAGCCGGCCATGGCGGCGCGCTGGTGCCCGCGGCCTGCGTCGACCGCCTGCCGGCCGAGCTGCCGTCCTTTGCCGCCTTCGAGATCGAGGCGCAGTCCTTTTGCCCGGACTGGGTGATCGTGTTCGCTGCCAGCCTGTCGGGTCGCAACGGCCAGGCGCCGTCGAGCGAGTCGGCGCAAACTCCGCTCGAACAGATGGTGGCCGCCATCAAGGCCGGCCAGATCGCCAATTTCCTGGCCTTCGACCGCCAGGGGGATGCGATCCGGCTCGGTTGATTGCCGGCCAGGCCATCAGGCCGCTGCGGAGTCCTCGGCCTTGAGCTGATCCTCGAGCATGACCGCCCGGGCCTGAGCCCAGACCTCGCGCGCGGGCAGGGGCTTGAGCTTGTGGTTGCTCCAGACCTGGCGCCAGCGCCGCGCCCCGCGCTGGCCATGGCGCATGCCCAGCATATGGCGCGCGATCGCATACCAGGGCGTGCCGTCCTCGGCCGCCTCGCGCTCCATGTAGTCCACCATCGCCAGCTCGATCTCGTCCTGGCTCAAGGCGCAGGCCGATCCGCCGTAGTAGCGCTGGTCCCAGTCCTGCATGATCCAGGGGTTGTAGTAGGCCTCGCGCCCGACCATCACGCCGTCGACATGCAGCAGCTGCTCATCAATCTGCTCGTGGGTCTTGATGCCGCCGTTGACCGCGATTGTCAAGGCCGGGAACTCCTGCTTGAGCCGCCAGGCCAGGTCGTAGCGCAGCGGCGGCACCTCGCGGTTTTCCTTCGGGCTCAGGCCCTGCAGCCAGGCATTGCGCGCGTGCACGATGAAGACCTCGCAACCGGCCTCGCTGACACGACCGACGAAATCGGCGACGAAGTCATAGCTTTCGATCTTGTCGATGCCGATCCGGTGCTTGACCGTGACGGGAATGTCGACCTTGTCGCGCATGGCCTTGACGCCATCGGCCACCAGGCCGGGCTCGTTCATCAGGCAGGCACCGAAGGCGCCGCGCTGGACCCGGTCGCTCGGGCAGCCGCAGTTGAGGTTGATCTCGTCATAGCCCCAGTCCTGCCCCATCTTGGCGCACAGCGCCAGATCGGTCGGATCGCTGCCACCGAGCTGCAGCGCGATCGGGTGCTCGGTCTCATCGAAGCGCAGGTGACGGCGCTGGGCGCCATGCAGCAAGGCGCCGGTGGTGACCATCTCGGTGTAGAGCCGCGTTTCCTTCGTGATCAGGCGGTGCAGGTAGCGGCAATGCTTGTCAGACCAGTCCAACATCGGCGCGACGGACATGCGCCAGCCGCTGGAAAATCCTTGTTTTTCTTTTGAAATCATGGGCGCAATTACATCACGGAAGCGCCGCGACGGCACCGTGGCCGTGATCGAGCAGGAGGCGCGCGCGGTCGCGCTGTCGTTTGGCGTCAGCACGCCGGACGATGCCGCCGCCGCCCTGGTCGAGCAGGTGCTGATGCGGCTGGGAGGAGGGCAGCTCTACCTGCCCAAGAAACGCGCCGAGTCGCCGCGGGCACGGCACCAGGAGATCCGCGCTCGCTTCAGGGGTGACAACGTGGCCGAACTGGCGCGGGAGTTTGGGCTGACGGCGCGCAGCGTGCGGCGGATCGTGAGGGTTTGAGGGGGGCAGGCTCCTGCGAGTGCAGCACATCCAGCAGATGCTTTGGCACTACATCTAGTGAAACCCTTTCTTTTGGACACTAGATGTAGTGTCGCATTGGGGTTTGCCTCTAGAATCTGGAGCCGAGAGTGACTGCTGCACTCCAAACTGTCGCGTTTTTTCAACCCAGAATCAAAAAACTGGAAATTGTCCATATCTAAAATTTCCGACTTGCAGTAAACTGGCTCAAATGACAACCTCTCAGGATCATCTCAGCACGCCAGGTCAGCTCATAGAGCAGGCCCTGGAAGCGCGCGAGTGGACCAAGAAGACGTTGTCCCTCGTGGTCGGTGTTGATGAAGCTGCCTTGAGCAGGGTGATCTCGGCCAAGCGACCGTTGACGGCTGAACTTGCACTGGCCATCGAGGAAGTGCTGGGAGTTCCTGCGGAGGATCTGCTGGAGCTTCAAAAGAAATTCGACCTGGCTCAAGCCAGGTTGGCCGCAACACCTGATCCGGGCCGAAAAAGCCGAGTTCAGCTGTTCGGCGACCTCAAGGTCAACCACCTGATCAAGCGGGGCTGGCTCGATGTCAGCGACGAAAAGGACTTGACGGCCATCGAGCAGGCCGTACAGAACTTCTTTGGCAAGTCGGTGTCGGAGGTCGAGGGGTTTGCCCATGCGGCCAAGAAGACCGATGCCAATGGTGATGCCACCCTCAGCCAGATTGCCTGGATGTATCGCGTCCGTCAGCTTGCACAGTCGATGCCGGTGGCCGCTTACTCGCGTGACCGCCTGACGGCTGCCGTAGACATCCTCAAGACCAAGCTGGCCTATCCGCAGCAGATTGAAGAAGTTCCCGCCGTGCTGGCGGCAGCTGGCGTACGGCTGGTCGTGGTGGAGTCACTGCCGTCCGCGAAGATCGACGGAGTTTGCCTGTGGCTGGATGACAGCCAGCCCGTGATCGGGCTGGCGGCGCGCTTTGACCGGATCGACAACTTCTGGTTCGTGCTGCGACATGAAGTCGAGCACGTCCTCAACGGCGACGGCAAGGACGATCCAGTCGGGGTGCTCGACACTGACCTTGTCGGCAAGCGGGCTGGTCAAGACCAGGGACTCCCGGAGTGTGAGATCCTGGCCAATCAGGCTGCCGCCAACTTCTGTGTCGATGGCAATGCCATGGACGCATTTTTCGAAGAGAACAACCCGTATTTCTCGGAGCGAAAGCTACTGCAGTTCGCCGATGCCCTGAGGGTCCACCCCGGCATAGTGGCCGGGCAACTGCAAAACCGGACCCAGCGTTATGACCGGTTTCGAGCTCATCTGGCCAAGGTGCGTGCGCACCTGGTCAAGTCCGCCGTTACGGACGGCTGGGGCAACGTGCCCCACATGCATTGAAAGGAGTGAAATGAAGCTGTCATCATGAAGAAAAAAGCCCACGAAACGCTTCAACGTTTCGCAGGCTTTTTGTGAAGTACCGTTGGTCACTGACCAAGCTGAGCACTTCATCGTCTGGGGAGACGAAGAATGTTACCACTTGGTGGCGCGCTCAGCAGCAGTGACCCTTTGATTTCTTCAGAGGAAAGGAGGGTCTATGCCCCGCCGTCGACTGAAGAGCGTGTTTGTCCACGCATACGACCGCTACCGCCTTGGGCAGTGGGAGTATGTCTGTGCGCACTATCGCTCTCATCCCGGTCAGCTGTCGTTCGACTTCTGACCTTGAGCGCAGGCCGTCGTCATGTCTCTGGCGGCCTGCCTGTGAATCGCCATTTTCATAAGGAACATTCCATGGCAACCAAATCGACCCGCAACGAAACCACGTCGCCGCGTGCGGCATCCGCAGCAGGTCGCGTGCTGCGCGACCCCAAGAGCACGCCCGTCCAGCGGACGGCTGCTGCTTCCGCCTTGACTCAGGTGGCTTCCAGGCCCAAGCCGGCATCCAGCAAGCGCTGATCGGCACCAACATTTGATGGCCTTGCCGTCCAAGACGGCGGGTCAGCGAATTCAAACCGCCTTCGGGCGGTTTTTTGCTGCACGACTGTTTTGGTAATGATTTTTATTTGCTGCTCGGCAACGCCGAAGAGGGCCAGCGCTGGGCCGAGATTCAGGCGGAGACGATCGAGGCGGATGAGTCGTAGGAGGAAGCCGAGCCGGCGTGAGAGCTGTCCAGCATTAGAAATTCAAAGTTTTGCCCCGTCCGTCAGTTGATCCGGGTTTGGTGCTGGGCATATTGACTGTGTTGTAGCAGGATCAAAGCAGCCACTTCCACGCGTTCCTGGAAATGCGTCAATAAGTCGATTGCGCATGTCTGGATCATTAGAAAATACAGTCATCCATATGCTGAAGAATCCCGAGGATTGAGCCAGGAGAACGACTGTCCGTCGCAAGGCATCGTTGCCTGGAAGATTATCTACAGCATTTTTTGCCTCCAATGCTGACCCCCAAGTTTGAATGCGTTGCGAAACTCGATCCAGTGCAACCTGTTTTCCATTTTCATCAAGAGTGATTGATATTTTTTTGTCCAAACCTACCATAGATAAAATGCATTCTGCGAGCTTTATTTTATCTTTAGGTGTTTGGTTGGAGATTTTTATTTCGCCATCTGCGTGGTAATCAAATGCGGCAAAGGTGTTATCCCGATCAGGAAGTAGTGTGTTCGAAAGAGCTACATTCTTGTCCTTCTTTGTTGAATTGCAGTTGATGCAACTAAGCAAGAAATTGTTCCAGCGCCCCTGTAAATGGCTATACGCAGAAATACCCTTTGGCTGGATGTGCTCAACCGCCAAATTTGTTACCACATGACGTTCGCAGTAGCTGCAATATTGACCAAGACGCGACGCCAAGAAGGGCTTGGCATCCGTGTATTCATAAAAGTCTATCGACTTCGGCGAATCTCCCCGTTGCACTGGACGCATTCATTACTCTCCTAGCTTCGAAATTCGTTTCATTTCCAGAATCGCTTGATACGCCGGATTGTGTGCGTATGGTGAGATTGCTTCAGCTAGCTTATCCAGATAGGCTTTCTGTTTTTCTATTGGTGCTATGGCTGCTTCCTCTAATGTTTCCAAGTAATACCGGGCTGCCCTCTTCATTCCCTCATACTCTTGGCTTACCTCCGTGTTAGTAACGCCCATGATACCTCTAGCTATTTCCTCCACTGGCATATGACCAAGGTCTGCTGTCGGCTGGCCATCGAGAACAATCAGCTCTTCTCCACTTCGCAGCGACTGAACCAAAAATGGAGAGTGAGTAGTACAAATGAACTGTATCAGCGGAAACGTGCGTCGAAGGTCGGCAATGATTCGTCGCTGCCACTTGGGATGCAGGTGAAGGTCTAATTCATCTATCAGGACAACGCCTGGTGTCATTTCCAATGCCTTTTCTGCCAGCTGCGGGTTCAACATTGCGGCTTTTATAGCCAGATCGGCAGCCATCGCCACCACATTGCGATAGCCATCACTCAATTCAGAGAACGTATGCCTCTCACCGTTCTTGTACTTCAGTACTAAGGTGCGAAGCTTGAAGCTGTAGCGAGCTGCTTCAATCTCGGGGAGCATGGACTCAATCGCCTGATACACCAGCCACAAAGCGCTGGATGATTCTTCCTCATCGATTTCATTGTGGCGTTCGACGCCCATCCAGCGAATCAGGTCATCAGGATTGCAGCGCTTATCGACACTCATACGATAGCCGTAGAACGGCTCTGATAAGCGATCGAAATCGCGCATGGCCTTGTCTAATTCGTCAGCATCCGCTGCCAGTTCAGCAGGCTGCTTTCCCCTGTGCTTGCTCAGAGCCTTACCCTGCGTGTCGCGGACGGATTCCCACAGACGCCCGGCACCAAAGTACCGAATCAATGGAAGTACGCAGGGATCTCGGTTGAGCACTGCTGATGCCATCAACTCCGCGTACTTCTTCAGATCCTTGGCACCTTGTCGAGACGTTTTTCCACCTGATGCCTCTACGGATCGCTCCCAACGGACGTACTGGTCTCTGGGATTTGGCTTATCGGCACTCAATGCCATTCTGTACCTAATGTCTCCGTCAGCATCGACCCTTTTAGCCTGGGCGATGTGAACGAATCCCGTGGCCTTCACACTCACTGGGTACTGCGGTAACTCTCGATAGCGTTTCTCCACGAATTCAAGAACTTTCCGCACATCGCGGTCTCGGATATTTCGCGAATCGTGGCCTGGAAATCCCAGCAGCCAAGATCCGATGGCCACAGCAGAACCTTCCAAGAAAGACGTCTTGCCGGCTCCATTTTCGCCAATAATGAGATTGAACTGCGGGTGCAGGGAGAATTCCCTATCTACGTAGCCGCGGAAGTTCTGCAAACGCAGTGTTTCAAGACGCATAGGTGATACTCACTTCGAATGTTGTGTATGCTGTGCTAGTGATTATGCGTGTGGCTTGATGGCAGTCACTGGGTGTCGTGCCAAGCAGTAGTAGAGACTGAAGCGCCCTCCAGACCGTTCGTTTGCACAAGCACAGTTCCAGCGCACAATGGTCGGTGGGGAGTCGCAAGCGCACAGTCCGGGCAGCAGAGACCGAAGGATAGCAAACGCTGGAAGGCGGTCACGCGCGCCATCTATACGAAGTCTCCCACTAGATCGAAAGCAGATATTCTTTTGGCTACTGCCGGGTCGCCATGTCTGCCCCCCACGCCACGCCAAGGGCGCCACCCCCCCCCCCCCCACTTTTCGGGTAAGATCATCTCGTGCTTAGGCACAAACCGACAGCGTCCGTCCGGCGCTGTCACGGGATTGGCGTCCCGGTTCTTCTCAGGCGCAGCAAGCCGCGCGCTACGCAAGTGACAGCGGCTTTTTTCATGTCCACGTGCTGCGCGTGGCAACACGGTGCATCCAGATTCCAGTCGCATGCCAAGGGCGTCCGGCTCTAGGTTTGGCGGTCCGTGTGGGGCATCCCGCGAGGGGTGCGCCGGTTCCTGAGGCCGGTACGCCAACCTGCACGGACTGCCTCCCCCACGTTGATTGGCGTCGACAAGGGAGGCAGGTTCTACAACCGTTCCTCAGGAGCCATTCATGGCTGACACCACCGCAACCGCAGTGCGCTCAACCGCGCACGTCATCTCCCTGGCTGGCCGCCGCGCCGCGCCGTCCATCACCGACCGCGACACCATCGCGCTGAATGTCCAGGCCGTGAACGCCTTGAGCATGGCTCTGAGCCTGCTGCGCAACCCCCACGGCACCGCCGCGGACCTCAAGCGCGCCACGGCGCGCGCCTGCCGTGCGGCCACCATGCTCAAGCGCTTGAGCGCCGCCCAGGCCGAAGGGGGTGCCGCATGACCCGCGCCACGCCCATCACGCCCGAGCTGACCGTCGTTGACGGCGTCCCGACCACGACCAGCCTCGATATCGCGCGCCACTCTGGCAAGCGCCATAACCATGTGCTGTGCGCCATCCGCGACCTGATCGCCCAGGCCCACGATCGCCTGCAAGCTGACCTCAAGACTGCCGGCCAGTCGGCCCACGCCACGCACTGAGGCAGGAGGCTGACATGCACACCCTGACCGTTACTGCCTCCGAAACCGCCGGCCTCAAGCGGGTCAGCCTGCGCGCGCTGGTCGGCTCCAGCGACGTGCGGCTGGCTTCCGGCCCCAAGCTGGCCCTGATCGCCGTTGCGCGCTGCCACGACGACCGCGCCGGCCGCAGCACCTGCTCGCTCAAAACCATTGCCGTGATGTCGGGCGTCGGCGAGAAGCAGGCCGCCCGCAACGTCGAGGCGCTGGTCGCGCTCGGCCTGGTCAGGCGCATGCCGCGCCAGGGCCGATCCACCGCCTACCTGATCGACCTGGCGGCGCTGGCCGCCTTCGAGACCTGCCGCCGAAACGCCGACCAGCCGGCCGAACCCCGGACATGGGTGTCCGGGGTAGGCTGCGGCACCCTGGACATTGGCGACGCCGACCCCGGACATTTGGAGCCGTTACCCCAGACATTTGCGACCCTAACCCCGGACACCCATGTCCACCGTACTGAGAGGGTACTGAAGAGTACTGAGGGAGGTACTGAGGCGCGCGCGCCGGAAGCCGACCAGGTCGTAGCCGCCTTTCCCCCCTTGCCAGATTTTGAAGACCTGAAGACCGAACCGCCCAGGACCGCCGTGGACTACGTGCTTGCCTGCATCGCCGACAAGCGCGCCGAACAGCTGCCGATCGGTGGCAGCGACCTCCGCCGCCTGATCGAGGCCGCCGCCGCCAGCGGCGAACTGCCGCTCGCCGTGGCGGCGGATGCGGTGCGCGGCTGCCTGCCAGCCACCCCGCCCGCCATGCCGGCCATCGATCCGGCCAAGCAGGCCCGCCTCAACGCTCGCCGCCAAGCCGCTGGAAAGCCCGTGCTGGCCCAGCGCGAGTGGCTCGACCTGGCCGCCGAGGCACAGAAAGCCGGCCGCACCCTGGACAGCCTGCTCGACCTGATGGACGCCCGCGGCTGGTTGTTTGCCCGCGCCGACTGGAAGGGCGTGCGCCAGGAGGCCGCCCCAGTGCCGGCCCGCCCCGACGAACTGACCGCCAGCGCCCTGGCCGCCGCCGCGATCCGGGCCGCCGCCATCAGCACCGGCCCTGTGGCCAGTCCCGAAACCCGCGCCCGCTACGCGGCGCAGCTGGCGGCCCAGCGCGCGGCGATCGCCGCTCAGGCGGTGGCGCCGGCCGCCGCCGTGGCCGGCCTGGACCTCACCGGCCAGCCCGCCTGGGTGGTCGAGAACGTGCGCAAGCTGCGCGCCGGCTTGCCGGTGGGGCACATGGCGCGCGTACGCACCGCCGAGATGCTGGGGGTGGGGCGGGGGGAGTTGGAGGGGGTGGTGACGAGGTGATGGTGTGGATAGAATGTTGTCAGAAGGGTAGGTTTCAGTCTGCAGAAGACACAAGGAGCATTTTGCGAAGCAGGTCGTTGGATAGGAGTAGATGGTTTTCTTATAGATATGAAGAATCAATGTTCAGTAATAGACTTATGTGATTGATTATTTAGGTGGCAATGATTGACCGGAACGTGTAGTCTATTGACCATGGACAAGATCGACGCTCGAAAGCTTTCCCCGGATGCGCTCAAGGCTCTGCGCGGTCAGGCCATGCGCCTGCGCCAGGAGCTGGGACTGCCCTGGCGCGAGAT
>Ga0208374_1000276_pt1 | contig 27163 bp, 29 predicted proteins | sample RifOxyC3_FD_184037 | JGI IMG/M metagenome (GOLD analysis project Ga0208374, IMG submission 184037) | Groundwater microbial communities from Rifle, Colorado - Rifle Oxygen_injection C3 (SPAdes) | ecosystem: Environmental > Aquatic > Deep subsurface > Groundwater | place: Rifle, Colorado, USA...
CATTCTCGACGAATTTCCGGATCTGGGCGCCGGTGCGACCGGCGGCGTACAGGATTCCGATTACCGCACCCATGCTGGTTCCCGCCATGCGCCAGGGGCGGATCTTGAGTTCGTCCAGCAGTTCCATCACGGGGATGTGGGCAAACCCGCGTGCCCCGCCACCACCCAAGGCGAGCCCGATTCGTCGTCCGGAACGCAGGCGTGGCATTCTTATATGCATGGGTCGTATTACCAGCCGGCAACCATATAGGCCTGCAGGGTTCCGGTTTCGTCGGAGTTGAAAAATCCCCGGATTCCGTCAGGCGAGAGGAAGGGATGGGCATGGGCCGGCGACTGGTTTGAGGCGTGCAGGTCGAGGAGGTGTGTCCAGCCGGACGCCGGATCACGGCCGGGTTCACCCAGACTGGCCAGGAACAGGCGACCGCCTTCGTCGTAGGGACCGCAGTCGGTCAGCAGGTGTCGACCGTCGCGGTCCGTTTGAAAATGGCGGAAATCGGGGATGTCAAACGAGCGGCTCATGTCGTTGCGGATGGCGCCGGGGGTGGCGCGGCCGAGGTGCCCGGCCGGTGGGGCGGGAAGGCTTTCGATCAGTTCCTGGCCCCAGCCGTGTTTTTGTCTGGGGTTGGCGATACCGGTACCGGTGATGGTCCACGATGTCCGCCCCCGCCAGCATTGGTGGCCCTGGCAATATTCGTCTCCGTCACGGCCCACCGGGATATCCCGGAGCAGGGATCCGTCATCGCGGATCACATGGATGTCGACACCGTTGCCGGAGGTGCCCCGGGTCATGGTACCGTCAGGCCCGACGTGTCCCCCGTGGTTCTCCTGGATCAGGATGTCGCGGGAGGCTTCCGGTTCGATGGAGCGGCAATACTGGGGATGCAGGTTGAGCAGGGTGGGGGACTGGTGGACGACCGCCCCGGTTGCTTTTTCCAGGTCAAAGACCAGCAACCCCCAGGGTGCGTTATCCGTGTTGCCGTCTCCGAGGAATGCGCCGGTGGCCAGACGTTCTCCGTCGGAAGACAGGGTGGACAGGATGTAGAGGTTGGAGGGGATGGTTGCGGCGCCGGGCAGGGGCCGGTCCACGCACAGCACAGTTTCCCGGCTGGAGCCGTCGAGACGGACGCGTTTCAGGAAAAAGCGACCCCCGTTTACACGGGAATCCGCCACCACGAAATAGTACATCCATTGTCCGTCGGGCGTAATCGAGGGGGCGATGGCGCCGACCTCGTCGGTAAGCGGGGTCATGCGGAACCCATCCTCCAGGTCGCACCGGTAATAGCGGTGAAGGGGATCCCGTCGGTCACACCCGTGGGGGTGGGCCGGCCAGTGCAAAACCAGGCTTTTGGAATCCGGGGTGAAGACCTGGGCCTCCATGTAGACGTGGGAGGCCGGTGTGCCGGGCGTGTCGGTTATCTGGAACACTGTCAAGCCGGGTGGTGCATCGGGTGACACCAAGTCAGGGCGTGGTTGCATGTGGACAATGTGCCATAAAGCATCCCGGTAGACAAGAATGATGGGGATCGTCAACCGAATCCCGGTTTTTAAGGATTTGCGCAAAGGATCGAAAGCGTCATGAACAAGCATCCCTGCCTGTTGAACTGATGGGGTTGCCGGCGCGGGTGGTGACGGTTTCCGTATCGGTGGAGGATGCCACCTTGCTGGAATGGCTGGTCAGCTGTTCCCCTTGACCGTGTCGTCGGTTGAACACGGCCCCTGCTTGGCCTTGTCCCATGAAAACCCGCAGGGGAGATCCGGCCGTATCGCGTTGCGGTCCTTGAGGTCATGGTGATCGATGGGGAAATTGCTGCAATTCCGCGGACGGAACCGGTGATAGATCTTGCAGGAGGGGATACCGTTGACATAGGTGAAATAATGGCATTTCCAGACCAGCTGGCAACAGGCTCCGCACCGGTGACAGGCCCCGGACCGTTTCGCCAGGTTGGCGCGCACAAAGTGGGGGCGGAACACGTTCCAGATGAACCGGCGCGGGGTTCCCAACAGGCGTTTCAACCGTGAACGACGCTTCTTTTTCATGACCACCCGTGGCAGGGGCGTCAGGAGACCGGCAACGCTTGCGCGATGTCCCGACGCCGTATGCCCTATGCGATTTTGACTTCGCGGTGCTGGGCGGCGGAGGCGTAGATGCCGTCGAGCATCTGCTGGACCGCCCACCCGTCCCGGCCGGGGGCTTCGCAGGGCTTGCCATCACGGATGCAATCCACGAAGTGGCGCATCTTGTAGGCGAAGCCGTCCTGGTTGCCCGGGAAGGCCGGGGTCTGGTTCCACATGTAGCCGCCGGCGTCCGTGAAGATCTGGAGCGGTTCGAACGTGGCGCCCGCCTTGGTGCCCATGATCTGGATGTTGAACACATCCTTCTCAATGTGGGCGGCAAAACTGGATTCGATCACCAGGCTGGCCCCGCCCTGGAAACGGATGAAGCCGACCGCAAGATCCTCGACCGTATAGGTCTTGTGATCCCAGTTCGGCCACTGGCTGAGCACGGCGGATTTCTTGTCGCCGATATAGGTGTGGCAGGATCCGGAGGCGGAGAGGGGTTTCGGGGCCCCGATCACGCAATGGGCCATTTCCAGGATATGGACGCCGATGTCGATCATCGGGCCGCCGCCCTGGAGATCCTTGCGTCCGAACACGCCCCAGTTCGGGATGCCGCGCCGGCGCAGGGCCTGGCAGCGGACATAGAGTATGTCGCCGAAATCACCCGCCGCGACGCGTTTGCGGAGCAGCTGGGCGGCCGGAGTGAAGCGCCACTGAAACCCGATCATCAGGAGCCGGCGGGCCTTGGCGGCGGTGTCAACCATGGCCTTGGCTTCGCGGGCATTCATGGCCATGGGCTTTTCCACGATCACGTGCTTGCCGGCCTTGAGCGCGGCCACGGTGGGGGCAAAATGCAGCTTGTTGGGGGTGCAGACGCTGACCGCGTCCAGATCCTTCATGGCCACCAGGGACTTCCAGTTCTTGACGGACTGGACACCGGGGATGACTTTCTGGAATTCAGCCAGCGATTGGTCGCTGACATCCGCCACGACCGGTATTTCGACGCCGGGAATCTCTTTCAACTTGGTGGCCTGGAAACGTGCAATACCGCCTGCGCCGACGAAACCGATCCGTAATGGTTTGCTCATGGGTTGTCGCTCCTTGTAAAAAGGGTTTGGCGGACCCTAGCGAATCGCGGGTACAGGTCAAGCGGATTTAATGGAATTTTCCGCGCCAGACCGGGACGAGGTCGCCCCGGCTCCAGCCGGACCAGACGGCCATGCGGGCCGGACCCAGCTTCGCAGCCGGAATCGAAGAATCAGATGGATCATCTTCAGCCCGAGGAGGAATGCCACCCCGTGGTTTCCGGTGACCGATGAGTGGCCGACGCGCCGGGTGTAGTTGACGGGGATCTGGATGATCTTGCGCCGCTGGGCAATCGAGACCAGCATCATTTCGGGACCGAAGAAACTGCCCGTGACGGTGAAGTGCGGGCGCATGCCGTCCAGTGTCTCCCGGTGCACGCACCGCACGGTGCAGCCCACATCCGTGAGGTTGGTGGTGTTGAAGAGGAACTCCATCAGCTTGGCCACGGCATAATTGCCCCACTTGAGGAACAGGCCCATGTTGGCGCCCTGCCAGATCAGTTCCTTGACCGTGCGGCTGCCATACACCACGTCGAAGTCGTCGGCATACGCCAGGACCTTGTGGATGTCGTGCGCCATGAAGGTGCCGTCCGGTTCGAATACGGCGATCAGGTCGCCCTGCGCCTCGGCGAATCCGCGCTGGATCGCCGCCCCGTAACCCTGCCGGGGCTCGAACACTTCACGGGCGGTGGTGTTGCGGATGGCCTCGCTGGTCCCTTCCGCGGCGTTGTTGTTGATGACGAGGATCTCGTCGATCACGGTCTGACGTTCGAGGTCCTCGATAAACGCTCGTATGGAATCCTTTTCGTTGTAGGTGGGGAGGATGACCGAAACGCGTTTGCCGTTCCACATGGTGGTTCCCTCATTTATCCCGTTGTGCCACAATATACATCTGCCGCGCCAGCGGACGGATCGGGAGATTCAGGTACAGGCGGACCAGCAGCGGATGATGTGGCAATCTTGACTGCATGGAGAAGGGCAACAGGCCCGGGATACACCGGACAATCCGGAACCCGTTGGCCGTGAGGAAATCGCACAGGCTTGTGTCGGTGAAGATCGTTGTGTGCGTGTAATCGTCGAAATACCGGTCGGGACAGAGGCGGTAATTCGGCTGGATCAGCAGGAGGCGTCCAGCGGGGGTCATGATGCGCCGGAGTGCGGTCATCAGGGCGTCGAGCGGTTCGCGGGCCAGGTGTTCCAGCAGGTTACTGGCGAACACGTTGGGCATGGAGGTATCGGGAAGGAATGAAAGGTCGGTGCAGTCGCCCTCCACCCAGCGCACGTCCGGTGCGGCGTAGTCACGGGATATGGTGCTGATGTCCACGGCGACCTTGTTGCGCACGTTTACCTGGTTGATGAAGTCGCAGTAGCCCGGTCCGAGTTCCAGGATGGCGTCGTGATTTGCCAGGTCCCGTTCGACATACCGGGCAATTTCCCGCCAGACCCCGCGACGGTCCGGATCGAAGGTGAACCGGTTGCGGAAGTAGTCGGAAGCGGTTTCGCGCGTGATCACGGGAACGTCTCCAGTTCGGGGGTGAGGAACGGGAAATCCGCCCTGAATTCCTGCCGCATGCCGCGGACCTTGTCCGTATAACCGGCGTCACGGGGTGTGGCCCGCAGGTAGCGACGGCAATAATCGAGGGCTGTCCGGGCCCAGGGTTCGCGTTCTGCGGGGTTAGTAGCCTGCATGGCGCGCTTATACCAGAAAACGGTCAACTGCCACAAGGCGGCGTCATAGTCGGGCCGGGCCTGTTCGGCGTATTCCAGTGCGGCACGTTGTTGTTCGGAGGGATCTTCCCGGACGATGCCGATAAGCGCCCGTAGCAGGAACAGGCTGTGCAGGGAAGGTTTTGGCGAGCCGGCCGGCCGTGAATCGGCGGCGTGGATGGCGCGGGTGATCACGGCATCGGACCGGTCCAGCCAGGCGTTGCGTTCATGGGGGTCGGTCTGGTTGTTTGCCGTACGGTAACACCAGGCAGCCAGACCATAGAAGGCGTCGGTGGGAGCATCCGGTTGGGCGGCTTCGTGCATCCAGAAGGTCTCGGCATTGCGCCAGACCGGCAGGCTGACGGCTTTGGCATGGAGGTTGCACCCGACGACGACCAGCAACGCCAACCCGGTGGCCCAACGCACGATCCGGTTGCGGGATCGAAAGCCGTGGGCGGCGATTGCCGCGAGGATCATTACCAGGAAGTAAGCGGAAAAATACAGGTACCGGTTGGCCACCCAGATGCCGATATACGTGAGGTTGAGATAGGGGACCATAACGGCGAAAAACGCCAGGCAGGGAAAAGCCAAATGGCGGCGTCTGGCCAGGATCCACCCGAGGCCGATTGCCAGAGACAGGAGGACCAGGATGGCGAGTGCCAGGGACGGGCCGTGGGTTGAAGCGGCCAGGTCGGGCCAGGTGTGGAAGACCCTGAGCCGGACGGGGACCAGCACCAGTTGCAGGTAGCGGAGGAAGACCAGTGGATTAATCACCAGGAGGTTGCGTGCATGCTGGAGCGGGGTGGCATCGTAACCGCGATTCAGGAGGCCGAAATCCGACAGGACGCCGCGGTACCAGGCGGTGATGGTCAGGGCTATCAGTACGTGTGGCAGGATACCGGCGATGAGGCGGAGGATGGTGCGGGCGTCCCGGCGGGGTTCACAATCTTGGAGCCTGTCGGTCAGCCAGGGGCGGAAAATCCCGAGCAGCAGGAGGATGGCGGGAAGGGTCACGGCACTGATCTTGGATAACAGCGCCAGCAGGGTGAACACCATGGATCCGGCATACCAGGCCCAGGCGCGGCGTCCGCGAGGAAGATCGACGAATCGCAGGTAGGCGATGAGCGTCATGAAGCTGAATCCGGCGGCCAGGATGTCCTTGCGGCCCATGATCCATGCCACGGGTTCGGCGTGTACGGCGAGGGCGATGAAAGCGAGTGCGATCAACAGCGAGTAGGTGTACCGGTGTGTAACGGACAGGGTAAAAAGAAAGGCCAGCATGACCACCAGACTGTGTAACAGGATATTGCCGCCATGGTATCCGGCGGGGTTGGGGAATCCGAACCAGCGACTGTCGACCGCCCAGGACAGGTCGCGGACCAGCAGTGGTTCTTCCCGTGGATAGGCCTTGAAAAGGATGGTTCGAACGCTGTCCGTGAAACGGGCTTGATTGTACCGTTCCGGATGCTCGGCCAGGATGTGGGTGTCGTCGTACTGCACGAAGTCGTAGCGAAGTGTCGGCAGATAAACCAGGATGGAGAGAAACGCCAGTAGCAGACCGGTGATCCATGAGCGGGGGGACGGGAGGGGGGGGAGCGGATGGACCGGTGTTGTGGATTGGGATGCCTGGCATCCAGTCCCCGGATCATGCATGGATGATCCTTGGTTATGAACGGGTTGCATGCGGAAACGATGCCGGAATAAAGCCTGTATGTCCACGTTTTGCGCACGGATTCTACTGGATTTGAATAAGCACGGGATACTGCAAAGCAAGAAGGGTAAGGCTGGGGGGTATTCCCTTCAACGAACGACGGATGAAATCTGGCTGGGTGATGTGGTTACGCTGGCGCTCGCCTATGATATCGATGCCATCCATGCGAAGGCCCGGGTTATTCCAAAGGATTGGCAGTCCCGCCTGCCGGACAACAGTTCGCCGTATGTCTCCACCATCGTGTTCCTGGTTCGCAAGGGGAACCCGAAGGGAATCAAGGATTGGGACGACCTGATCAAACCGGGTATATCCGTGATCACGCCGAACCCGAAGACCTCGGGGGGGGCGCGGTGGAATTACCTGGCGTCCCGCCAGATGAAGGTATACACCGCCTGATACGGCAGGGGCCCGGCGATGACCGGGCGTATAGTCAATGCTGGTCCTTGACGCACCTGTTCATGACGTCGCGTTACCGGCGCGGGTTCTTCAATTACCTGTCCTACCTGCAGAATCCTGACAACACGGAGTCCCTGGACGAGGAGGATCCGCTGGATGTGATATGCCGGTTCCTCGGCACGCCGCCGGACAAGCTGGAACGGCATTGGCGGGATACCATCGCCGGGCTTCGCGCCCCGTGATGGTATTCAGCGTGTCATAAGTTTGGTATTACGGGGTGGCGGTAATCGCCTGGAAGGCGCGGTCCCAGTTCTTGAAGACCGGTTCGAGCCCGAGCGTGCGGAGTTCGCTGCAGAAGGCGGTGACATCGCGCGTGTCGTGGATGTCGAACTGGCCGCCGGTGGCGGGGGACCGGGCATCATAGCCGCCCACCGTGGTCCGGCTGGCGACGCTCATCCGGTTGATGCCGATACCCGCCATGGCGTTGCGGAAGGCGGCGCTTTCCCGCGTGGAAAGGGTCAGCGTGACATCCGGCAGGCATAACCGGCAGGCAAGGATGATGCGGACGAGCAACCGGTCATTGACCGGATGGGCGGGTTGGAATCCGCCGCTTTCCGGCCGGAGGCGCGGAAAGGACAAACTGTAGTCGGCTTTCCAGTGAATCCGCATCAGGTAACGGATATGGCGGACCATGGCCAGCGTATCGAAGCAGGGGTCCCCCAATCCCAGCAGGGCGCCGAATCCGCAGGTGCGTATGCCGGCGTCGAGGGCACGGCCGGGCGCTTCGAGGCGGTTGAGGTAATCCTGCTTGGGGCCCCACCGGTGCATTTCGGCATAGCGCACGGGGTCATAGGTTTCCTGGTAGAGGGTCACGCCCACGGCGCCCGCGTCGACGAGGCTGCAATACTCGGGTTGGGTCATTGCGAAGGTTTCCACGCTGATACTGTGCAGGCGGCGGGCGGCGGCTTCCACGGCGTGTGCCAGGGTGTCCACCCCGCATTCCGCGCAACGTTCACCGGTAAGCAGGAGTACATCCTCAAGGCCAAGGGCCTTGAGCGCGTCAAGTTCGTGATGGAGTTCGGCGTCGTCGAGGACACGCCGGACCTGTTTGCGGTCGGCGGCAAAACCGCAATAGGCGCAGCCGCCGGGACAATGGTTGGACACGTACAGCGGGGCGTACAACTGGATGGTGCGTCCGAAGCGGCGCCGGGTGATGGCGCGGGCGCGCTGGGCCATGGCTTCCAGGCAGGTATCGGCGGCGGGCGAGAGGAACAGCGCCAGTTCGCGGATGTCCGGGTGGTCCGCCTGCAGGGCCTGGCGGACCGGCGCGGGATCGGTGTTCCGGGTCAGGTCGAGCCAGGGCCGGGGATCCAGCCACTCGGGTAGGACGGTTGTCATCCCGGCTCCGGAGCCGCGAGGAACGAGGTGAGGGGACTGGTGGGGCTGGCGGAGGCGCCAACCGGCATAAGCCCGGCGAGTCGCGCCCGGCGTCCGGCCCGGACTGCCTCGGCGAAAGCCCGTGCCATTTCGACCGGCTGTTCGGCGGCGGCAATGGCGCTGTTGACGAGCACGGCGTCGCAGCCCATTTCCAGGGCGGCGGCGGCTTCGGAGGGGGACCGCAGGCCGGCGTCAACGATCACGGGGATACGGCTGGATTCGACGATCAGTCGGATCAATTCGGAGGTGCGCAATCCCTGTCCGCTGCCGATGGCTGAGCCGAGCGGCATGACCGCGGCGCAGCCGACGTCTTCAAGGCGCTTGGCCAGCACGGGATCCGCCGGCATGTAGGGGAGCACCAGGAACCCGTCGCGTGCGAGGACGCGGGCCGCCTCGAAGGTTTCGATGGGGTCGGGCATCAGGTGCAAAGGGTTGGGGTGGATTTCCAGTTTGATGAAAGGGCTGTCGGTAAGTTCCCGGGCGATTTGGGCGATGCGGATCGCCTCGTCGGCGGTGCGTGCGCCCGAGGTGTTGGGCATGATGCGCAGGCCGGGAATGCGGCTCAGGGGGCCCAGCAGGTCGCCGGATCCGTCGTTGGGGTTGAACCGGCGCAGGGCGACGGTGACCAGCCGGGTGCCCGAGGCTTCGATGGCGCGGGCCATGGTATCGCGGTCGGCAAACTTGCCGGTTCCCAGCAACAGCCGGGATTCCAGCACGTGGCCGCCGATGGTAAAGGTATCGTTCGCGATCATGTTGGACGGTTGGAGGTGGTGGTTCAACCGCCAGCCGCAAACACAATCAACTCGACTTTGTCGCCCGCTGCAAGCCTGAATGCATCGCGGTCCGTGCGCGGTACGATTTTTTCGTTCACCACGACGGCCGCACGGTCGAGGCTGATCCCGAGTTCGGCAGCGAGCCGGACCAGGGACCCGTCCCCCTCATGGATATGCGGCGCACCGTTGACAGTGAGATTCATGGCTGTTCGCAGGCGATTTTAAGCGCCTGGTCGAAATCGGCCTGGATATCCTCGATGTTTTCGAGGCCCACCGCGACACGGACGAATTCCGGGGTGACCCCGGCCGCCCGCTGGGCGTCATCGGTCATCTGCTGGTGGCTGGTGGAACCCGGGTGCAGGACCAGGGTCTTGGCGTCGCCGACATTGGCGAGGTGGCTGGCCAGTTTGACCGCGTTGATGAAACGTTCACCGGCGGCGCGGCCGCCCTTGATGCCGAAACCGAGTACGGCGCCGTACCCGCCCTGCAGGTAACGTGAGGCGGAACCATGCCACGGATGGTCGGGAAGTCCCGGGTAGTTGACCCATTCCACGTGCGGGTGCTGCTTGAGCCACTGGGCAAGCTCCAGGGTGTTGGCGCTTTGCTGGCGGATACGCAGGGGGAGGGTTTCCAGTCCCTGGAGAAATAGGAATGCATTGAACGGGCTGGCACACAGGCCGATGTTGCGCATGCCCTGCACGCGGGCCTTGATGATGTAGGCGACATTTCCCATGCCGGGCACATTGCCGAGCGCGTCCCAGTACACGATGCCGTGATAGCTGGGGTCCGGGGTGGTGAATTCGGGAAAGCGGCCGGATGACCAGTCGAACTTGCCGCTGTCCACGATGATGCCGCCGATGGACGTGCCGTGTCCGCCGATCCACTTGGTGCAGGAATGTACCACGATATCAGCGCCGTGCTGGATGGGGCGGCAGAGGATGGGGGAGAACGTGTTGTCAATGATCAGCGGGAGTTTGGCAGCGTGTGCCACGGCGGCGATGGCTGTCAAATCCGGCACATCACCCTTGGGGTTGCCCAGGGATTCGCCGTAGATAGCCTTGGTGTTGGGGCCGATGGCCGCCTTGACGGCATCGGGGGTGAAGTCGGAGAGGAACGTCACATTGATGCCCATCCGGGGGAAGGTGTAGCGGAATAAGGTTTCGGTTCCGCCGTACAGCGAGGCCGCGCTGATGATGTGGTCGCCGTGGGACGCGAGGTTGTGGATGGCCAGGAAGATCGCCGCCATGCCGCTGGAGGTCAGCAGGCCGCCGGTTCCGCCTTCCAGCGCCGTGATGCGTTTTTCCACCACGTCGTTGGTCGGGTTCATCAGGCGCGTGTAGATGTTGCCGAATTCCTTCAGCGCGAAAAGATTCGCCGCGTGTTCGGTGTTTTTAAAAACGTAGCTGGTGGTCTGGTAGATGGGGACTGCCCGTGCCCCGGTAACGGGGTCGGGGACCTGGCCGGCATGTACCGCGAGGGTTTCGATGTGGGGTGTCTTGCTCATGGAGGTGTTTCCTTTCAGGGTGTTCAGATTGAATAACTGATCGGTGTTGATGTGTGTTTACGGGCACGTTCACAGAGTTGGGCCACCGTCGTGTTCCGGAGGATCTTGAGGAGGGCAGTCTGTACTTCGTTCCACAGATCCCGGGTAATGCAATCCGTGGTCTTGGCACAATTTTCCGCCTGGCAGGGCGCCAGTTGAATGGGTCCTTCCACGGTTTCGAGGACATCCGCCACCGTGATCCGGTCCGGAGACCGGGCGAGGATGAATCCGCCCTGCACACCGCGCCGGCTCTCGATCAAGCCGCCGGATTTCATGCGGATCAGGAGCTGTTCGGCGTAGTCCTCCGACATATCTTCCTGCCCTGCGATTTCGCGCTTGCGTGCCGGCCGGTTGATATCCGACAACAATGCCAAGCGTACAATCAACCGTAGCGCATACCGCCCTTTTGTAGATATGGAAAGCATATATGATTTACCTGATTGACTTGCTCATGATTTAACACTAGATTGTTTCCCGATGCAACAGAAAAAGGAAGGAAGACGCTAATCATGAATATTTTTTCGGATAATTCGCTGTCAATCGGCAATACGCCGTTGGTTCAATTGCGCAAGGTTGTGGGGACGGGTGGTGCCCGGGTATTGGCCAAGATTGAAGGGCGCAATCCGGCCTATTCGGTCAAATGCCGGATCTCTGCATCCATGGTCTGGGATGCCGAGAAGCGCGGGGTTCTCAAACCCGGCATGGAAATCATTGAACCAACCAGCGGAAACACGGGGATCGGGCTGGCGTTTGTCGGGGTGAGCCGCGGCTATGCAGTCACCCTGGTGATGCCGGAAACCATGAGTCTTGAACGGCGGAAGGTCCTCAAGGCGTTCGGGGCCGGGCTGGTGTTGACCGAGGGAGCCAAGGGGATGACCGGTGCCATCCAGAAGGCGGAGGCGATGGTGACGGCAGAACCGGAACGTTATTTCATGCCCCAGCAGTTCAAGAATCCGGCGAATCCGGCGATTCATGAACAGACCACCGGTCCGGAAATCTGGGATGCCACGGAGGGGAAGGTGGATGTGCTGGTGGCGGGGGTGGGGACGGGTGGTACCATTACGGGCCTTGCCCGGTACTTCAAGAAAACCCGGGGGCGCAAGGTCCTGATGGTGGCGGTTGAACCGTCGGCCAGTCCGGTCCTGACCCAGAAACTCAATGGCCAGGCGCTCAAGCCGGGTCCGCACAAGATCCAGGGAATCGGCGCGGGTTTTATTCCTGACGTGTTGGACCTGACGTTGGTTGACCGGGTTGAGATGGTGTCCAATGATGAAGCCATGGATTATGCCCGTCGGTTAGCGAAGGAGGAAGGCATCCTGTCCGGCATATCCTGCGGCGCCGCCGTGGCCGTTGCGGTACGGTTGGCTGCGTTACCGGAATTTGCGGGCAAAACCATCGTGGCGATCCTGCCGGATTCGGGTGAGCGGTATCTTTCCACCGAGTTGTTTGAAGGGTGAAACGGAAGGTGGCGCCTGTGAACATCAAGTGTCTGAAAATTATCGCCGGCCTGTGCCTGGCGGCAACGGGATACTGGTGCCTGGCGGCGGATGGTGTGGTGACGGGTCCGGTGTATGCGATTGAAGTGGACGCGGGGACTTTTGAACTGGGGCCGGCTCAGGCGGGTCGGATGGTGCAAGCTTCCACGTTGGCGACATTCGCCGGGGTTGATGCCGTTCAGCAGGGGATGTCGGGTGCCCAGTCGGATGTGCAGGTGTTCGGCGGCGGATTCAACGCCTCGGGGATCGCACTCGGAACCGTGGCGGTGCGTCAGCCCCAGACCGAACATTTTCAGGCCGAGTTGCCGTTGCCGCTGTCCTGGTTCGAACAACCCCTGGTGACGGCCGGCATGGATGCCGCCGGACGGGTGGCACATCATACGGCGGGAACCATTGAACTGATGCCGGGCCTCATCCTGCCAGGGTTATCCACGTGGTTCACGGCTGGAAATCATCATCTGGTGTCCGCTGGCGCATCGTTGCGGGACACCAGGTCGGGGCCGGACGGGGTACTGGGATACGGAGTGTTTGGGTCCGCGATCCGGGTTGAGGGCATGGATTATCCGGACAACGACCTTGAATCGTGGCAGGCCGCCGGTCGTTTCCAATACCGGCAGAACGAGGACCAGGTGGATCTGATGGCCGGTGTCCAGCACCGCTCCTTCGGTGCGCGGGGTTATTACGGAGCGCCGGAGCAATATCCGTCTTATGAAACGGTGCGGGACACCACGGTGCTGGCGGGATGGGATCATCGTCGATCAAATGACGAGGCCGTCCGATCGCATCTTCTCTGGCGTCGGGTGGAGGACCGGTATGAACTGGACCGGACGCGGCCGGAATTTTACCGGAATGCACACGACAGTGATATGGTGGGCTGGGGTGCCCAGGGGGCAGAACGGCTTTGGTGGAAAAGCCGGATTTTATGGCAGGGCTCCCTCGAGGCTGATCGCCTGCGGAGTTCCAGCCTGGGCGATCATGACCGCAACCGGGCCGATATCTCGCTGGTCTGGGAGGAACGGGTGCGGCCGTGGGTCCTGTTGGCGGGTCCGCGCGTGCAATGGTTCGAGCATGAACAGACGGTGGTGTCGCCGCAGGTGGGTATCCGGTCACTGCCCTCCGGTGGCCGCATCTGGTATGCGACCTATGCGGGGAATGCGCGCCAGCCGTCGTTCACCGAGCGGTATTACCAGTCCATCAGCAGTTCAGGTAACGAGTCGCTGCCGGTGGCGGAATCGCGCACCACCCGTGCGGGGGTGCGGTGGGAAAAGAACTGGTGGCAGGGGGAGTGGTCGGTGTTTGTGCGGAAAGAACAGCATACCGTCGACTGGGTATGGGACCCGGCCAGTTCGAAGTGGTTGGCCACGGATTTGGGGGATGTCGAGACGCGCGGTTTGGTGGCGGGCGGAGACTTTGATCTCGGGGCCTGGTTCCGGGTGCGGCCCTCCTACACGTTCTTGAACAAGGAGTCGCTGGTGAAGACGGATGCCGGCCGGTACGTGATGGATTATCCCGAACACCAGGCGCGGGTGGACCTGACCTGGCGGGTCTGGCGATTGATGGAATTGCGCACCGCGCAAACCGTCCGGTACCAGGTTTCCAACACCCGGCGGCGGGGGGACCGGTGGGGGGTGAATGGGGAGGCGCAGGTGGTGATGCGGTTCCGTTCCCTGCCGTCCGTGGAATGGTCCCTGGCCTGCAACAACCTGTGGGATGACGATTTTGAGCAGGTTCCGTCCCTGGTCCCTCCCGCCCGGATCGTCTCCGCCTCCGTCCGTGGCGCGTGGTGAAGGCAATTACGGCCTGACCGGTACTGGACGGCGTGTGCGAAGATTTGTTATGGTACGGGCATGAAGGTAATGGATCAATACGAAGCCAAGTACGAGTTGTGGGCGCGGGAACAAAAGGTTTATGCGCTTCCCAAGGCGCATGGCTTGCCGCCGTTCAAGCCGCAAAAGTTTGACTCGTATGAAGCATTCAACCGCTGGAAGCGCGCCTACCTGGATGAGATCGCCAGCCGGGGAGGGGTGACATGGACGCGTTGATCCGTGCCTTCAATGAGAAGGGTATAAGGTATTTGCTGATCGGCGGACAGGCCGTTCGATTAGAAGGTATGCCCCGATTTTCCATGGATTGGGACTTTTATATTCCACCCAGGGATATCGAAAATTTCAAGCGGTTGAATGCCTTGCTCGAATCGGAAGTGGAAGAACCGATTGTTCCCTTGGGAACGAAAGGTGAACATTTTGTCCAGACCTACCAGACCCGATGGGGGATTCTCCAATTCCATTTAGGTGGTCCAGGATTACCAGAATTCGATAAAGTATTTATCACGTCAGTCTGGCATAAGACGGAATCCGGAGTATCGGTTCGTTGTTTGTCGGGTCGGGATTTGCTTGCCAGTAAACAAAAGACGAATCGACCGCAAGATCAGAATGATATCCGTTTCCTTGAGAAAAAGGCGGAATGCGGGCTGCTTGGTGGGCCACAGAGCTAAAGCCAGGTACTACGAATATGAAATCAGAAAAGACTTACCTTATCACCGGTGGGGCGGGGTTTCTCGGCATCAACCTGGTCCGGCATCTGCTGGCCAAGGGACAGCGGGTGACCTCGCTGGACGTCGTGCCGTTCGATTATGCGGATGTGAAGGATCGCGTACGGATCGTCACGGGCGACATACGCAAACCGGAGGATGTCCGCCGGGCACTGGAGGGGGTGGAGATCGTGGTCCATGCCGCCGCCGCGCTTCCGTTATACAAGCCGGCCGACATCTATTCCATTGATATCGAGGGGACCCGTACCGTGCTGACCGAGGCTGAACGGGCCGGTGTGAAACGGGTGGTGCATATCTCGTCCACCGCCGTTTACGGCATACCCGACCACCATCCGTTGCTGGAGACGGACCCCATGCAGGGGGTGGGTCCCTACGGGGAAGCGAAAGTGGCGGCGGAAGGCGTTTGTGCGGAGTTCCGGAAGCAAGGGATGATCCTGCCCATTGTCCGGCCAAAGTCATTTATCGGGCCGGAACGGCTGGGGGTTTTCGCGCTGTTCTATGAATGGGCGCGGGACGGGCACAATTTTCCCATTCTCGGGAAGGGGAACAACCTTTACCAGTACCTGGATGTCGAGGACTTATGCGATGCGATCTGGCTGTGTTGCACGTTGCCGGACGAGGTGGTCAACGACACCTTCAACATCGGAGCGGAACAGTATGGAACGCCGCGGACGGATTTCCAGGCGGTGCTCGATTATGCCGGGCATGGCAAACGGGTGATCTCCCTTCCGGAAGCCCCTGCGATCTGGATGTTGCGGTTCCTGGAATTCCTGCACTTGTCACCGTTGTATAAATGGATCTACGAGACGGCCGGCAAGGAATCGTTCGTGTCGATCGACAAGGCCAAGCAGCGGTTGGGCTTCAAGCCGAAGTACTCCAACCGGGATGCGTTGATCCGCAACTACGAATGGTACCTTGCCAACGCGGACCGGCTCAAGGGCGGGGGCGCCGGGGTGACGCACCGCGTCCCGTGGGCGCAGGGCGCCTTGCGGCTTTGCAAGGCGTTTTTCTGAGTGCGGACTGGGATCGCAGGGAGTCGGTGAGGACTTTCATGACGAGGCGGTCCTTCTCGCGGTTGGTTGCCTTCTTGCTTTCAATGATCCGTGAAAGTGACAGTACCGGAACCTTGAACCGGCCAAGGGGGACCTGCAACACATTCGCTTTTTCTTTTTCAAATGCCGCCAGCCCATGCATGTGAACAACGATATCGAAAAGGTTGACTCCGTCCCCTTCGAACATCGGCGGCGTCATGGCGGTTGGCGGAATATATGATCCGCCGACCCGGCGAAGGGCCCGCCGGATCCCCGGGGTGCACAGATCCCTGAACCAGAGATCAATGTCCTGGGTTACAACGGGGGCACCCTGGAGTGCCGCAGCGGATAGCCCGACAATCATGAAGTCAACCTTCTCGCGGAGCAGTTCCCGTAGAAAGGATGCTTCCCGTTCAGTGAATATCTGGTTTCTGCGCATGGGTCAGGGCCCGTCTTAATCGGTCAATTGGTTTCTCGCGTAACAGCAACAGGGTGTGTCGGACGTTCTCTTCGTCGACTTCCGGATAGTGGGATTTGACCTTATTTACTTCTCCTATCAACCGGGTTGCCCGTTGGTTCGGGCTGCCCGGATCTTCCAGGATGTCAAGCGGACTCACTCCGAGCCGGTCGGCGATCGCGACGATTGATTTCGGCAACACACACGCTTTTCGGGCAATTGTGTAATAGGCATTCCGGCTTACGCCGGTTTCATCCAGAACCTGATTCAGGTTCAACCCCTGTTTTCGGCATAACGACTTAACGTTTCGAGTTGAAACATGCATGGGGTATGAGTACCAGAATATGGTACACATGGAAAGCATTATCGAGCGTGGGCGCGAATCGCCTGAAGGGCTGGGTTCCCATGAGCCCGTCCGGGGAAGGAGACGGCTCGCGTGGACGCTCGCCCTCCAGAGGTATGGTGTGGTGATGGGGAAGGGTGGATGATAGGTGGTGCGTTATCCGCCGGTGAGCAGGGTTTGTTTCAGCCGCTCGTAGGCGGCGGTGTAGCGGGGCCCCATTTGTGATTCGCGGAAATCGAAGCCGAATGCCCGGCGCTTGACGGCGAGGACGGGTGGGGCCTGGATCCGTTTGGCCACGCCCATGCCCTGGAACTGGTTCCACCAGCGTTCGAGGTCTGCGATGAAATCCGCCGGTGTCGGGAAGGGGTCGGCGATCCGCCCGTTCCATTTCAATTCCTGTTCGAGGGTGCCCTTGTGGTACCAGTCGAGGATATCTTCCGGACAGGCGCGGTTCCAGCGTTCGACCCAACTGGCGAACAGGCAGTCATGGTAATGGTAGCGGATGGGGTCGCCTTTCCCCTCATCCACATTCTGTGCGGGGCTGAGTTCTGCGGACGGGGTGACGTCGAAGATGCCCTGCGGGATGACCGTGGACTGATAGACGGTATCGTTCAAGTAGGCCGCCAGGGCATACACCTCGGTTTTCCAGAGATCCGCGATGTTGGCCAGATAACCGCCGAGATCGCCGTAGAGCGTGGTGTAACCGACGGTGACTTCGGACTTGTTGGCGTTGCAGGTAAACACACCGCCGAATGCGGAGGCGACGGCAGCCAGGATGCGGGAGGACCGGTCCCTGGCTTGTACATTTTCAACACCGAGCCCGGACAACTTGAGCGTTTCTTGAATATGGCCGTCCAGTGAGGCGACCTTCAGGCCGTCCACCTGTGACCGGGTGAGCGTCACGCTGTCGGGGATGGGAATTTCCGCATACGGGCATCCGAGGGCGGCCACCAGTTGGCGGGACAGGTTGCGGGTGGTACCGGAGGTGAAGGTTCCGGGCATATTGACGAGCAGCAGATCCTTCGGGTCAAGGATGCGGCGATACAAGGCCGCCACAACGGCTGAATCAATGCCGCCCGACACACCGATCACCACCCGCCGGACACCGCATTGCCGCATGAACATCCGGGTACCGTATTCGATGGCCTGGTACAGGTCGGCCACGCTGTCCTGTCGCAAGTCGTTTCCGGTGCCGAATGCGGCGCCGGTTTCCAGGGGAATACGGACCGTCTGTTCCGTGACGGCGAACGGTTCGCCGGCGTCCAGGAACCGCCCGTGTGAATCGTAGATGCAGGATCGCCCGTCAAAGGTGAAAACGGTTTTTCCGTTGTTCTGGAGGCCGACCTGGTTGACATACAGGAGGGGACGCTTGAGGCGAACGGCCTGGGCGGAGAAAACGCGGTTGCGCTTGTGGTTCTTGTTGAAGGTGAAGGGTGAGGCGCTGATATTGATGAAGCAATCCACGGGATGCCGGGACAGGATTTCCAGCGGGGAATAGGCATAGTCGGCATCCCAGGCGTCCTCGCACAGGAAACATCCGAGTTTCAGCCGCCGGGTATGGACGGGGGTCAGCAGGTCTGACAGCGGGCGGTTTTCTTCAAGGGCCAGTTTGCGCAGGTCATGGAAATGGCGGCTGTCATCGAACTCGCGGTAGTTGGGCATGAGGGTCTTGATCACGAAGGGGTAGGGGCTGCCGGCAGGGCCCTTGAACTGTCCATCTTCAGCAACGAACAGCGCGTTGTATTTGCGGGGACGTCCGTCCTCGTTCCGGCGTGCCCAGTCGATGGCGACATTGCCGAATACCACGATGAGGGATTGGGAAGCCGCCAGGATCTCCCGGCCGCAGGCTTCGCATTCACGCAGGTAGCCGGCATATTCCCATTCGTCGCCGAGCAGGTAACCCGGGATGGCCATTTCGGGGAACACCACCAGTTCCACGTTGTCGGCCTGTGCCCGGCGTATGGCGTCGAGCATGAACGCCGTGTTGTCCCGTGGGCGTCCGGGCCGGACCTCCATCTGGACCAGCCGGGTCAGGATTGCTGATGCTTGGCTGCGTTCTTGCCCCATTTGTCTTCCTCGATCTTTCGCAACTTGCGCAGGTACCAGGTCAGGATGAAAGCCATGGAACCGCTCACGAACACGCATGCCAGGAACATGATTGCGTAACGTACCATGTCATCCACTATACGGCAGGTAGGCCTCGGGTGGAATAGCCATTTTTCACGTTCTATTATGCACAGCGTCATAAATCACACCATCCAAAGGTAGGGCGCTTTCGCCGAAAGCGCCGCGGACGGCTCGGCGAGCCGTCCCTACCATGCTATGGACTTAAGTCGTCATGTATATGTCGGGATTTTCCTGACAACATAAATCAGGGTTTTGCTGATACTCAGCGGTGCGGGGGTGTCGTACGGTTTGCGCCTTATGAACAGGCGTATACCAGGGATGGGGTGGGTGTTTGTGGCGTTGCTGTTGGCCGGCCCGGTTGGAGCCGGAGAACGCGATGTGTTCAAGACCGGTCCGATCAGCGAATCATTCACCAACTTCAACGGACAGGTGTCTACCCTGCCGGCGGGTTGGACCGTTTCGTCGGATGGTGTCAACGTCAGTGACGGATCAGCGGGAGATTTCCAGGGGATCCATACCGGTGGTGCGCGCACAGGCGGGTGTTATGCCTGGCAATGGGTGTCCGGCTCGGTGGCGGTGGGATGCCAGCCTACGGCCGACCTGTTTACTCCCGGATATTTTCAATGGGCATTGGTGAACCGGACCGGATTACCGGTGTCGGAGGTTGCGGTGAGTTGCCGGATGGTGTACCGCAACGATACCCCTCGCAGCGTCGGGTTGAACGCGGCGGTTGGTGTTGGAACCGGTACCAATATTCCGGTTGACGGCTTGAGCCTGGTGACCCCTGAACCTGCCGACTTGGCCGCGATATGGGAAATCGAGAACCGATGTGTCCGGATCAAGTTGACCCCGCACTGGAAGCCGGGTGAAACGTTACGTATTCGTTGGACGTGTGATGATCTGGCGGGAACCGGATCCCGGGATGAAGTGGGATTGGACGAGGTTACGATCCAGGTGTTTCCACCGGCTGGAACGGTGTTTGCCATTCAATGATCATGGACGGGCCAGGGTCTGGATCATCCGGATTGTTGTGCGGCCGATGTGTTCAAGGCTTTGGACGCTCAGTTTGTCCAGTGAATCTTCCATGGTGTGCCAGTAGTCGTTGGCGCCCGGCCTGCTTCCGTATTCGAAATCAATGAGGTTGATGGCCGGCATTCCGGCCTCCATGAAGGGAACATGGTCGTCCAGCACGGCATGGTCATACAATCGAAAACGGGGCCGGATGCCTGCTTCGGTTGCGGCGCGGAATGCGAGGGCGACCAGGTACGGGGTACCATTGGCGGGTACGTTGACGGTCAGGTCGCGGTCGCCGATCATGTCCAGTACGATCACGGCGGAGACGTTTGACGCGATGCCGGTTTCGCGCAGTTGCCGGGCAAGCCGGCGACTGCCATGCAGACCATCGTGTGGTCCGTATGCGGTGCGGCATTCCTCGCCATCGACAAACGCGAACCAGATCGACGGGTTGGGCCGGTTGCCGGCAAACCGCCGTGCCAGTTCCAGGAGCACCCCGGTGCTGGAGCCGGAATCGTTCGCCCCCTGGAAGTCCGGTCCGATGCCGTTCTTGGTATCGAAATGCGAGATGAGCAGGATGATGTCCGATCCGGTTCCCGGCAGCCGCGCGATGACGTTATGAAAGGTGGCGGTGCCGCCCGGTATGGGGTCGTCGAAGGAGTCGAGTTCCGGTTCGTAGCCGAAGGTTGCCAGGGTGGTGTAAATCCATTGCGCTGCGCGCCGTGCGCCGGGTGTGCCGGCGTCCCGGGGGCGGATGGCGACCAGGCCTTCGACATAGGCCCAGGCGGAGGTCGCCTGGAAAGCTCCGGGATCCGGAATTCCCGGCGCCGATGCGGGTTTGACCGGGGGGACGGGAGGGGTGGGGCTGCGGTCGCAACCGGTCAGGAAGCCGATCAGGACGGCCAGCAGGAATGCCTGATAATGCATGGCTACTCGATCCGGATGCCAAGCAGGTCGAGGATGCGGTCCAGGTCGTCGTTGGACAGGTAATCGATTACCAGTTGTCCGCGCACCTTCTTGCCATTGGCCAGGGTGCGGGAGGGGTAGAGGCGTACGCTGGTCCCGAAATGCTGGTGCAGCTTGTCGGTCAGCAGTTGCAGGTGGTTGGCGGGGATATCGTCGCGGGTAACGCGCGCTTTGCGGCCGGTGGTGCGCTGGCGCCGGCGGATCAACGACTCCAGTTGCCGCACCGACAGGTTATCCTGGACGACCTGCCGGGCCAGGAGGACTTGTTCCTCGGCGATGGGCAGGCCGGACAGCAGTTTGGCGTGGCCGGCCGAGAGGGCGCCGCGGCTGACGAGCAGGCGGACCTCGTCCGGCAGGGACAGCAGGCGGAGGGCGTTGGCGACGGTGGCGCGGGCCTTACCCACGCGTACGGCCACCTGTTCCTGGGTCATGGTGAACCGGTCCATGAGGACCTGGTATCCCTCGGCTTCCTCGATGGGGTCGAGGTTTTCCCTTTGGAGGTTTTCCACCAGGGCCAGTTCGAGGGACTGGTCGTCGCGTGCCGCCATGACGATCACGGGGATTTCCCGCAGGCCGGCGGTCTGGGACGCGCGCAGGCGCCGTTCGCCGGCGATCAGTTCATAGCCGTTGGCGGCAGAGCGGACGAGCAGGGGCTGAAGGACGCCGTGCTCGCGGATGGATTCGACGAGGCCGGCCAGGGCTTCCGGTTCGAAATGACGTCGCGGCTGGAGCGGGTTGGGGCGTATGGAAGTGATGGGCACGGTATGGATGACTGAGCCTCCATCCGCAGGCGGCGGTGTGACGGGCGATTCATCGCGGATCAGGGCGCCGAGTCCCCGGCCAAGTTTCGGTTTGGTTGACATAATCTCATCGCTCCGTTCGGAATACGGGTGTGCCCTTACCCGATGGAATAACCGGCGACGCGCCGGGTTCCACACCACCTGCAGGAATGGTTTTTACCATCTGGACAAATCCAGGGACAGACAAAATATTATTCCTATTCCTGCCGAACACTTGCGGATCGGGCCAGATTCAACTCAAGTAGTCGGGAGAGGATCTGATCGTCGGTCAGATCGACAGTCCAGCCGTAGGCGGCGGCAACGGCGGCGTCGAGTTTGGCGTGGCAGTCAGCCAGCCAGGCAGGGCGTTCATTGTAGAGCTTGGTCAGGGTACGGACTTTCAACCGGACGGCACAATCGGTGTCACGTGCCACAAGGCGCGGATAGCGCACAGTGCCGACCTTGAAGGCGCTTGCTGCGCCGGAGCTTTGCGAAGGCGAGCCACGATCTTGAACCGTCGCCGGATCAATGTACCGATCCCATGGGCCGCCGACCGTGCCGGGAAATTCCAGGATTTCCGTCCGTGTCCATTCGGGCGGATTCAACCAGCCTTCGCGCAGTTCGTTCAGTTCCTTGGCGGCAACTGCAATGGCCGCGTCGCGTTCGACATGGGTCTCCGGGAAAGGGAACGTCTCAAAACAGGTGGTCGGCGTGTAGCGTGGCCGAGTTTCAAGCCTCGTACCGAGCTTCAGCGACCATATTTCGTGGAAGCGGGAGTGCAGGACACCGAAGAAGTAGTCGTCGGAGCGGGCGAAGGCGATCACAACATTTGCAGGAAGACTCGTAGCATCAAGCCAGACGAAGATGCGGTGCTTGGCCACCATGCAGGTCGCGACATACCTGCCAAGTCCGGTTATAGCCGACCGCATTCCAGACCGTGACTCCGCATACAACCACCACTTGGCACGATAGTTCTCACGTGCGTTCTTGGAACGAATCGGCCGAACCGTGTCATTCAGGAAGTCAAACGGGGCGGCATACAAAGCCGCAGCGGCGACGTCTCTATCCACTCCAAAGTCAATCGTCCAAACACCGCGCGCCCGCTTGTTCAGATCCTCCCCGTTGAAGTACGGTCTCAGAACGTCGCTGTTCGGTCGACCATGGGGATTGGGCGCGTGCAACCATTCAGTTGCTCGGGAGCAAGGAAGATCGAAGGGGGCAGCAGGCGTTATGCCCATAAACGAAAGGCGTGAGTTTGCAGGTAAGACCGCGACTGTTGTGATGTCTATCATAGCCGTCAAGTTGGCGTTGATCGACGGGGCCACCTTCCCGTCGAGGGTTAGCGTCTTCTCTTCGCCGTCATCAAAGCCAACCATGCTGACGTGAACGTTTGCGCCGTTCAAAATCCATGGGCGATCACTTTCGGCCCAAAAGATACCGCCACTATCCTTGATCCGCTTAAGCACTTCGCGGTTCGCGCCACCGCGTATGCCTTGTGTGGCGAGCAGTCCGGCGCGTTTGCACGTGCCGGCGGCAATGTGAGCGCGGGCCTTCTCAAACCAATAGCAACAAAGGTCTGCCTCGGCAGGTACGCGGTCGCCCCAAACGGCGAAGAGGCGGTCAACATAGGTGTCGCCCAGTTCGCGGCGCAAGATCTTCCCGCCCAGAAAAGGCGGGTTGCCGATGATGAAATCAACCTTTGGCCATTCAGGATCTTCTACTGATGGCACCTGACACCCGACACCTGACACCTCTTTCATGATCGCATCCATGAGCCGGATATTCTCGGAAAGGGGTCGGAGTACCGGGTCGGCCGGGAACCCGAAGCCGTTGGATCGGATCCATTGCAGCCAGCCGATCCATACGGTCATTTGGGCGAGATCGTGGGCGTAGGGATTGATTTCGATACCGTAAAGTTGCCAGGGGCCGCAGAGCGGCAGGAAGGCGCCAAGGCCGTTGTCGCTACCGTACAGGATGGCTTCTTTCTCCAGGTCTTTCAGGCGTAACAGCGCAACATAGAGAAAGTTCCCGGAACCGCAGGCGGGATCGAGGATCTTAACGGTCTGTAGGCGGTCAAGGAACCGGTGCAGGATGCTGGCCGCTTCCAGCCGTGCCTTTTTCAGGACCGGGGCAGTCAGGGGTTTTAGCGGGGTACCCGTCCCCTCCCGTGGCGGTGTCTTTTTGCCGGTGGTCAGGAGCCGTTCAATGATCTGGCGGGATTCATCCCATTCCCGGCGCAACACCGCCATGACCACGGCGTCCACCACCAACTCGATATCTTCCTTGCTGGTGAAGTGTGCCCCGAGTTGGGAACGTTTGGCGGGATCAAGGCCGCGTTCAAACAGGGTACCGAAGATGGAGGGGTCAACGGCGCTCCAGTCGAGGCTGGCAGCTATGGCGATGCGTTTCACTTCATCGGGGGTAAGAGCGATAACCGTCCGGTCGTCGAACAGGTTCCCGTTGAAATGGCGGATTGGTTCGAGGCCGAAGTCGCCGCCGGTGGCCATGGTATCGAACAGCTGGGCCAGTATCTTTCCGAAGCGGGCGGGGTCACCGCCGGATTTCTCGACAATCCGGCTGAACACCTTGTCGGGCAGCAGACCGGTATCCTCGGCGAACAGGCAGAAGACGATCCGGTCAAGGAAATGGGCGACCACGGCCGGGTCAAGACCGCGCTGGCGGATGGCGTCGGCAATCCCGGCGAAGTGCTGGGCGGCCTCCTGGGTGACGGCGGTGCTGGTGCGGCCGGGACGGAGGGTTTCAGGGTTTGTGGAAGGTGGCACGCAGGATCTCGATGTTGCGGGGTTCGGCAAGGGATTCAAGCGGCAGTTCGTAGGTGGCCGATACGGTACCGGTGAAGTTCGTATGGATGATGATGCGGTCCAGGTCACAGACCACCAGGAGGGGAGGGTTTTCCAAGGCGTCCCGGTACCGCAGGAGCTGGTCGTAGGCGCTGGCAAGGTCCTTGTGTTTTGCCTTGTATTCCAAGCCGAAACAGCCCCGTTTCCACACGTCCGCGAAACCGCGTGCCGGATGCCCTGAGACTGTTGAAGGGCCATGCTTGGCCACGCCTTTCTCGAAACAGAAGGACTCGCCGGCGGGATCGGCCTCGGCAGGGGTCGGGTGGTCGACCAAACGGCACAGGTCGATGAAATGTTCCTGAGCGGCGGAACGTTCCTTCAGTTCCGCCCGTTTCCACTTGGCAATGAAATCGTTCACGTTCATGCAGCGGGTTCCCGTCACAGTCAATGGTTGCTGTGACTATACCGGAATGCCCGGCATGTTCCAGAGGATAAACCGGGATCTACTGCGCGCAACCCGGATCATACGTGATGACTGCACCCCCGGTGATGAAGACCTTGCGGCCGTCGGCTTTGGTTCCCTGGACGTTAAGGCCGAGACTGGGCGAGAGGCCTGACTTGCCGTTGCTGTCGGTGGCGATGGCCTTGACCTCGTAATATCCGGCATAGACATTGGTCCAGGTCACGGCATACGGGGCATTGGTAGCTTCCCCGACCTTGACGGCGTCGGCATAGAACTCAACCTTGGTGATGGTCCCGCTCCGGGCAGATGCGGTCGCCTGTAACGGGATGTTGGTGACAGCAGTGAAGAAGGATTCATCAACCGGGTTGGTGATGGTGACCGATGGCAGGTATAGGCCGGGCGTAATGACCAGATAGTCGAACCCGCTCCGGTTGGTTTCCACAGCCGTGGTGTAGGCAAAGCCGCCGTTACTGGCGATATTGAAGCTCATGCCGTTGGTATAGATGGTCTTGGCGGTTGGAACCCGGATAAGATCGTAGGTGGCGGCGGGGTTCGTCAGGGTGTCGGTACAGCCTACCGTCAGGATTGCGTTAGTCAGGATGGCGTCGCCACCTACCTGGATAAGGTTGATCCCGTTGGTGTCGATGGAGGTGTAAAGTTTGCAGCCGCCGAACGAGAAGTTGCCGGCAATGTCGATGGTGCCGGTTCCTTTGCCGTTGACCATAAAGGTCGTGGTGCCGTCAGTGTTGAGCCAATCGCCACGGAAGGTCATTTCCTGGCCGGCGTTATAAACTGTGCAGGTAGTCTGCATCGTGATATTCGACGCATCAACCCGGAAGCCGCCATTTGTAAGACTGACCAAGACATTGGCAAGGGTGCCGAACTCTGACGGGTAGGCGTTCGTGGCACCCCATACCGCCCCGAGATCCAAGTACCCATCGCCTGAAAAGCCCCCCACTTGGACAGATAGATCGCGGACTGTGCCGGTGAAAGTGTTCAGGACATTGACTGTGCCGTCGGCGATGTTCAGACTAGGCATGCCGTATCGAGACGGCATGGAGTTCAGCGTGTTGCGCACCGTAAGACTGTGGGAATTGGTGATGTTCAGCAGCGTCCCGGTGTTTTGGAGTTGGAGCGACGCAACGGAAACGTCCTGCGAGGCGCTGGTCACATTACCCGCCCAAACCTCCACGTCGTAATCGTTTCCCGGATAACCTGGCGGCGGCAACGCGAGACCGTTGGGTGTGACCCAGTTCGTACTCATCCAGTCACCTATCTGTCCTTCCAACCATCCAGCCATGTTCGTGTTTCCCGCCGCCGTCCGACCAAATAGGCAGACCGACATGAGCGCAAGCACAAACATGAAACGTATATCCAACCGTATCATCCCTGATTTATTGAGCATCATTGGCCTTTCTTAGGATTGCCGCCATCGTCAATCTTGCGCAAATGTAAGACGAAATTGTTAGTCGGACATGTCCAACGCCATACCTTCGCCCCGCGCAATTGAATACCAGCGCTTTCATATCCGGCAGGAGGAAATGCTCGGATGTAGAGATACTGGTCAACCTTGCGAACGTAGAACGTCCACGAACCATCCGGCCCTGCCTCAAAGTCCTCTTGATACGATGGTGCAAACATATAAAGAAGACGGTGCGGCTCCCAGGACGCCTGCATTGGCGCATTAGGAACCGGCCTATTGTATTGATCGACCACAACACCGTGCGCTCCGGTTCGTGGATAGAACATCGGAGGGATCATGACACAACCGGTCACTGACATTGCAGCCAGTAAGCTTGTAACGTAAAGAAACCGTCGAAGGTCCGTTGCCAATTCAGAAGCCGCAGTGCTGGATAACAGTTTCATAGTACTTTCTCTGTTCAACTATGTTTGACCTGAATTGCTTGCTATGAGAATAATGTTTAGCATCGTAGCCTAGCGGCGATTCCTCCAAGCTGAAATTGCCGTAAAACGCCGCGTTCGTCGCTTGTCCTAACGCGAGCGACCATGATTCTGCGCAGTAGGAGAATACCGCATATCGTTGCTGGAGATTCGTCGTGCCGACCTGAAATGACTCGTTCGCACCGAAGAGAGGGTCCCGGTAGAACCGGGCTGTCATTTCGGCTGAGTCATTATACGAGTTGGTGGCGCCTCCGTACTTAAATGCGTATCGAGAGCCGTCATCGGGCTTAAGCCGGTTATCCCATTCCCATTTAGCAAGGGCGTAATCGCGTTCATTATAGTAGTTGTACATGTGATCGACTTTAGACGAGTTACCTGACAAATACGGTGTGTTCGTAGCCCGGATTATTCATAAAAAGTGACAGTTGGCTGAAATAAAAAGTGGAAAAGTCCTTCGCATCTTACTAAGATGCAGGTAGTTATGACGTACCGTAAAAGGACTTTTCCATGAACAGAATAGATC
>Ga0208374_1000279_pt1 | contig 27009 bp, 25 predicted proteins | sample RifOxyC3_FD_184037 | JGI IMG/M metagenome (GOLD analysis project Ga0208374, IMG submission 184037) | Groundwater microbial communities from Rifle, Colorado - Rifle Oxygen_injection C3 (SPAdes) | ecosystem: Environmental > Aquatic > Deep subsurface > Groundwater | place: Rifle, Colorado, USA...
GAAAAAACATGACCATCCTCGTCATCGCAGAACACGACCACGGCTCGATCAAGAGCGCGACCCTCAACACCGTGACCGCAGCCGCCCAGATCGGCGGCGACGTGCATGTGCTGGTCGCTGGCCAGAATGCTGGCGCCGCTGCTGCCGCTGCAGCCCAGATCGCCGGTGTTTCCAAGGTGCTGCACGCCGACGGTGCCAGCCTGGCGCACGGCCTGGCCGAGAACGTCGCCGCGCAAGTGCTGACCATCGCAGCCGGCTACAGCCATATCCTGTTCCCGGCCACGGCGGGTGGCAAGAACGTCGCGCCGCGCGTGGCCGCCAAGCTCGACGTGGCGCAGCTCAGCGACGTGACCAAGGTCGTCTCGGCTGATACCTTCGAGCGTCCGATCTACGCTGGCAACGCCATCGCCACCGTGCAAAGCGCGGACGCGATCAAGGTGCTGACCGTGCGCGGCACGGCGTTCGACGCCGCAGCGGCACAGGGCGGCAGCGCCGCGGTCGAAACCGTGGCCGCCGTGGCCGACAACGGCCAGAGCGCCTGGGTGCGCAGCGAGATCGCGCAGAACGACCGCCCGGAACTGACCGCCGCCAAGATCATCGTCTCGGGCGGCCGTGCCCTGGGCAGCGCCGAGAAATTCAACGAAGTCATCACGCCGCTGGCCGACAAGTTGGGCGCCGCGATTGGTGCTTCCCGTGCTGCAGTCGACGCCGGCTACGCCGCCAACGACCTGCAGGTGGGCCAGACCGGCAAGATCGTGGCGCCGCAGCTCTATGTCGCCGCTGGCATTTCGGGTGCGATCCAGCATCTGGCCGGTATGAAGGACAGCAAGGTGATCGTGGCGATCAACAAGGACGCCGAGGCGCCGATCTTCTCGGTCGCCGACTACGGCCTGGAAGCCGACCTGTTCACGGCGGTGCCAGAGCTGGTCAAGGCACTCTGAGCCCAGCTCCCTGAAAAGCAAAAGGCATCGCCAAGCGATGCCTTTTCTGCTTGTGCGGCCAGGCCGACTTCCATGCGGCCGGTGCAGTGGCTGCGCCGTCTGATCCAGCGCCCAGATGGCTTGGCCCCTGACTACGGCTGCCTGCTGTCCGGTTGCCGCCCTGTCAAGCGCGCGTTTCGATCAGGTAACGCCTGACGCAGGGTGGCCCGGACCCGATGTGAAACGCCAGCTTGCGCTCGTGCAGCTCGGCATCGGCAGCCGTGATGCGTTCGAACCGGCGCAGGTGATCGGTCCACGAGCGTTCGATACTGACCTCGATGAAGCGGCCCGGATCGCTGATGTCATGCATCAGCTCCCAGGACAGCGCGCCCTGCCTGAGCCGGGCCGCACGACTCTGGCTCAGCATCAACTCGCGAAATTCGGCGGCAGACTCCGGGTCCACCTGGTATTCAATGCTGAGCCAGAGTTTTCCACTCGGCGGCGGCGCAGGGTGTTGCGGTGTCGGAAACAGGCGCCGCGGGCTCAGATCCTCCAGCGTCTCCGCCTCCGGTCGCAGCCGGATCACGAGTGCGATGGCGGCAACTCCCGTCACGGCCGCCACACTGATGCTGGCCGACAACCCGGTCCACGCCGCCAGCTGTCCCCACCATGCGGCGCCGCAGGCACTTGCGCCCATCAAGGTCATGAAGTAGACCGACATGCCGCGTGCACGCACCCAGTCGGGCAATGACAGCTGGAATGACACCGTCAGCATGTTGGCGGTCGTCACCACCGTCATCCCGGACAGGAACATCGCCGGCAGGGCGATCCACAGATTGTGGGTCTGCGCCATCACGAGCATCGAGACCGCCTGCAGCAGCGCGGCGCGCAGCAGCAGTCCGTCCCGGGTGTAGCGGTGCCGCAAATGGGCCAGCAGCATCGTCGAGGCGATGGCGCCGCTGCCCATGGCTGCCAGCAACAGCGTGAAGGTCCCGGCATCCCCGTCCTGCATGCCGCGCGCCACCAGCGGCAGCAGGGCGACCAGGGCGGATGAGCTGAGGAAAAAGATCCAGATCCGCAGCAGCACGGCCTTGAGACGCCCGGACTGCGCGATGTACTGCAGCCCGACGCGCATCGACGTCAGCAGGGGTTCGCGACCCAGCGGATGCGGCTTGTGCTCACGCTTCCAGCGTGCAATCACCAGCGCCGCCGCCAGGGACAGCACCGCGTTGAGTGCGAACACCCAGACGCTGCCTGCGATGGCGATCAGCGCACCGGCAAGCAGGGGGCCGCCGATGCGCGATGCGTTCATCGCCACGCTGTTGAGTGCCAACGCCGCAGGCAGTTGCGGCTTGCTGACCAGCTCGGGCAGGATGGCGGCGAAGACCGGCCAGCGCATCGCCAGCCCGATGCCGTTGGCGAAGATCAGCAGCAGCAGCAGCTCGGGCGTCAGCCCATCCAGCCAGGTGACGACGGCCAGCACCGAGGCCACCGCTGCCACCCAGATCTGGGTCAGCATGAAGTATTTCTTGCGGTCAATCCCATCTGCCAGCGCCCCGCTGGGCAGGGCCAGCAGGAACACCGGCAGGGTCGCTGCGCTTTGCACCAGCGCGACCCAGACCGGAGAAGGGGTCAGCGAGGTCATGATCCAGGCGGCAGCGACATCGTTCATCCACATGCACAGATTGGCCACCAGCCAGGTCAGCCACAGATTCCTGAATGCAGGCGCCTTGAACGGTGCCAGTGCCGATGGGGCGGTGTGGGAGGCGCTCATGCTAGATCAGACCCCAGTAGGAGCCGCCGTCAAGCAGCAGGTTCTGCCCGGTCATGAAGCCGGAGTTGGCGCTGCACAGGAAGGCGCAGGCAGCACCGAATTCCTCCGGCCGGCCGAATCGGCGCGCGGGCAAGCTGTCTGCAATGCGTTGCCGTGCGCTGGCGCGGTCAATGCCTGCGGTTGCCATCAATTGCTGCGCCATGAATTCCTGCCTCGGGGTGTCGAAGCGCTCGGGCAGCAGGTTGTTGATCGTGACGTTGTCGACGATGGCCTCGCGTGCCAGCGCCCTGGACAGCGCGGTCAGTCCGGCGCGTGCCGCCGTCGACAGGCCCATGGCCGCATGAGGGGTCTTGACCATCGCTGAAGTGATGTTGACCACCCGCCCGAAGCCGCGGCTGCGCATGCCCGGCAACACCTCGCGCAGCAGCAGCGCCGCGCTCAGCAGGTTGCTCTCGAGCGCGCCGGTCCAGGCGGCATGGTCCCAGTCGGACAACTGGCCGGGCGGCGGCCCGGCATTGTTGTTGACCAGGATGTCAGGCTCCGGACAAGCCGCCAGCAAGGCCGCACGGCCTGGCTCGGTGTTGAGATCGGCGGCCACGGTCATGACTGCCTGACCCGTCGCTGCCCGGATCGATTGCGCGGCCAGGGCCAGTTTCTCGGCATTGCGCCCGTTGATGACAACCAGGCAGCCTTCCTGCGCCAGTGCCAGCGCGCAGGCATGGCCCAAGCCCTGCGACGAGGCGCAGACGATGGCCTTGCGGCCTTGAATCCCCAGGTCCATGTTGGTGCTCCGAATGATGTGCAGGTTGGCGATGGATGGTCAGGCGGCCTGCCAGTCGGCAAAGCAGCGCTTTTGCTCGACCAGCTTTTTCAGCAGCGGCGCCGGCGTCCACCAGTAACCGTATTCGGCATGCAGGCGCTCGATTTCAGCCAGCACCCGATCCAGGCCGATGCGGTCTGCCAGGTACATCGGTCCGCCATGGTGGGCCGGAAAACCATAGCCGGTCAGATAGGTGATGTCGATGTCGCTCGGGCGCAGCGCAATGCCGAGTTCAAGCAGCTTGGCACCTTCGTTGATCATGCCGTAGAGGCAGCGCTGCAGGATCTCGTCCTCGCTGATGGGTTTTCTGCTGATGCCCATGCGGGCCGATTCCTCGACGATGAACTGTTCGAGTTCGGGGTCGCGCCGTGGCGTGCGGTCGCCCGCTTCGTAGCGGTACCAGCCCTGGCCGGATTTCTGGCCCAGCCGGCCCAGGTCGCACAGCTTCATGATCAGGTCGTTCCAGCGCCGGTCGGTCGGCCGCGTCGCCAGCTGCGCCTTGCGGGTCTGGTAGCCCACATCATTGCCCGCCATGTCGTGCACCGCGAAGATGCCCATCGCATAGCCAAATCTCTTCAGCGCAGCATCGACCTCATGCGGCAGCGCGCCGTCTTCGAGCGCGAAATGGGCTTCGCGGGTGTAGTGGCGAAACAGCGCGTTGCCGATGAAGCCGGGGTAGATCCGGGCCAGCACCGCGATCTTGCCCATGCGCCGGCCCAGCTCCATCAGGGTGGCGATCACATCGGGTGCGGTCTGACTGCCGCGCACTACCTCGAGCAGCTTCATCACATGCGCCGGGCTGAAGAAATGCGCGCCCACCACGTCCTGCGGGCGCCGGGTGACGGCGGCGATCTCATCCACGTCCAGGCCCGAGGTGTTGGTCGCCAGGATGGCGCCGGCCTTGCAGTGCTGGTCGAGCTGGCGGAAGATGGATTGCTTCAGACCCATGTCCTCGAACACGGCCTCGATCACCATGTCCGCGTCCTTGACCGCAGCCATCTCGATGCTGCCGCTGATGCAGGCCAGGCGCTGCTCCATCTCGGCTGGGCTCAGCTTGCCGCGCTTGACGGTGGTGGCGTAGTTGTCCCGGATGCGGGCCAGGCCGCGCTCCAGGCCTTCCTGGTGGGCGTCGATCAGCGTCACCGCCAGGCCGATGTTGGCCAGCGACATCGCAATGCCGCCGCCCATGGTGCCGGCGCCAATCACCGCGACGCGCTGGATCGGGCGCAAGGGCAGGTCGGCCGGGATGTCGGGAATCTTGGCGGCTTCGGCGGCAGCGAAGCTGGCGTGGGCCTGGGCGCGGGCTCGGTCTTCGTCGCTGACGTGGAACAGGTCGTAGTGGCTCATGATGGAATGGGTCATTTCAGGCCTGGTTTTCCTGCAGTTTCCTGGCCTTGCCATCGACGAATTCGCGCAGGCGGGCTTCGGCTTCGGGCGGACGGGCACGGGCGGAGTTGAGCTGTTCCAGGAACAGGCCGTCGTCGTGCGACAGGTCCTGCACCCGCGGCAGCACGTTGATGATCATCCAGTTGGTCTCCACGCTGTTCTGGCCGATGCGCTCGGCGATCGCCCGCGCCTTGGCCAGCGCGGTGCCGGCCGGCACCACATAGCGCACGACATGCTCCTGCAGCGACTCGGCGGCATTGAGCAGACGCCCGGTCAGCATCATGTCCATCATCACCGTGGTGCCCACCACGCGCTGGATGCGCACCGTGCCGCCGCCGCCGACGAAGATGCCGCGCTGGCCTTCGGGCAGGCCGCAGACCACGGTCTCGTCCGCCACCCGCACATGGGCGGCCATGGCCAGCTCGAGTCCGCCGCCGACTACCGCGCCATGCAGCGCCGCCACGAAGGGAATCGGGCCGCGGGCGATCAGGTCAAACACCTCGTGCCAGTTGTGGCGCCGGCGCTTGCGCGCGGGCTTGATCTGGCCGGTGGCTCGCGCCAGCGCTTCGGCCAGGTCGAGCCCGGCGCAGAAGTTGCTGCCGTGGCCGTGCAAGACTGCCACATCGGCCTCTTCATGGGCGCGCAGCACGGCGGCGCGCAGTTCGTCGACCAGGGGGTCGTTGATGGCATTGCGCTTGTCGGGCCGGTTCAGGCCGATCAAGGCGATGTTGCCTTCGAGGGCGTAGCTGACGAGGGATTCGCTCATGGTCATGTTTCCAGTTCTTGTTTTGCGGATGCTTACAGGTCGAGTACCAGCCTGGCGCTCCTGGCGCCGGAGCAGCAGACCAGCATGCGGTCGTTGGCGGCGCGTTCGCTGTCGCTCAGCACCAGGTCGCGGTGGTCGGGCTGGCCTTCGAGCACCTTGACCTCGCAGGTGCCGCAGACGCCTTCGCGGCAGGAGTAGGGCGGCTCGGCGTTGATCTCGATCAGGCAGTCCAGGATGGTCTTGCCGGCCGGGATCTGCAGCGTCTTGTGGCTGCGTGCCAGCTCGACGCTGAAGCCGCCGTCGGTTGCCGGGGCATCCTTGGCTGCAAAGTACTCCATGTGCACGCGCTCGGCGGGCAGGCTGGCAGTGGCTTTCTCGTAGGCCTCGAGCATCGGGATCGGGCCGCAGCAGTAGACATGGGCGCCGGCCGGCAGGTCGGCAACGATGGCCGCCAGGTCGAGCAGCTTGCCGCCGGGCTCCTGGTCGAAGTTCAGCACCACCTGGCCGTTGCCGGCGCCGGCGGCCGTCTCCAGCAGGTCCAGGAAGCCGGCGTGCGCCCGGGTGCGCGCGGTGTAGTACAGGGTCCAGGGCGTGCCCAGTGCCTGCGAGCGGGCGATCATGGACAGCATCGGGGTGATGCCGATGCCACCGGCAATGAAGACATTGTGCAGGGCGGATTCGTCGAGCGGGAAATGGTTGCGCGGCGCGCTGATGGTCAGCTTGTCACCCACGCGCAGCTGCTCGTGCACATGGCTCGAGCCGCCGCGAGACTTGGCATCGCGGTTGATGCCCAGGCGGTAGCGCTGCGTTTCGCGCGGGTCGTTGAGCAGGGAATAGCTGCGAATCAGCTCGCTCTTGGGGGTCGGCAGGTGCAGGTCGATGTGCGCGCCAGCGCTGAAGGCGGGCAAGCTGGTCGCTGGCGGCAGCGGCACCAGTTCCAGGCTGACGATGCCCTGGGCTTCGTAGCTCATGGAGCGGACAAGGACAGTCAGGTTGGAGAGGGCAGTCACGGAAAACTCCAGTTAGTCTAGAAGTAGGCGGTCACAGGTCGAGCACGTCCAGCGCTTCGATCGCCACGCCGGTGGCGGCCTGGTGGGCCTGCTGCACCCAGTCGGGCTGGCCGGCGTGGAAGATGAAATGCCGCAGCAGCCGGGCCCACTTGGGGTGGCGCTGGTACTCGGCCAGGGGCAGGCCGTGCAGGAAGAAGTCCCGCGAATCGCTGGGCAGGAATACCCGCTGGTTGGCCAGCGGGTCGCGCAGCACCCCCTTGGGGTCGCGGCCGGCCTGCACGGCGTCGATGTCGTTGAACAGCTGGCGCCGCAGCAGCGCAATGCCGCGGTCGCTGGCGCCCAGGTTTTCCTGGGTCCGGTCGGCGATGCGGCCCTGGCCGACCCAGGCCACGATGTCCTGGTTGAGGACATGGCTGGTGATCCAGCGTCCGTCCTGGTCGCGGATCGGAGCGGTCCAGGTCGGGATGGTGGTCTGCACGTAGGGTTCGGCCTCGCGCGGCACCCGGATGAAGGACCAGGTCACGCTGAGCGTGTTCTCGTCATCCACCGGTACCCGCCATTCGAAATGGTCGCCCAGGAAGAAGCCGTTAGGCCACAGGCAGACCCGCCCGATGGTCCACAGCGGATGCTGGTCGTTGGTATCTTCCGAGATGCGCTTGTAGAGGAAGCCATGCTCGAATTCCTCGAACGCCAGTTGCAGGTGGCTGGGGGCATAGCCGCCGGCATGGCCGCGCAGGCGGCGGCTCCAGTTGGCATGCATCCATTCGAAATGCACCGGGTCGATCGAGTTTTCCTGGGTTTGCAGCCAGTTGCACGGCACCTCGGAAAATACCGCCTGCACGAAGCCGTTGCTCCAGTGGAAGGGTTCCCAGTCGGGAAGTTCGGGCGCGGGCTGCGGACCCAGGTAGGCCCACAGCAGTCCTGCCTTGGCACGCACGGGATAGGCCTTGAGCCTGACCTGCTGGCGCAGCTTGGACTGCGGGTCGACGCGGTCCTCGAACGGCGCCGCCACGCAAGCCCCCTGGGCATTGAACTGCCAACCATGGTAGTTGCAGCGTATGCCCTCGGCCTCGACGAAGCCGTAGCTCAGGTCGGCGCGGCGGTGCGCGCAGTGGCGATCGGTCAGGCCGTACTGGCCGCCCAGGTCCTTGAACAGCACCAGGTCTTCGCCCAGCAGGCGCACCGGCTTGATGGACTGGCGCTCCATCTCGTCGACGCCGGCAATCGGGTGCCAGTGCCGGCGCAACACCTCGCCCATCGGCGTGCCGGGGCCCACCTGGGTCAATTGACGGTTCTTTTCGCTGCTCAACATATCAAGTTCCTTGATAAGCTAGGTTTATTCCGGCTTGAAGCCGGAGGCCTTGATGATGGGTTCCCAGTGGGCGAGTTCGGCGCGCTGCAGGGCGTCAAGTTCGCTGCCATTGCGAAACACCGGATGCACCAGCAGCTTCTGGCTCATTACTTCCTTGACCTCGGGCAGCTGCAGCACCTGCTGGATCGCTTTTTCCATCCGCTGCACTTGCGCCTTGGGCGTACCGGCCTTGGCCCAGATGCCGGTCCAGCCTTCGCCCGAGGTGACGTCGATGCCTTGCTCGGCAAAGGTCGGGATGTCGGGCATCAGCGGCGAGCGCTCCTTGCTGAAGACGCCGATGATCTTGATCTTGCCCGCGCGGTGATGAGCCATCATGCCGTCGAGCAGGCTGATGGCCGATGGCACATGGCCGCCGACCAGGTCGGTCACCATCGGCGGCGAGCCCTTGTAGGGCGTGACCGGCAGCTCGATGCCGGCAGCCTTGGCGAATTGCACCCCCAGGAAGGCGTTCTGACCGCCGAGGCCCGGCGTGCCGTAGCTGGCCTTGCTCGGGTTCTTCCTGGCCCATTCGACGAACTCACGCGCGTTGCTGATGCCCAGGTTGGCCGCCACGCCCATGCCCAGCGGGTAGGACGCGAAGCTGGCCACGGGAGAAAAATCCTTCAGGATGTTCCATTTCAGCTGGTCCTTGAATACCAGCATCTGGAAGGTCGGGGTGGCGTTGGGGGCTACCATGAAGGTCAGGCCATCGGCCGGCGCAGCCAGCAGCATGTCAGCCGCCATGCGTCCGCCCACCCCAGGCTTGTTGTCCACGATCACCGGTTGGCCCAGTACGTTCGGAAGCTTGTCGGCCACTACACGGGCAATGGCATCGGTGGCGCCGCCGGGCGGGAACCCGACCAGAATCCTGATCGGCTTGGCTTGGGCCATGCTGGCCTGGGGCAGTGCCAGCAGGGCGCTGCCAGACAGCAGCAGCTGTCGGCGATTGAGCTTCATGGTTGTCTCCATGTATGACTGAAGCAGGTGAACCCGATGCTGCCCCCGTCCTCTGCGGGATCGGTGGGCAGCCAGGCAGGACAGGCGAAACGACTCAGGCGTCGGCCAGCGCGCGCCAGTCAGTGCCGGCGGCAATGACGCCGCCGACCGACTGGATCTTGCGGTAGTCGAGCTCGGGGTGATGGGCCTGGGTCGGCGCCTTGCCGGCCATGAACTCGCGCGCCGCCTTGAGCAGCAACTGGCGCACCCGGATCACCGCGCCATCGGCCGAGCACAGCTGCTCGTCGCTGCGGTCGTAGACCGGGCCCTGGCTGAGGAACATCGCGAAGTCCTCGGTGCCCAGGTGCTGCGGGAAACCGGTCTTGTGGCCGCGCTTCATCAGGTCGCGGTTCTGGCCCCAGTTGTCCCTCGGTTCGCCGGGTGGCAAGGGCGGGAAGTTCCAGACATCCGGGCTGGCCGACATGATGGTCATGCCCAGCTCACGGTTCGGGTTGAAGTGCACGAACCAGGCGCGGTGGGTCACGTCGTCGACCGGGGTGGAGAAGAACACCGTGGTCGGGCTGTTGGCGTCGGGCGGGCAGATGATGCCGTACCAGGGCATGACGAAGTTGTTGACCCGGGCATAGACCTGCTCGTCGGCCAGCTGGCGCAGCGCGGCGTAGCGGTAACCGTAGGGACGCTCCTCGAACTCCAGCTTGGGCGCCAGCGCCTTGGTCATCAGCAGGCGCTGGTTGCCGCCGCCGGCGGCCATCTGGGTGGTCGATTCGTGCAGCACGCCGACATGGGACGAGTCCATCGATGCCTCGACGCCCTGCACCCAGTTGGTCGGCACCTCCACGCTGGTGACCGAGCGCTGGCTGGCCGGCAGGTCCATGAACGGCAGATCGGGGAAGGGCGGAGGGGTATCGCCCTGGCCCAGCCAGACCCAGACGATGCCGCCCCGGTCCTGCACGCTGTAGCGGTTGACGCGCACATGGTTGCAGAACTGTTCCTGGTTGCCGGTGTGGTTGGGCGCCTCGACCACCTCGCCCCTGACGTTGAATTTCCAGCCGTGATAGATACAGCGCAAGCCGTTGTCGGCGTTGATGGCCAGCGCCAGCGAGGCCTTGCGGTGCGAGCATTGCTCGTCGAGCACGCCGACGCTGCCATCGGTGGCGCGAAAGGCCACCAGCCGGGTGCCCAGCAGGCGCACCCGCACGGGGGCGCCGTCGGCTTCGAGCTTGCACGATGGCACGGCAGGCAGCCAGTAGTGCTGGCGAATCATCTCGCCCATCGGTGCGCCGTTTTCGACCCGGCACAGCAGATCGTTTTCTTCTTTGGTCAAGGGCATGGTCTGGTCTCCTGGGGCTGGGCTTAGCAGTCTTCGTCCTGGCGGAAGGCGCGGCTGTAGACGCGGCGGCAGTTGCATTCGAAGATGTTCTTCTTCTGCTCTTCGGTCAGCCAGCCGAGGCCTTCGATGACCGGCTTCATGTCGTCGTAGTCGCGCCCGGTCAGGGGGTCCCTGGCGCTGCCGGTGCCGGGTTTTTCGGTGCCGAACATCACGTTGTCGGTGCCGGCCACCTTGAGCAGCAGATCCATCGCTTCGCTGCTGTAGTTGCAGGTGTCGAAGTAGAGCTTCCTGAGCTGTTCGTCGAAGGTTTCCTGCTCGCCCTTGCGCACGTTCCAGGAGCGGAAACGGCCCATCTGGTAGGGAATGGCGCCGCCGCCGTGCGCCACCACGATCTTGAGATCGGGGAAGGTATCGAAGGTCTTGGCGCCCAGCAGCGAGACGATCGAGATCGTTTCCTCGTTGAGGAACTTGAGGGTGTAGGACTCGCGGTCGCTGCAGCTGCTGGCCGAGTGGATCAGGCCGGGCACGTCGAGCTCGACCATCGCCTGGTACAGCGGGTGCCAGTAGGCATCGCCCATGCCGGGCGGATCACCCAGGCCTTCGGTCGGGTCCGGGTTGATCAGGCAGCCGACGAAGCCGAGCTCGTTGACGCAGCGGCGCAGCTCGGGGATGGCGCGCTGTTCGAGCGGCTCGTCCATGAATTGCGGCAGGCCGGCGACGCCGCGGAAGCGGTCGGGTGCGATCTTGACGAATTCGGCGATCAGGTTGTTGCAGTGCTGGGACCAGAGCTCGGTCACCTTGCCGGGCTTGACCGAATGCATCTGCAGGTAGGGACGCGGCGAGATGAACTGGATGTCGGTGCCGACCGAATCCATGATCCGGATCTGGTCCTCGGCCACCTTGCGGATCGAGGCCTCGGGGATCTTGGGCAGGGTGTAGGGGTTGGCGCGGCCGCCCACCAGTTCCGCCATGAAGCGAAAGCTCTCCGGCGGCATGTGGATATGGGCGTGTGAATCGATGATCATGGGGGTGTCTCCTCTGTGGTGCTATGGGGGTTACTGGACTACGGCAATCACTTCCAGCTGCAACAGCATCCCGTGCTGCAAGGGATGAACGGTGATGTGGCGCGCCGGCCGGTCCTGCGGGTCGGGGAAGGCGGCCAGCCACTCGGCATTGACCGCCTCGCGCACGCTGTCGTCATGCAGGGTGATGCTGAACTTGACCACCTGGTCCAGGCTGGCACCGCTTGCCGCCAGCACGGCCCGCAGGTTGGCAAAGGCGTTGCGCACCTGGCTGCCGACAGCAGTGGGCAGCTGCCCGCTGGCCGGGTCCTTGCCGGACACGGCCGAGGTACACAGGATGTTGGCCACGCGGGCCGCGGCTGGAATCGGCGCCTTGTGCGAAGCGCCTGGAACATCGATCGAGCGGGGTGGGTGGGCCATGGCGGGGTAGCGGGGTAGGGGTGGCGGTTGAAGACTCAGGACTCGTTCGAGTCGGGATCGAACAGGCTCATCGGCATGCGGGCCAGGAACTCCGAGAAGCCGGTCGAGCCTGAGGGCACATGCAGCAGCATCAACTGGGCGGCGGCGCTTTCGTCCCCGTCCTGGATGGCGCGTGCGATCTTCTGGTGCTCTTGCAGCGAGCGGCTGATCTGGGCCCGGGTCACGAAGTCGCGCAGGCGGTAGCGGTGGATCTGGCGTCGGGCGCCGCGGATCAGATCGGCCAGGTAGCTGTTGCGGCTGCCGACGTAGATCACTTCATGGAAGGCCGAGTTGGCGGCGGCGTATTCCTCGGTGCTGCCTTCGATCGCGGCTTCCTGGCATTTCTGCACCGTCGCATCGAGTTCGGCGCGCAAGGCGTCATCGACACGACGCGCGGCCAGCTTGGCGCACATGGCTTCGAGCTCGCCGACCGATTCCATGATCGCGCGGACCCGGCTGATCGACAGCCGTGACACATAGACACCCTGGCGCGGCGCGATGCGCAGCAGGTTGTGGGCGGCCAGCTGTTGCAAGGCTTCACGCACCGGGGTGCGCGAGACATTGAAGCGCGCCGCCAATGCGCGCTCGTCGAGCGGACTGCCCGGAGGCAGCTTGCCGCTCTCGATCTCTTCTTGCAGAGCGAGCCGGATTTCGTTCGCGCGCCCCCCTCGCGGGCGGCCTTCCTCGCTCGCAAGCGGGAAGCTCGGTTCAGCCGAGGCGGCATCAAGGTCGGTGGTGTTTTCCATACGCGCTCCAAATATACCCGTTTTTTATCGTGGTATTAAAATTGTTTTTCAAGGAATGCCAGATTTCTGCCCTGGCACTGGTGTGATTCGCCTGTTGAGTGAAGTTTTGCCTGTTTCTTGTGCTGTCAACGGATAAAAATGTTAAAAATAAGATTTATTTGCGTTTTTTGAGCCAGGTTTCTGACCTGAAATCAACCGATTGACTCAGTGAAAACCCTTGGAAGCAGCAAAAACCGCGATCTGGTATTTTTTGGATCAAAGTTTGTATGCCAGAATCCGCTCCAATCTGTGCTCCAGATGTTATCGGTCAACGTTCCTGCCCAAGAAAGAGGTTGTTCCCACATGGCTTATTCCCCCCCGGATACCGAAACGGTTTTGCCCCGGATGAACCGCATCCTCAAGCCACGCTCCATCGTGGTGGTGGGGGCCTCGGCCGATCCGCGCTCATTTGGCGGCTTTGTCCAGGGCAACCTGGAGCGCTATGGCTACGACGGTGTGCTGCATCTCGTCAGCCGCAGCAGTGCGGAAATCAACGGCCGCGCCTGTGTCAAGACGATAGACGAGCTGCCGGCCGGCATTGACCTGGCGGTGCTGGCCATCCCCGAAGCCGGTGTGCTCGATGCGGTCCGGGCGCTGGCCGCGCGGCAGTGCCATGCGGCCGTGCTGTTTGCCTCCGGCTATGCGGAAGCGGGCGAGCAGGGCCAAGCCAAGCAGGTCGAACTGGCTCGGGTCGCCGCAGAAGCCGGCATCACGCTGGTGGGACCCAACTGCATGGGGTTCAGCAACCTGGCCGCCGGCGTTCCGATCACCTTCGAGCCTCTGGCCGCGCGTGAGCGTGAAACCCGTCCGGGCGTCGGCATCGTGGCGCAAAGCGGCTTCATGGCGGCCAACCTGCGCGACGCGCTGCTGGGCCGCGGCGTGCCGGTGGCCTGTGTGTTTTCCACCGGCAATGAAGTGTCGGTCTGTGTGGAAGATGTGCTGGCGGCCTACATTGCCGACCCGCAGATCCGCACCCTCACGGTCTACGTGGAACAGATCCGCCAGCCGCAACGCTTCTTGCAACTGGCCGCGCAGGCGCGACTGGCCGGCAAGCCGGTGGTGCTGCTGATGCCGGGCCGCAGTGCCCGGGCCCGCGAGGCGGCGCAATCCCATACCGGCGCCCTGGCTGGCGACCATGCCACCGCCATGACCTGCCTGCGCCGCGAGGCGGTGGTGACGGTCGATTCCCTCGATGAACTGCTGGACGTGACCGCGGTGCTGCTGCGCTATCCGCAACCGCCCGCCGGAGGCACCGCCTTCATGACGGGTTCGGGCGCGATGAAGAACATCGCGCTGGACTTCTGCGACGAGCTGGGCCTGGACCTGCCGGCCTTGAGCCCGCCGGTGGTCGACAAGCTGAGCGCCATGCTGCCGGCCTACGCGGTGGCGGAAAACCCGCTCGACTACACCACCGTGAGCGTGCGCAACCCCGCCATCGTCGGCGAGCTGCTGCTGACCCTGCTCGAGGACGAGGGCATTGGCAGCATCGTGCTGGCGATACCTGTCGGGCCTGTGGTGGCGCAGCAAGACAAGGCCGAGCATATCGTTCCCACGGTGGCCAGGGCCAGCAAGCCGGCGGTGCTGGTGCTGACGGGTGACGACAGCCCGGTCGAGCCCTTCTTCATCGAGGCCATCAACGCCAGCGGCCTGCCCCTGTTCCGCTCTGCAGACCGAGCGCTGCGGGCGCTCAAGCGGGTGGCCCAGTATGGCGAGGCGCTGCAACGCGCCGCACGCGCCCAGTCCGCCCACCCGCCCGCACTGCCGCTGCCTGGCGCGGTACCGCCGAACGGCATCTTTGCCGAATACCAGGGCAAGGCCTGGCTCCGGGCCGCTGGCCTGCCGGTGCCTGCCGGTGGCCTGGCCCGCGATGTCGATGAGGCGGTGCGCATCGCACAAGGCATCGGCTTTCCGGTCGTGCTCAAGGCCCAGGCCAGCGAACTGCCGCACAAGAGCGATGTCGGCGGCGTGCTGGTCGGCTTGGCCGACGAAGCCGCGCTGCGCCATGGCTGGACGCAGCTGTTTGCCAACGTGGCCCGACACCGACCCGAACTCCAGCTCGACGGTGCCCTGGTCGAAGCCATGGGGCCGCGCGGACTCGAGCTGGTGGTCGGCGCCAAGCGCGACGCGGACTGGGGCCCGGTGGTGCTGGTGGGCCTGGGCGGCATCTGGATCGAGGCCCTCAAGGATGTGCGCCTGATTCCGGCCGACATGGCCGAAGCGGACATCGTGGTCGAGCTCGGTCGCCTGAAAGCCGCCGCGGTGCTGCAGGGCATCCGTGGCGCGGCGGCGGTCGACCTGCAGGCGATCGCCAAGGTGGTGGCCCTGGTCGGCGCGCAGATGCGGGCCAACCCGGCCATCACAGAAATCGACATCAACCCGCTGCTGGCCTACCCCTGCGGCTCTGCCCCCGCCGTGCTGGCCCTCGATGCGCTGGTCGTGGCCCGGCCGGCCTGACCCCGATACCCCAGTCACCGGACCAGGAGACGACAAGCATGAAACTGCAATTCACCCCCGAGGAAGACGCCTTTCGCCTGCAAGTGCGCGAGTTCGTGCGCCAGCAGCTGCCGGCGGACATCAAGCGCAAGGTCGAGCTGGGCCTGCGGATCGAGCACGAGGACTACGTGACCTGGTTCCGCATCCTGGAAGCCCGCGGCTGGCTCACGCCGAGCTGGCCGGCCGAGCACGGTGGCCCCGGCTGGACCCATGTGCAGCGATACATCTTTGACGAGGAAACCCAGCTCGGCGGCGCCCCGCGCATCATCGCCAGCGGCATCCAGATGCTGGGCCCGGTGCTGCTGGCTTTCGGCACCGAGGAGCAGAAACGCCGGTATCTGCCCGACATCCGCCAGAGCAACACCTGGTGGGCCCAGGGCTTCTCCGAGCCCGGCGCGGGCTCGGACCTGGCGGCGGTGCGAACCACCGCGGTGCTGGAGCCGGACGGCAGGCATTTCGTGGTCAACGGCCACAAGGTCTGGACCTCCTACGCCCACTGGTGCTCGATGATGTTCGCGCTGGTGCGCACCGATCCCCAGGCCAGCAAGCCGCAAGAAGGCATCTCGTTCCTGCTGATCGACATGAAGTCGCCCGGCCTGACCGTGCGGCCGATCCGCATGCTCGAAGGCGGCACCGACCTCAACGAGTGCTATCTGGACAACGTGCGCGTGCCGGTGGAGAACCTGGTCGGTGAACTGAACCAGGGCTGGTCCTACGGCAAATACCTGCTGGGCCACGAGCGCACCGGCATCGCGGGCATCGGCTCTTGCAAGCAGCAGCTGGCCCGTGCCCACCAGCTGGCCCGCCAGCAAGGCCTGGGCGATGACCCGCTGCTGCAAGCCAGGCTGGCGCAATTTGAGGTCGAGCTGATGGCGCTCGAGTTCACCGCGCTGCGCCTGCTCAGCCCGCACCAGCAAAGCCGCACCCCCGGCGTCGAGGCGTCGATGCTCAAGGTGCGTGGCACCGAACTGCGCCAGGCCATCTATGAAACCCTGGTCGACATCGCCGGCCCGGATGCGGTTCCGTTCTCGCTGGCGGCCCAGGAGCTCGAGCACCTCGACCAGGCCGCGGTCGATCAAGCCCTGGTCGCGCTGACAGCCAACTGCCTGGATTCGCGCAAGGTCACGATCTACGGCGGCACCAACGAGGTGCAACGCAACCTGATCGCCCGCGCCACGCTGGACGCCTACTGAACCGCCAACGAGGACAAGACGATGGATTTTTCCCTGAACGATGATCACCTGGCCTTGCGCGATGCCGTGCAGCGCTTTTGCACTGGCGAGTATCCCGCCGAGCACCGGGGCAACCCCGAGACGGCCGCACAAGGCCGCCAGCGCTGGCAAGCCATGGCCGAGCTCGGCTTGCTGGGCCTGCCCTTTGCCGCCGACCTGGGCGGCAGCGAACAGGGCGCCGTGGAGTTGATGCTGGTGGCGCAGGAGCTCGGGCGTGCCCTGGGCGGTGGCGCCTGGCTGGCCCATACCGTGCTGGCAGGCCAGTTGCTGGCCCGCCTGGGCAAGCTGTCGCAACAGCAGCAGTGGCTGCCCGCCCTGGCCAGTGGCGAGCGCCAGGCGGCGCTGGCGCTGCAGGAGGGGGGGGGCCGCTACGACTGGCAACGGGTCCAGACCCGGGCCAGCCGCAGCGCCCAGGGCTACACCCTCAACGGTCGCAAGACCCTGGTGCTGCATGGCGACACGGCGGACCTGTTGCTGGTGGTCGCGCGCACCTCGGGCGCAGACGACGATCGCCAAGGGCTCAGCGTGTTCGCGCTCGATGCCAACACCCCTGGCGTGCAGGTGCAGGGCTTCGACACCCTCGATGGCCGCCGCGCTGCCCACATCAGCCTGAACCAGGTCGAGCTGGGCGCCGGGCAACTGCTTGGTGAGCCCGGCCAGGCGGCCGACGCGATCGAGGCGGTGCTCGATGTCGCCAACGCCACGCTGTGTGCCGAGGCCGCCGGTGCCGTCGAAGCCTTGCTGGTCCACAGCGCCGATCACCTGCGTACCCGCAAGCAATTCGGCGCCCCGTTGGCCAAGTTCCAGGTGCTGCAGCACCGCATGGCCGACATGGCGATCGCGCTCGAGCAGCTCAAGTCGATGGCCTGTGCCGCAGCGGCGGCGGTGCAGGGCGATGACGCGGCACAACGCCGTCGCGTCGTGTCAGCAGCCAAGGCCTTTGCCAGCCAGCAGGGGCGCCAGATCGGCCTGGCCGCCATCCAGTTGCACGGCGGCATGGGAATGACCGACGAATGCCGGGTCGGTCACTACAGCAAGAGGCTGATGGTCATTGGCCAGCTGTTTGGCGATGCCGCCTGGCACCTCCAGCGCATCGCCACCCATCACCGCGATTGACAACCGCTTGCCGACAAGAAACAACCAGGAGACAAAGATGATCACGCGCAAAATCTTCACCGCTCTGACGGCAGCCATGCTGCTCGGCAGCGCCCTCAGCGTACAGGCCCAGTCCGACCCGCCGATCAAGTTCCTGGTTGGCTTCCCGCCCGGAGGATCGACCGACACCATGGCCCGCCTGTTGGCGGACAAGATGTCCACCGTGCTCAAGCACACGATCATTGTCGAGAACAAGCCCGGCGCGGGCGGGCGCATCGCCGCCCAGGCCCTCAAGGGCGCAGCCAGCGACGGCCTGACCTACATGATCGCGCCCAACGCCACGCCGGTGTTCCAGACCTTGCTGTACCCGACCGCGGTGCTCCGCTACGACATGCTGACCGACTTCACCCCGGTCGGGATGATTGCCTCCTACCCCTTGGTGCTGGCCGTCAAGGCGCAAGCCGGCCTGAAGACCGCCAAGGACTATGTGGCCTGGGTCAAGGCCAACCCCAACCACACGACGTTCGGCTCCGCGGGGGCAGGCGGTCACACCCACTTCACCGGCGTGCAGCTGGGCACGATCATCGGAACCAGCCTGCAGGTGGTGCCCTATCGCGGCAACGGTCCGCTGGTTTCCGACTTGCTGGGCGGCCAGGTGCCGGCCGGCATCATGACGGCCGGCGACATCCTGCCGCACCAGAAGGCGGGAAAAGTCAACCTGCTGGGCGTGTTCGGTGCCAAGCGCTCGCCGCTGCTGCCCGAGGTGCCGACCTTCATCGAGCAGGGCATCAAGGTCGATGCCGGCGATGCCTGGACCGGCATGTGGGCCCCGGCCAAGACACCCAGGCCGATGCTGGAGCGGGTGCAAAACGCGCTGAAGTACGCGCTGGACCTGCCCGAGGTGCGCGACACCCTGATCAACAAGGCCACGCTGAGTCCCGACTTCCGCCCCGCCGCCGAGATGGACCAGATCCAGCGCCAGGAGCTGGCCTACTGGGGCCCGGTCATCAAGGCCACTGGCTTCACGCCCGAGCAATGAGATGGCTGTCACGGAGAACCACACCATGAGCTTGAACGGCAAGGCGGCCATTGTCGGTGCCTACGAGCACCCGACGCGTCTGGCGACTAACTTGTCGGTGCTGCGCCTGCATGCCGACGTGGCCAAGGGCGCGCTGGAGGATGCGGGTCTGAGCAAGAGCGACATCGACGGCTATTTCTGTGCTGGCGACGCGCCGGGCCTGGGCACCGCCACCGTGGCCGAGTACCTGGGCCTGAAGCTGCGCCATGTGGATTCGACCGAGTGCGGCGGCTCGGCGCCGATCCTGCATGTAGCGCATGCGGCCGAGGCGATTGCAGCCGGGCGCTGCAACATCGCCCTCGTCACCCTGGCCGGGCGGCCACGCGCCATGATGGAGGAGGCCAGGGCGGCGGCCGCGGCGGCTGCCCAGGCAGGCCAGGTCAAGGGGCCGCCCAAGACGGCATTGAAGGCACCCGACCCGGACGCCCCGGAGCTGGCGTTCGAGCTGCCCTATGGCCCCGCGACCCAGAACCTGTACGCCATGGTGGCCAAGCGCCACATGCACGAATTCGGCACCACGGCTGAGCAGCTGGCCTGGATCAAGGTCGCTGCCTCGCACCATGCCCAGCACAACCCGAACGCCATGCTGCGCAAGGTGGTGACGGTGGACGATGTGGTCGGCTCGCCGCTGGTCAGCGATCCCCTGCACCGGCTGGACTGCTGCGTCATGAGTGACGGCGGCGGCGCCCTGATCGTCGCCAGACCCGAGATTGCCCGCGAGCTGTCGCGCCAGAGCGGCCGCCCCCTGGTGATGGTGCGCGGCACCGGTGAAGCGCTCAAGCACGGCATGGGCGGGCAGATGGACCTGAGCTACTCGGCGGCGGCCTGGTCCGGCCCGCTGGCATTTGCCGAAGCCGGCCTGACGGCGGCGGACATCCAGTACGCCTCGCTCTACGACAGCTTCACCATCACGGTGCTGATGCAGCTCGAAGACCTGGGCTTTTGCCGCAAGGGCGAGGGCGGCCGCTTCGTGATGGACGGCAACCTGATCTCGGGGGTCGGCAAGCTGCCGTTCAACACCGACGGCGGCGGCCTGTGCAACAACCATCCGGCCAACCGTGGCGGCATGACCAAGGTCATCGAAGCGGTGCGCCAGCTGCGTGGCGAGGCGCACCCGGCCGTGCAGGTACCCAACTGCACGCTGGCCCTGGCCAACGGCATTGGCGGTGCACTGGCCTCGCGCCACACCGCCGGCACCCTGATTCTGGAGCGTGTCTGACATGAGAAAAATACCTGCACCCCAGGTCTTGCCCGAGACCCAGGCCTACTGGAGCGCTGCCGACGAGGGTCGACTGCTGGTCAAGCGTTGCAACAGCTGCGGCCAGTTCCACCATTACCCGCGCGACATCTGCCCGCATTGCCTGAGCAGCGACACCGTCTGGCAAGACGCCCTGGGCACCGGAACCGTCTATTCCTTCAGCACCATGGGGCAGGGCGACGCGGCCTACACCCTGGCCTTCGTCACCCTCGACGAGGGCGTGACCCTGATGACCAACCTGGTCGACTGCGACCCGGCGCAGGTCCGCATCGGCGACCCCGTTCGGGTCCGGTTCAAGCCCGCGCAAGGCGGCCAAGCCGTGCCCATGTTCACCCCGGCCTGATGGAGACCGCTGCCATGAATGCTTCCGATACCGCTCGCAAGGGCCCGCTGTCGCACCTGACGATCCTGGATGCCTCGCGCGTGCGGGCCGGCCCTGCCGCCATCCGCACCTTTGCCGACCTCGGCGCGCGCGTCATCAAGCTCGAGATCCCGCCCGGTGCACCGGGGGGCGACGACATGATCGGCGGGCGCGATCACAACCGCGCCGACTACGAGAACCTGCACCGCAACAAGGAAAGCCTGACCCTCAACATGAAGGAGCCCGCCGGGCTGGCCATCCTGCACGAGCTGGTCAAGACCGCCGATGTCTTCATCGAGAACTACCGGCCCGACGTCAAGTACCGCCTGGGCATCGGCCCGGATGAACTGCGCCAGATCAACCCGCGGCTGGTCTATGCCAGCATCTCGGGCTTTGGCCAGGACGGCCCCTATGCCAACTGGCCGGGCTTCGACTCGATCGCCCAGGGCATGGGCGGGCTGATGAGCGTGACCGGCCGGCCCGAGGACGGCCCGATGCGGGTCGGCATCCCGATCGCTGACCTGTGCTCCGGTCATTTCTGTGCCCAGGCCATCATGGCCGCCTTGCTCGAGCGCGAAGTCTCCGGCGAGGGGCAGTGGGTGCAGACCTCGCTGCTCGAGTCGCAAATCGCGATGCTCGACTTCCAGGCCGCGCAGTGGCTGATCGACAAGAAGGTGCCCGTCACCACCGGCAACGAGCATCCGTTGACCGTGCCGACCGGCGTGTTCCAGACCCGTGACGGCTATATCAACCTGGCCGCGATCGGCAACACGATGTTCAAGCGCCTGTGCGTCGCGCTCGAGATCCCCGAGCTGATCGACGAGCCAGGTCTTGGCACCGATCCCGAACGGGTGCAGAACCGCGCCCGGGTCAATTCGGCCGTGGCGGCGGCTTTCAGGCAGCGCAGCACCGGCGAGTGGACCGACATCCTGCTCAAGGCGGGCGTGCCCTGCGGCCCGATCTACTCGGTGGACCGGATGTTCGAGGACCCGCAGGTCAAGCATCTGGGCATCGCCCGCACGATGCAGCACCCCGAACTCGGGGACATCGAGGTCGTTGGCCTGCCGATGAACTTCTCGCGCTACCCGCGCCAGAGCGGCCCCCTGACTGCCGCACCCCGGCAGGGAGACCAGACCGAGCAGATCCTGACCGGCCTGGGTTACAGCCCGGCCCAGATCGCCGAACTGCGCACCCGTTTCGTGGTGTGACGCGACCCGACCCGACCCGACCCGACCTGTTACCGCCCCTTGCGCCGCCCATTGATTCACAGGACCCTGACATGGCACAACTCGTTGCAGCCTTCGGCTCATCGCACAGCATCATGCTGGTCTCGCAGCGCGAGGACTGGCAGCACCACTTCAAGCTGATCGACCCCAAGAACGCCCACTACTACGACAAGCAGGGCAACAAGACCGATTACGCCGCGCTGCTGGCGGCAGCACCGCCCGGCAGCGAGGCCATGGTCACGCCGCAAAGAATGTCCGAGCGCTACGACGCCGCCGAAGCCGCGATGGACCAGCTGCACGAACGCATCAAGGCGGCAAGGCTGGACCTGCTGCTGATCGTGGGCGACGACCAGACCGAGCTGTTTCACACCAGCAACAACCCGGCCATCGCGATCTACTACGGCGCGACCATCCGTAACACGGCGCGCGAACCCGCCAGTCCCAGCGACAGCTGGGTCAAGTCGGCGCGCATGTGGCGCCACGAACCCGAGCAGGACCGCGACTACCCGGTCAAGCAGGACCTGGCCGAATGGCTGATCCGCCAGCTTTGCGAGCGCGACTTCGACATCACCGCCATGGACGGCCTGACGCCGGGCCAGTTCGAGGGCCATGCCTTCCAGTTCGTGCACCGCCGCTTGCTGAAAGACCATGAGCTGCCGGTGATCCCGGTCATCCTCAACACCTTCGATCCGCCGAACCAGCCGACGCCGCGCCGCTGCGTGGCCTTAGGCAAGGCGCTGCGCGAGCTGATCGCGGCCTGGCCCGAAGACCTGCGCGTGGGCGTGATCGCCTCTGGCGGTCTGAGCCATTTCGTGGTCGATGAAGCGCTCGACTGGCAGGTGCTCGACGCGATCCGGAACAAGGACAGTGCCGCCCTGGCGGCGCTCGACCCCAAGCTGCTGCAAGCCGGTAGCTCCGAAATCCGCAACTGGCTAGTGGTCGGCGAGCTGGCGCGCGATCTTGACCTGGACTGGGTCGAGTACCTGCCCGGCTACCGCACCCCGGCCTTGACTGGCACCGGACTGGCTTTTGCCGCCTGGAAACCCCTTGCCTGAACCACAGGAGCCCTAGACATGAGTGACCCGAATATCCAACGCCTGCGCCGGCTTGATGCCTGCGCGGTCTCCGATGCCCTTGACAAGCTGGGTCTGCCCGGCGCGGTCACCGGTCTGCCCTTGCGCAGCGCCGGCCCTGGCGGCAACAGCCGCATTGCCGGCCGTGCCGTGACCATGAAGGTCGGTCCTGGCCAGCCGCCGCCGGGTCCGCCCAGGCACCTGGGCTGTACAGCCATCGAGCAAGCCGGTCCCGACGACATCATCGTGGTCGAGCAGCGCAGCGGCCTGGAAGCCGGCTGCTGGGGCGGACTGCTGACCCTGGGCGCCAGGATGCGCCGCATTGCGGGCGTGGTGGCCGACGGACCGCTGCGCGATGTCGACGAGGCCATCGGCTACGAATTTCCGATCTACAGCCGCAGCCTGACCTCGCGCACCGCGCGCGGCCGGGTGGTCGAGCTCGGCACCCAGGTGCCCGTCACGCTTGGCGCCGAGCAGGGCGGCCAGGTCACGGTCCAGCCGGGTGACTACCTGCTGGCCGACCGCAGCGCGGTCATCGTGATCGCCGCGGCCGAGATCGAGCGCGTGCTGGAGGCCGCCGAGACCATCGTCGCCAAGGAGGCCGCCATGGCCAAGGCCATCCTGGCCGGCACGCCGATCGGCCAGGTGATGGGTGGCAACTACGAACACATGCTGGAGCAATGAAGATGAGCGATATCCAAGACAAGAACGTGGCGCGCGCCGCCAAACTCGACACTCCCACGCTGAGCGATGCGCTCGACAAGCTGGGCATCCTGGGCCAGTGCTACAAGATCAAGCCGCGCAGCAGCGACTTCCGCATGGCCGGCCGGGCCTGGACGCTCAAGTACGGGCCGGCCGCCAAGCCCTGCGGCACGGTGGGCGACTACATCGACGACGTCGCTCCTGGCAGCGTGGTGGTGCTCGACAACAACGGCCGCGAGGACTGCACGGTCTGGGGCGACATCCTGACCGAGATCGCGCACCGGCGCGGCATTGCCGGCACCGTCATCAACGGCATCAACCGCGACACCCACCTGTGCCTCTCCTTGGGCTATCCGGTGTTCTCGATCGATCACTGGATGCGCACCGGCAAGGACCGGGTGCAGGTCGAGGCCACCGGGGTGCCGGTCAACATCGGCGGCGCCCGGGTCGCGCCGGGTGACATCCTCAAGGGGGACACCGACGGCGTGGTGGTGATCCCCAAGGAGCACGAGGACCGTGTGCTGGAGGTGGCCGAGGCAATCGAGGCGGCTGAAAGCCGCATTCGCGAAGCCGCGCGTGGTGGCATGCGCCTCGATGAAGCACGCCAGCTCAACAAGTACCACAGCCTGCAAACCCGGGAGGGCGCATGAAACGCCACGACCCCGCCCTGACCACCCGGCTCGATGTGGCGCGCCTGCCGGCCGAACTGATTGCCCAGGCCGCGCAGCTGCCGACGGCCACCCTGCATGAAGCCGGCAAGAAGATCGGCGCCTTGCCGTCGGCGATCAAGCCGGTGGCGCCGCAGTTCAAGTTCGCCGGTTCGGCGCTGACCGTGCATTCGCCGCCGGGCGACAACCTGTGGCTGCACCGGGCCCTGGAGCTGGCGCAACCCTGCGATGTGATGGTGGTCTATGCCAACGGTGCCTACGAGCATGGCTACTGGGGCGAGATCATGACCACCATGGCCCAGGTGCGCGGCCTGGCCGGTCTGGTCATCGACGGCTGCGTACGCGACGGTGCGCTGCTGGGTGAGTTTGGTTTTCCGGTGTTTGCCCGCGGCCTGTGCATCCAGGGCACCGGTAAGGACTTCGGCGCCATCGGCTGGATCAACTATCCCGTCACCCTGGGCCAGGTGGTGGTCCACGCCGGGGATCTGGTGGTGGGCGACAGCGACGGCGTGGTGGTCATTCCCCAAGCCCAGGCGGCCGAGGTCGTTGCCGCCAGTCTGAAACGCGAAGCCGACGAGGCCGCCATCCTGCAGCGGCTGCGCCGGGGCGAGTCCACCATGACGGTGTACGGCTGGAATTGAAGCAGCTGCAGGCCGCCATGGAAACCACCGCCCCCGCTTCAAGCAGCCCCCTTCTCGTCATCGAGGATGGGATCGCCACCCTCACCCTGAACCGCCCTGCGCAAAGAAACCGGCTTGAAAACGGCGACTTGCACCAACTGCTTCGGTATGTCGAAACGCTGAACGCTGACGAGACGGTTCGCGTGGTGGTCTTCACGGCCAACACGCAAGGGCAGGGCCGGCCGGTATTCAGTGCCGGCTACCACCTCGGTGGCTTCGAGGAGGAGGGTTCCGATCCCGACTTGTTCGAGCAGATACCCGATGCGATCGCGCAGATGCGGCCGATCACGGTCTGCGCCCTCAACGGCAGCGTCTATGGCGGCGCGACCGACCTGCTGCTGGCTTGCGACATCGGTGTGGCGCTGGAGGGGACGGAGCTGCGCATGCCGGCCGCAGCGCTCGGCCTGCATTACTACCGTTCCGGCCTGCAGCGCTATGTCGCCAGGCTGGGCCAGTCGATGACGCTGCGGGCCTTCCTGACCGCGCAAGCCCTGCCGGTGGCCGCGCTCCAGCAGATCGGCTTCCTGACGGCTGTCCTACCGGCCGAGTCCTGGACGACAGCGCTCGCTGCCCTGGTCGCGCAGATCAGGGACCTGGCGCCATTGGCCGCCCAGTTGACCAAGCGCTCGATCAGGGAGATCGCGGCCGGCACCGACGAGGCGGCCGTGATCAGGCAAAGGCAGGACCTGAGCGCAGCCAGTCAGGATTTCCTGGAAGGGCGCCAGGCGTTTGCGCAAAAGCGCAAGCCGAATTTCACAGGGAGATAGGTTCTCAACTCATGGAGGGTGGTTGATTCATGTGACTTCTCAAATATCCATCTGAATTTCTCGCTAGAAAACATCGACAGGAGACATGTATGAAAAAAAGTATTCTTCCCTTGCTGGCCTTGTTCGCAACCTCGTGCGCCATGGCCCAATCCAACGCCATCCTCTCGGGTGGCGTGGTGATCGGATTGAAGCAGTCTTCGGCCAAAGCCGACGGCACGCCCTCCAAGACCGGCATCGACAACCTCGATGCGGCGGGTAACCACTACACCATCCGCACGACAGAAGACCTGGGCGGTGGCCTCAAGGCCAACGTGCTGCTGAACTACCGCTTCAACCCGGATACCGGGTCCACCGGCAACGGCCACGACTATTTCGCCAACACCAAGCTGGGCCTGAGCGGTGCGTTTGGCGAGGTCTCGATGGGCCGGTTCTGGGGTCCGGTGGACTTCCTGCTGCGTCCGGCGCTGGATGTCTACACTCCGCTGGGCCTGGGTGCCACCGTCTATGGGGGCCCGCTGGATGCGCCGACGCGCTACAACGGCACCCTCATGTATGAAACCCCTGAAATCCAGGGCTTCAAGGCCGGCATCTCCTATGTCCCCAAGGCCGAGATGACCAGCAACAAGGTCAACACCACCGAAGTGGCGTTGCGCTATCGCAGCGGTCCCCTGGCCCTGGGCGTCGGCTTTACCAAGAATGCCGGTACGGCACCTTCATCGAAGGACAACGCTGAAGGCAAGGACGTCCTGACCGTCGGCGGTGCCTATGACTTCGGCGTTGCCAAGTTCGGCCTGACCTACACCAACGTGGACGCTTACGGCTCCACGCCCGAGTCCGAGCGCTGGAGCACGGCGGTACGCGTGCCGATCACATCGGCCGCCCGTCTGAAGCTGGGCTATGAAGACCAGAAGTTCAAGGGTGGCACCTCGACCCAGGCGGTGGCCTTGGGTGGCGAGTACACCCTAAGCAAGCGCACCATGGTGTTTGCCGAGATTGGCCAGGTGGACTCCGACCTGGCCAAGTCGGACGAGAAAGAGGCGACCTACCTGATGGGCATCAAGCACAGCTTCTGACCGTCACGTTTCTGGATGGCTCCAAAAGTTTGCCGCCCCTTTGTGGGCGGTTTTTTTCAGCCCGGCCCTGACGGTCTCAGTCGCCTGGCCTGTCGCTGCGGAGCTGCTGGCGCGCCCGTTCGAGCATGCGGTCGAACAGGCCGAGCAGGGTGGCCTGCTCGGCCTCGCTCAGGCATTGCAGCAGCTCCTGGTTGCGCTGCTGGATCAGCGGCATCACCCGCTCCCAGCATTGCCGGCCCAAGGCGGTCAGCGTGAGCTGCACGCAGCGGCCATCCTCGGGGCTGGGCAGCTTGGAGACCAGGCCGCGCTCGACCAGCAGCTTGGTCGTGCGGCTGACCTGGGCCTTGTCGAGATTGGCCTCGAAAGAGAGCTGCATGACCGTGAGCTGCCCAGGCTGGGAGCCGATGGCGGCCAGGCAGCGCGCCTCCGGCAGGCTCAATCCCGAGCCGGCCAGGTAGAGCTCCTGGCTCATCATGTCGTTGAGCTTGCTCAGGGTATTGAGGCGGTAGGTGAAATGCCGCCTCAGTGCTGGCTGGGCCCGCGGCTCGCTGCTCATCGTCTGCTCATCCCATCCAGTGGACCAGGCCGAGCGAGATGGCCGGGAAGAAGACCAGGAAGCCGATGCGGATGAAGTCCGACGCCAGGAACGGCATCACGCCCTTGGCCGTTTCGATATAGGGCACGTCCTTGGCCAGCTTCTGGATGATGAACAGGTTCATGCCG